>PVMK01161004.1_pt1 | contig 15950 bp, 12 predicted proteins | sample 1853481 | NCBI WGS metagenome assembly PVMK01 (sample SAMN08533507, study PRJNA380276) | Marine sediment metagenome, whole genome shotgun sequencing project.
ATTGACTTTATATTGTTGGCGCATCAGGCTTTTGACTGGGCGGCCTCGATCTCTACCCCGAGACCCTCAAATCCGCCCACTCAAAAGCCTGATGCGCCAACAATATAAAGTCAATGAATAATATTGAAGAGTATGCCCTGAATTCTCCGACCTCCGATACTATTTCTAAGCTCATGCCGCTTCAAAATCGCGTCAGTCCGTTCGGCGACATAGTCTCAGTTTCTGCCCGTGGCACTTGTATGGGCAACCGTGGAATCATTCATGACGCCAAGACCAAAACGCTACTGACCCGGCGCTGGCAACATCAGGCGTGGATCTGTTGTGTGCTCTCATTCAAGGGCTACCAGCACCCTATTATGGGTTCGAGCGCCTACACGGAACTCTTCTTTCTTGATGAGGCGACGGCGCTCGCAGCCGGTCATCGACCCTGCGCCTATTGCAGACGTGGGGACTTCAACGCATTCAAGGCGGCTTGGATAAAGGCCAAGCCGCTCGAGGGTGATAGCTTTCTGAACGCCCCAAAGATAGATAGAACGTTGCATCGTGAGCGAGTAACTCGGAAGCGAGAGAAGGTAACGTACGTCGCTCGCATTGATGATTTGCCCGATGGGGTGATGGTGGCCCAATCCGGCCGAGCGCTATTGATATTGGGCGATCATGTAATTCCCTGGACGCCGTATGGTTATCAAAAAGGACTACCCTAGACACTCGGACGCCCAATTGTCTGTTCTGACTCCCCGCTCCACGGTTCAGGTCATCGCGGCGGGCTATGTTCCGATGGTGCATGCGAGCGCGCAAGGTTAAGCGATCCGTTTCGCACACGAATATGACCCTCTACGAGCAGCACTATCGCCACCGGTAGGCTGCAGACTCGGGCGTAGCGCCCGTCACTATCGACTCGGTTGCACGGTTGCGGCGTTCAGCGGCGGATTGCGACACTCCCCCCCATTGAGTCTGGCGCACTGCTGACACCCTTCCGTGTGTGGGGACTGCTGTGGGGGATTTGCACGAACGAGCTCAATCCAGCGCAAACACTTTTCCAGCCTAACTCTGCAACATTGCTAGAACATTGAGAAACCCCCGACCCCCGGTTCCGCGCTCATAACCCGGAGGTCGGGGGTTGCCGGCGACGCTACGCGTCGCAGTGGCCTTCTCAGCCGAAGGCTGCTCGCGAATCCCTCCCCCGCTACCAAAATGAAGCGCCCGGAGTCTCGAGGATTCCGGGCGCTTTTCGCATTCTGAGTCAGGCGAGCCGCGTCAGTTGGCCACGCTGCGGATCGCGTCGCAGCCGAGCAGGCGCTCGCCGCCCAGGGTGTCGCCGAGCAGACAGGCCTCAGTGTCGGTATCGGTGATGCCCGCCGCGTCGCCGCGGAAGAAAGCCACCAGGTCGAGGTAGCCGTCGGCGTTCACGTCGCGCAGGCGGGGCGCGGGGGTGGATTCAGGGGCGGCGCGATCGGGTCCGAACATCAATGTGTCGGTGTCGATCGACGCGGCGTCGAAGCTCTCGGTGCCGAGCACAGCGACCGGCACGCGCACCGGCTTCGAGATGGGAATCGAGTTCGCCGGATCGCCCGGGCGGATGTCGATGTCAATCGATATGACCACGACCGGAGAGAACGTGAGATCGGTTGGGGGAAACCCCGAACGGGTCGCGATTCCTGTCGCGACCTCGGTCACGACCCCCGTGCTCTCGTCGATCGTTGCGACGTAGAAGGGAAAAATCTCGAACGGTGGATCCGGAGGGGGCGCGGGACGGGGTCCCCGGATTGGTATTTTCACGAACTCCGAATGCAAGAATAGAGTGCCATCGCTCCGTACCGCGAGAGGGGCGTGGCCAAAGACCGCTCGATCGATGGGTTGAGACGAGATCAGATCGCCAGTATCCGCGTCCAGCGTCAATAGGTTCCGGTCTAGAGATGCGAGCATGGCATGAAGCGTTCCGTCCGGCCCGAAGACAAGACCGGAGAACCGTACATACGGCGAAGTATAACTGCGGCAGCCGATCTCCGGACACCCGGCGGGTGAACCGATCAAGAATGCGACGCCTGTCGACGGTTCGATGCTCCAGAGCTTCAGGTAGCGAGGGTGCTCCCCGCCGAAGAAATCCGTTCTCGCTCCGCCAAATCCGTACAGAAGGTCGGTTCCGGGCTTCGCCGATAGCGAGAGCATAATGATCGGAGAGCCCGAAGCGTCCCTCACGTCTCCGATTTCCTCGCGCACTTCGCCGGTCAGGGGATCAACCTCGACCAATGCGTGATGGGTAAACCCCAAGCCTCCACAGTCGGGCTCGTTGCAGACGTCGGCCGTTGCCAGGAGCTTGCCGCTCGAGTCGAACGCGATCCCCCTGAATCTGGCCAACTGATGCTCGAGCTCCGTTACGCTGCCATCGTTCAGGTCCATGACGACGATGGCGTCCTTCAAGGTGAAATACAGCAGGTCGGCTGGCACGGCCGCGAAGATCGGCGGTGCGCTCAGCAACGCGAAGGCCGCAATCGCGAGACTGCGCACTCCGCTCCGGCGGTACTGCGAGCCGCAAGTGGCGGAGCCGCCTCTGCGATTGCCGGTCGCTGTGCCACCGCGGTTTGATTCAGGTGCTTCGAATCGCATCGAGTGCCTCCTGATCCGAGTATAGTTTGCGGCAGCATATACCCGTGTTGGCGTTAGGTGGGGGGATTATGTTGGATTTGCTCGACCATCTGAATCGTGCATGTCGCTCCTTGCCATGCCACTAGGTGCAAAATCCCTCAGGAAATCGCTCGCCTACAGTTGCTCTCGGACCGTGATGAGGCAGAAAGGGGCAGCGAAATGGTCAAGTGTCAGGGGCTGCCCGCAGGAGAGAAGCGGCCTGGGTACGTAGGAACAGGGCGACCCTAGCTATGCCGCACGCGCACCAACCTGCCCTGCCACGGGCAGCATCAGCGGCACTGGCAGATCACAGACTGTGACGTAGCGCCCCCCCGCTACCACTTGAGCCCTCGGAATCGAAAGGTTCCGGGGGCTTGCTCGTTTGGCCCCGCTGAGCGGTGGGGTCACTGTGGGGACCGATCCGGCTTCAACGGGTGTCAGCTGCAAGCCCTTGCTAGGCGGCTGTCGGCCGGGAGGGACCCAGTTCGCGATCAGGTGTATTGCACTTCAAAGGTGATGCAAAGCGGAGAATCATCCGGAAGTAGCAGCCGCGCTCGCGTATAGCTGCGGCAAAAAGTGCGGGAGGTTGCCGACCTCTTCAACGTTGTGCTTCAGCCACGCCTCAGCCTTGGCGTCGGAGAAACGGCGTCGAATCAAGGCTCGGCTAATGGGTCTCAGGAGCGAGGAGGCTAGACCGAGGCGCATTCGCGTCTCGTATCGAGTGCCAAGGGATGTGGGTGTGAAGGTGTGCTCGAGCCGAAGCAGGCTCTGACCGAGCGCTCGGCCTTCCAGTGTGATGCCACCAGTATCTAGCCGCAGCACATCGGGACTCTCATCCAGAAGAAAATCGAGATTCCCTCCGAAGGCTTCTACGATATGCCATTTCGCCCCGGGACCAACCGAGCCGTCCGCGGCGCGTCGCTCCACGGAGAACTGAATGTGGTCGATGGGGTGCCAGACGTGGTATCGCGGAACGATCGCCCCATGCCACTCCATCGTCTCTTCAAGATGATGAAACCACCAGAGCAACATCTCGGGCGTGACGGCCTCGAGCTCCTGATGCCCGATCACAAGCTCCTTCCGGCCGTCGTTCAATGTTCGGACTGAGGTCTCGGCACTTGATACCGACCTCATCTCCCAATCGATCGGCCGAGGTGGAAGGAGTTGCCATCGTTGCCGTGTCATCGCTCTCGCCGCCTAACTACCATTCGACGGCAACGCCCACCACGAGCGTCGCCCAATAGCAGCCTACAGCCCCCACCTAAGCATCCGGAGCGCCGGGATCTTTTTCCATCGATGCCTGGTGTTCCTCTATAACTTGCCATAAGGGGGTCTCTACCCAGGTGTCATCGAGATAGAATTTTTCGGGTTCTTCTTCTTTTGGGTCTACGATTAGATTGTACACTGATGGATAGGCAATGTTCTTGATCGCATAGCGCTTATCGAGTTCCTTGAGAAGAATTTTCCAATTGCGCCATTTCGCACCAAATAGCTCGCTGGTGAGGTAGATGACCATGGACTCTCGCGCTGATTTCTTCGCCTTACCCATCAGGAAATCAGATTGGTTAACACCATCTAGCGTGCGATCTTGCGGGATATCGCCGCCGATAAAATTTGCCAATGTGGGAAACAAATCTATTGCGTGTACGATGTCGTTTGACACTTGCTTGGCGGGGATTTTCCCAGGCCAGCGGATTAGAAAAGGTACGCGTAAGGATCCTTCATAGGGAGAAAACATAGTTCCTCGCCAGACTCCGGTGGATCCAAATGATCTTTTAATGCCTTCGCGCCCATTGTCGGAGGTAAAGATAAAAATGGTGTTGTCTCTGAGCCCCAGCTCATCAATCGTATCTAAGAGTTCGCCCACATAGACATCGGTTTGCGCCAGTACGTCAGCAAAACTACCGTTCCCGGTCTTGCCCTTAAAATCGGGATGGGCGTCGACCGGTTCGTGTGTTTGCGTATAAGGGAGATAGGCAAAAAAAGGCTTCTTGGTTTTGGCCGTGCGCTTGATGAAATCGATCGCGTGATCGGTGATCTCCCGGTCGATGGTGGCGCGTTTGGCGCGGCCATACACTTCGTGTTTTTTGGGTGTCTCGCCGCGCTTCGACGTCGTGATGTAAGTGAACTCGACACCAGAGTCCTTCTGGAAGCTATCGCTATCGGGCCAAAAGGCTCGATCCGATGAATTGGGAATTCCATACCACTCATCAAAGCCCTGGTCTGTGGGATAACGGCCCTCGGTATCTCCCAAATGCCACTTTCCGAACATGCCCGTCGCATAACCGGCATCCGAGAGCATCTCCGCCAGTGTAATCTCCCACTTACTGATGCCGTACCATAAACTTCTTGGCGGGCCCTCTGGGCGTAGTCGCGTACGAGCCCCATAGCGTCCGGTCATCAAGGCGGCACGGGATGGTGTGCATTCCGCCTCGACGTTGTAATTGGTCAGTTGAAATCCCTCGGTGGCAATAGAGTCGATGCGGGGCGTAGGCGCGCCACGTGTGACACCGCCGCCGTACACACCAATTTCGCCGTAACCGAAATTGTCCATCAGGACCAAGACGATATTGGGCTTGTTCTCGTCGACAGGTTCTGCCAGGGCCAGTGGCGCTACGACTATTAGCGCCAACAGGCATGCAGGGAATCTTAGATTTCGTTTGCACTTTGACATCGTGGCCTCCATTGACTTTCCTTACGGCCATATCATTCTATGAGATCAGTGAAGTTTTGTCAGAGAATAGACAGCATTAAAGACATACTGCCAGAAATCTACATATCGATTGAACATCGCTTCCCATCCGCATATTGCTTAACTCGCCACGAACTGTCGCGCCCGTTGAATGGTGGAGACTGGATTCTGGTCTTTGCCAGCTCTGCTTTTACGCCAATTCCGATGGCTGGGTGAATACAGCCAATACCGCTGCCAAATTAGGAGTGAGTTAGTATCTTCCGAATAACTGCCGGGTCTTCGATGCTGTCGATGATCCTGACATCACCAGCGAAACCGGCGCGTTGATAGGAAAAATTAGCTGGGTTTTTGGCAGTGTCCGATAATACGCATTCCGTTAAGTTGACTTGATTAGGGGAAAAACTGCCCCATGTCGGGTCCAGCGGAATCTTCGGGTCGCCGAGGAACCGCACGAGCCCCGCCCACAGACCACTCGTGTACGCGATGGCCTTGCTCAGCGCAGAGCGCGGGAGCGCACGTTGCGTCATCAACCATGTGCGGATCTCGTCGAGAACCGACTTCGACTGCTTTGCTCGCAGAGCGGCGAGCCCGGCCAGCCGCTCCTCGGGACTCGCCCGCTTCGCCTCCGCCTCGATCGCGTAGAGCTGTGCGATCCGGTCGAGGATCTCGCTGGCCTCCGGATAGAAGGAGGTGGGGTCACTGTGCACCAAAGGGACCCATCCGGACCCAATACCCAAACGCCGTAAGTCTGTAACTCTTCGATGTTTCTATGATTTCGGGAAACGCGGAAACTTTCTCATAACCCGGAGGTCGGGGGTTAGGCCGACCTTCGGTCGGCTTCCTGGCGAGCGAAGCTCGCTAGCGTATCCCTCCCCCGCTACCAAAAACGAAGCGCCCGGAGTCGTGAGGACTTCGGGCGCTTTGCGTTTTGAAGCGAGCGGCTTGACCGCACGGTTTGCTAACGCTGCATTCGCCGTTTGGTTGCCACGGCTCGAATCGAATCGCATCCCTCGAATGGTATGCCGTCGAGTGTCTCTCCCGTGATGCACGCTTCCGCGGCGTCCGCTTCGATGCCGGCTTCCTGGATGCGATAGTGCGTGATCAAATCCGTTGATCCGTCATCGTTTACGTCTCGAAGGTGGTCCTCGAACGCGTCCGGCTTGGTGAGATCGTGCGACGGCGCAGCTGCGCCGGGACCAAAGACCAGCGTCGTCACGTCCACATCGAGCACATCGAAGGTGTCCGAGCCTAGGATCGCGACCGGGACCTTGCCCTGCCCCGATTGACTAACCGGGTTGGAGTCGCTGCCGGGCTTGATGTCGAGATCGATCAATTCGACGACAAACGGAGAGAAGGCAAGGTCGCTAATCGGTCCTCCCCCACCGACTTCGCTCACGGCTCCCGTCAGCGGATCAATGGTCATCAGGGGGCGGGTGATAATCGTATAGGGAGGGTCGGGGGGCAGAGCCGGCCGAGGAGGTCTCGGGAACCGAAACACAGCGAACCACGAGGAAAAGAGGGTTCCATCGCTTCGCACCGCGAGCGTCGCGCCTTCCCCGATCGGATTCGGATAATCGAGAGGTGTGGACGTGATCAACGCGCCTGTGCTGGGGTCAAGGGTGATCAGCCATGCCTCCGCGCCGCCATAATAACTGGCGACGTGGTAGAGAGTGCCGTCCGGAGCGAAGCCGTAGCCTCGGCCGCAGCCTCGGAGGCTCGGCGGAGAGGTAAGAGGTGAGCATGGGCCAAGAGACGCGACGAGGGTGGCCATCGCAGTGGACTTGTCGATCGTCCACATCTCGACATACCCGAATCCAAGATAGCCTCCGAATCCGTAGAGAACGTCCGTTCCGGGCTGCACCGAGAGCGTTTCGATCCTCGGGCGGAAGCCGGAAGCATCCGTCACGATTCCTATCGTGTCCAGAATCGCGCCAGTCACCGGATCGAGTTCCATCAGCAGACTCGAAAACTCGGGTAGATCGCACGCTAAGCCGCAAAAGCGGCCGTAACCGGTCGCGAAGAGCCCACCGTCTGAATCAAAGGCAAGGCCCTCGAAATTCACGGCTTGGGACTCCAGCCAGGTAATCGACCCATCATTCTGGTCGATCGTGACGATCGAATACTCGCCGGGGTCGCCGTAGTCAGCGAGCTCAATCAAACCCGAGCCGTAGAGCGTATCGGCTGGGACGGAGGCAACCGTCGGCCAAGAGTTTCCTACCGCAATGCCAGCAATCGCAAAAACAGAAATAAGCGGAGCGAGGATTCGCCTCATTCGAGTTTTCCCTCTGCGTGTTCCGTCTATCAGGGCGAAATGAACGTTGCGGAGCCGAGAGCGTTCACGCAGGTGTTATCTGATCACACTACGCCCATTCGATCATTTCTGTCAATCAAGATAGGGAGTAGCATTGCCATTACGCGCGCCCCCTATGGCATCCACGCCCCAATCAGCCCCATTACCGGCAGCAGCAGTGGCACAGGCAAGGGGCAGACTCGGGCGTAGCGCCCCCCGCTACCAAGAAATGAAGCGCCCGGAGTCGTGAGGACTTCGGGCGCTTTGTCTTCCAGCGGTTGAGTGTCGCAGTTGCAATCGATGGTCTGAGACAATCTGGCGACGTGCACCTACCAGGCAATCCCATAGTCTTCGCCATAATCACTGGCACCACCCCACATGGTTCCATTTTCAATATCAAAGTAGATTGCCGTGATCGGGCTGTAGGTACGGTCAATGGCTTCTACCGTGTAGCCCATGCGACCCAGTTCGACCTGAACCCACTCGGGAACCTTGCTTCCGACTTCCAAACGCCCGGGCTCGGCATGATGTGAACCAAAAGAGCTCTGCATCTGGTAGCTGGTGATGTTGTGCGCCTCGGCTGCTTGCTGCACGTTCATCTCAAACTCGATCATATTGAGAAAAAACTGCAGCAGGTTTTGATCCTGGGTATCGCCGCCCTGAACTGAAAAAGCAATCAACGGCTTACCGTCCTTCAAGGCGATGCTGGGAGTCAAGGTTGCACGCGGGCGCTGCCCGGGATGCACCACGTTGAACGGATTCATGGATTCGGTCAGAACAAAACTCTGCATTCTCTGGCTGAGACCGATACCGGTGCTGCCGGCGATAAAGGCGGGTACCCACCCGCCACTTGGCGTGATGGACACCACCCAGCCTTCAGCGTCGGCAGCCTGGATTGAGGTGGTGCCCGCCCTGAACTGCTCATCACCGGTCATTCGGCTGGCTTGCTGAAAACCCTCTGCGCCTTCACCCTCGGCGGCTGGTGGGACGGGGCTCCATTCTTTCAGCAGGTCCAAGTAGGGATTTTTCCCGCGTTGAAACGGGTATGGGTCACCAGGTCGTGTATCCGGGTTGTTTTGCAACGGATCGATCAGCTTTCTTCGTTCCGCTGCGTACTTCTTGGAGAGCAAGCCTTTTACGGGTTCTTCAGGCGGCGTGTAGGGGTCGCCATAGTAAAAATCTCGGTCGGCGAACGCAAGATTCATCGCCTGGTACAGCGTGTGAATGTAGCGAGCACTGTTGTAACCCATTGCCTTGATGTCGATGCCTTCAAGAATGTTCAATGCCTGCAGCATGACGGGACCCTGTACCCAGGTGGTCAATTTGTATACGTCCACTCCCTTGTAGTTGGTGGTGACTGGATCTTCGATGTGGACCTGCCACTTGTCGAGATCTTCCAGCGTAATCAAACCACCGTATTCGCTCGAGCTGCGGACAATCTCCTCAGCGATATCACCACGGTAGAAGCGGTCGTAGGCTGCATAGATGGCTTGTTTGCGGCTTTTGCCATTGGCCAGCGCATTTCTTTCGGTCTCAACCAGTTTTTGCAAAGTGGCCAGCAGGTCGGTCTGGCGAAAGTTTTCGCCCGCTTTCGGCGCAGCACGCTTTGCGCTGTCATCGTCATCCCAATGCGGCAGGAACACTGCTTTCGAATAGGACCATTGCGCGATGGCATCCCGGTGACGCTCCATGTTGTCGGCTTGTGCTTTTTCGATCGGATAACCCTCAGCCATTTGCATCGCTGGTGCCAGAACTTCGCTCAGACTCAGCCGGCCGTATTCCGCCAGCATCACCATCAGCCCACCTGGTGTGCCGGGAGTAACCGCCGCAAGCGGGCCGTATTCCGGTGGGTAGGTTATGCCTTTCTCGCGGAAAAACTCGACGGTCGCCCCTGTCGGTGCGACTCCCAGTGCATTGATGCCTTTCACTTTCCCGGTGTTCGGGTTGTAGATCAGGGCCTGCGTTTCACCACCCCAACCGAGCGTGTCCCACATGGTGGATGTGGCCGCCAGCATGGCACACGCCGCATCGACAGCGTTGCCCCCGCGACTGAAAATCATGGCCCCCGCCGTCGCCGCCAACGGCTTGCCCGTCACCGCCACCCAGTGCTTGCCATGCAGCACCGGTTTAGCGACTTCTTGTGCGTTGGCTCCGGTGCCGATACACAGCAATCCGAACAAACAGGCAATAAATAACGACAGTCCACGATGGGCGGTCAAATGACGCTGGGTGTATGACATTGCGCTGTCCATGATTTGCAAAGATCCGAGAATAACAACCCCAAGTGAAAATCGTGAACAGATCAGATTTTCTGGCAACTCAAGGTGTCCCCGCCGCAGGCAACATCAGCGTCAGGGGGGAGACTTCCGTAACTCCATAACTCTACGATGTTTCTATGATTTTCAAAACGCCGAAACTTTCTCATAACCCGGAGGTCGGGGGTTGCCGGCGACGCTACGCGTCGCAGTGGCCTTCGCAGCCGGAGGCTGCTCGCGAATCCCCCCCCGCTACCATCTAAGCCCTCGGAATCGAAAGGTTCCGGGGCTTCTTGTTTCAGGCTTTGGCAGCGGTGTGGAGACTCTGTGGGGATGACCTGTCTACATTAACGGGTCCAGGTTCACAGTCATCTTACGCGGCTTCGTGGTTCATGCTACAGCGGGGTCCGTTGAGGCGGGTGCTGCGCCGGGTGCGCCCGCGATCATGCGCATTTTTCGCCGACGACGGGACGCGAAAACGGGGTGTGCGACCACATCCGGACGATGGTTGCGATGGGCATGAGCAACCACGGCGCGTTCGCCAGCAGCACCATGCCGCGATCGGGCGTGGCGTGAGGCCCCAGGATTTCTTCGAACAGGATGATGGTGACGTTTGCAAACATGAGCCCCGCCCAGATGAGGCAAGGGTTCACGATCCAGTTGCGACCCTTTACGAAGGCGTAGATGGCCGCCGCGTAGAACGGCCCGAACAGAAGACAATCAATCCAGATCGTGGCGCGCCACCAGGGTGGGCGCGCCAGCAGAACAGGATCGAATCGGTTGCCCCACCAGTGCACGAGATCGACCAATGGAGCCGGAGGCCAGATCGGGTAATCGAAGTTCGAAGGATCGGCGATGACGAGCTGCTCGACATCGACGATGTAGGTGATGAAGCTGAGATTCAATACCCAGTAGCCGATGAAGAGATAGTCGATCTTCCGCTCTGCAAGGGGAATCGTCTCGCCCACTCGACCTCCAAGATTCTTTGCAGCCCGATCGACCCACGCGCCGCTGTCAGATCCCGATCCCGCAGAAGATACAGACGAAGCCGGCTATCGGGCTCGAGTCGCAGATCTGCTCGTCATGGCACGGCCTAAATTCCGAGCCGCGTTGACGAATCGCACCTGTCTGGCGGAGCTCCGATTCGAGTATCCTGTGGGCGTCGTGAACGAGGAATTCTGCGCTCGTTACGGTCCCTGGGTTTTGGTCGCCGGAGCCTCGGAGGGGCTCGGGGCTGAGTACGCCCGTCAGCTGGCGGCGCGCGGGCTCGACGTCTTGCTGGTCGCCCACCGCGGTGCGTTGCTCGAACAGCTCGACCAGGAGATCCGCCACGAGTTTGGCCGAGAGTTGCGCTGCGCTTCGCTCGGAGTGGCCAGGGGGTCACATTAGTTCGCTAACCGCTCGGTAGGCTTGTGCGATTGCGGCTTCGGACATTGCATTGGCGGCGGCATCGGAATTGGCAATTGAGATGCGGCCCAAGCGCGTGCGGCCCTTCACCCAGTGACGCTTCTCTTCGGGCCAGGAATCGGTGTCCCAAGAATGGAGCTTGGACTTCGGATCGTGGGGGCTCGCGTAGCCATGCGGCCATCGGTTGACGGTGATTGCCTCAATGTCGCGGGCCGAGTCAAATCCTCCTGCCGAAAGCACACGTCCGAGTTGGCCGCGGATTTCTCGTTCGAAGGTCCCGAAAGAGGTCGAAAGCAATTCACGCTTGCCCGCCCTGGCTTGCTCGTAGGCGGGTAGGCTTTGGTCGATGGGGATCCGGTAGAGATGAACCAGCATCGGCTCCTCGGGCGACCTTGGGCAACGATAATTGCCGATGCTAACGGGGTAAGTGAGCCGTAGGTCACTGTGGTACATGCCGGGGCAATACGCGGACTTCAACCCAAGGGTGTGGAAGGACCGCCAGTTGCGAATCAAAACGCTTGTGGAAACCAACGGCGTCCGAATGGCATTGGAGAGCGCGTCTTTCTGGGGCTGAGGGATCTCCGGACAAAGTCGCGGAATGAGCGCGTTGTAGCAGGCGAGTACGCATGATCCCGCGCGGACCCGCCGTGCCTGTCCAGAGCTCACATAGGTGATTGCGACCTCATTTGAGGAAGTTGGGTCTCCGACATGGCGGACGTTTACGGCGATGCTGCTTAATCGAATGCGCACAGGGGAACTCGCTTCGTCGAGATGGCTGTAATCAAATCGTGCCGTAACGATATCGTTCATGTCCTTGCCGGGTGCCACACGCGGAACCAAGGCGCGTACGAGTGAGCGTGCAAGAGAGGCATTTCCGTCTGGAAAATGAAAATCTTCGCGGTATGCGCGGCCTTGGTAATCGACGCGCGGGCCCAACCCCATTCCCTTTAATCCTGGCAGGCCGGAGGAGTAGGCGTGCAGGGCGATGATCGAGTCGATGGCGATTCCTTGATAGCTTGTCTGCCACGTTCTGAAGAACTTCACCACATCCGGGTGAACCTTGACAATATCGGTTAAGAAATTCAAATAGCTGACGTTGCGTAGCGTCTGGATCTTCTTGCTAAGCGTCTGACCGGGGAGATAATCTACAGATTCACAAAATAGCCTCACGATTTCCTGTTTCGCCCGTTCATCCAGGGGGGTTCTTGCCATGTAGGCCTTGACCTGATCTCGATCGCCTTCCGGTGTCGCCAACTCGCTAGGAAGATTTTGGTAACCATAGGCCCGATCAGGCTCGGGAACGTGACGATCGCCTGTCACAAGGCGATCCGTGCCGAAAGTCTCTTTGTCGAAAAAAATCCCGCCGCGCAAGTTTAGGGAGCGGTAAAGGTCGTGATCAAAGACCTTGTCTGCAAGGCTGACGTCGATTCCCAGCTCTTTGAGTAGAGCAGCAGCTTCGGGTGGGTAGGTCGACGGAGTCTCGATGAACTCCGTGCCGCCAAGGTCGACTAAAGTTCGCCCCTCATACTGAAATTCGTTTCGTTTTGCATGCCCACCGAAATCATCATGGTTGTCCAGTATCAGGATGTTCGCCTTCGGCCCTGCCTGCTTCCGGAAGAAGTAGGCCGCCGCAAGGCCGCTGATTCCACCCCCTACAACGACTAGGTCGTAGCTCTCGTTGGTGTCTTCAACATTTCCGAAGGCGCCCTGCGCGCCATCGCGAACTTGGTGGGCGACTTCGAAGGATCCAGGGTGACTTCCGCGCATCCCGGTCAAGAGCGGAGGATAGTGGTCTGCCGCCTTGTTGGTTGCGAACTCAGCAGGGCGCGCTGAAGCGATCAACCCTGGAGTCAGGAGGGTTCCGGTTACGGCCAGGCTGGCTCCGTTTAGAAAGTCGCGCCGCGTAATCGGCCGGTTCATGCCCAAGTCACGATCATGCGATTTGCTCAAAGCCTGTCTCCGTTTGTAGAGCAGATGCCCCTCGACGAATTAGCTCACTACCGGACTGGTTGCACGGTTGCGGCGCTCAGCAGCAGATTAGACCCTCCCCCTCCCCCGCCAAGAGACAGCCCTTTCGGCCTTGCGAATACACCAATTCGTGTGCGGGGACTGCTGTGGGAGATTTTCACAAACGAGCACCATCCAGCACAAACACTTTTTCGGCCTAACTCTGCAAGAGCGCTAGAACATTGGGGAAACCCCGACCCTCGGTTCCGCCCTCATAACCCGGAGGTCGGGGGTTCGCGGCGCAGCTTCGCTGCGCAAGCGCTTGGCGAGCGAAGCTCGCCCGCGAATCCCTCCCCCGCTACCAAAATGAAGCGCCCGGAGTCTTGAGGACTTCGGGCGCTTTTTTCAGCTGTTCCGTTTAGCGTTTGCGACCTGAATCTAGTGCCGCCGCTTGTCCATTCGCCTTCGCTGCAACAACCCGAGCAGTGCGACGCCCGCCAGAATGACGAGACGGGCAGTGGGCTCAGGCACTGGATCCGGTGTCGGATCGAGCGGGTCCAGCGGATCTGTTCCCATCAGAAGTACTTCCTGGCCGTCATCGAAACCGTCCGCGTCGGTATCCGGGTTTAGCGCGTCGGTTCCGATGGCTGCCTCCTCTACGTCGAGGAGCGCATCACCATCCATGTCGGGAACCGTGCGCACAGCATCGCAGCCCTCGAAGGCTGAATAGTCGAACAGCTCGCCAGTGATGCACGCCTCCAGAGCGCCAAACGGAATTCCGGTCTCCTCGATCCGGTAGTGCGCCATCAGATCCATCAAGCCGTCGCCGTTCACGTCCTCGAAGTGCGGCCCTTGACTGTGGTCGAACCACGCACCGTCGGGTCCGAAGGCTAGGGTCGTCTCATCCACATCCATCACGTCGAAGGTGTCGGATCCAAGGATCGCCACGGAGAGAACTCCCACGAGGGACGGATTGATGGAGTTGGGGTCGCTGCCCGGCTTGATATCGACCTCAACAGGGATAATTGGCTCGGGAGGTCTGGGAAGAACAGCGATCCAGGAGCCGATTCTGCCTACGCTTGGGTTGCCGTTGCCGACGATGATGGTCCCGTCTCGGGAGATGCCCGTGGCCACTTCGAGATTCCATTCACCCAGGTCCAGCCCGTGCACGTCCTCGAGTTCCTGCTTGATGTCGCGCATTCCGCTCGACTCGTCCCAGATCACGGCACGCTTGCCCTGGAAGAGTGAGACGCCGGCGAAGCCAACGACGATGCTGCCGTCGCCCGACACGTCCCAGGCGTCGGACTGGTAGGTCCCCGGGATCGTGCCCAGGGTGGTGAGGTCGCCGCCGCGCCAGAGGGCCGCAAGATGCTTCGCCCCAGATCCGAAGGGAGCGACTCGGCCTACGATCGTCCTGCCGTCGGACGCGATGGCGCGAGCGGCGCTGCCGCCACCGAGGTTGGCGAGCACAGTCATACCTCCGCCAGTCCACTCGACCGCCTCGAAGCCCGGGGAGACCCAAGCCCAGCCAACGATTTGCGAACCGTCGGGAGTGGCGCCTAGAGCGCCGCCGCCGGTCGTTCCGGGCAGCGGCACCTCGCCTCCACCCACGTCCCAGCGCACGGGCCGGCTCTTCGACACACCCACCACCACGGATGCATCGGCCGATACGCCATACGCGGCGCTGGACGCCAGGCTCAATACCTCAACGCCACTGGGTCCCCAGCGTGGGGCCACCTCGGGAGCGTACGTCACACCCACCGCCACCGAGCCGTCGGCGGAGACGGCGCGCGCGGCGCCGCCCGTGGAGCCCAGTGGCACGGGCAGCAGCTCCACGCCTCCGGCGGCGGTCCAACGAGCGGGTGCCCCGCGTATTGACCCCACCACGGTCAAGCCGTCGGCGGAGATATCCCAGGCGTTAGATAATGGAAGCCTCATGAAGCTCGCGGCCGAGGCCGGCGCAGCGAGCGTTACGGCGAGAAGGCATTGCAGCAAGGTCTGGCGATGCGGCCACAGCATGATTCCAGCCCCCGCGTTTCCGACTCCCCTTCGGCGAGCGCCAGTATACCACCTTTCGGTGGATCACCCGGGGCTTGCCGGAGGCTCGATCCTCTAGAGTGTGAGCCGTCAGCCGAATTTGGGCAGCATGGACTGGTGAACTACGAGAGGGTTCTAGGGTGGGGGCACTCTGAAATCACTCCGGCACGAAATACCCTGTTCTGCCTGGGTACCAAAATTCCGTAAACCTATAACTCTGCGATGTTTAGATGATTTTCAGAAACGCTGAAACTTTCTCATAACCCGGAGGTCGGGGGTTGCCGGCGACGCTACGCGTCGCAGTGGCCTTCGCAGCCGAAGGCTGCTCGCGAATCCCTCCCCCGCTACCCAGAAATGAAGCGCCCGGAGTCTTGAGGACTTCGGGCGCTTTTTCGTTTGGCCTCACTGCGAGAACGGCTACTGCGAATCGTTCAAGTAAAGCTGCCCGATATACTCGCTGCACTCGAGCTGGAGCTGCGAAAAAGGAGGAGAGCATTGTCCCCGAAATACATCCTGACCTCAGCCCGCGCGGAGTCTGATTCAGTATTCGAGTCGGAGATGCGAGTCCATTCCAGTTTGTTGGCCAACGGTGAACACATCCAGCTCATTTGGGTGAAGTTCGACCCCGACGGCAACTATCCGATCCATTCGCACCCGCACGAGCAGATCAGCGTCATGCTACAAGGACGAATGCGCC
>PVMK01121726.1_pt1 | contig 15949 bp, 7 predicted proteins | sample 1853481 | NCBI WGS metagenome assembly PVMK01 (sample SAMN08533507, study PRJNA380276) | Marine sediment metagenome, whole genome shotgun sequencing project.
GAATGGCCCTTTTATCCGCTCACGCATTTGAACGCACCATAAAGATAGCAAAGAGCATGACCAATATAGAGCTTTCCACCTACCAACCAAAAATGGATGAATATGTGGCAGCGATGTTCCTGCCCCATACAGATAAGAAACTCTTCCCCTCTGTGGATTATTGAGCCACAAACGGATAACGTAACCGTTCACGGGTTCAAAGGTTCAAAGGTTGCACTCTCATCGCCATGGGTCATTTTGTAAACGTTTTGTACGATAACATCGGTGGGTATGGGCCAGACAGGGATTTCCATGACATCGGCTCATCTACCATCTGAGCCCCGATTGCCGCTCGATTTGTCTTTCGAGCGCATTATTCAGACCCGATTCCGTTCCATAGATAATCAACCGTTTTTTTGCCCTTGTTATACCGGTATAAACGATCTCTCTGGTCAAAAGTCTATGTGCTTCATCTTCAGGCAGAACAAGGAGTACGTCATCAAACTCCGAACCCTGACTTTTATGAACTGTCATTGCAAATGCGAGTTCCCAAGGGGGCAATAGATCCATAGAAAAGGTAATATAAGATCCGGAGCGCGGGAAAAATGCCCTGTATGTTCCTCTCCCCTCTCTGATAACAACACCCACGTCTCCGTTAAAAACCTCCTTTGAATAGTCATTTCTCGTAATCATGATTACTGCACCGGAGAAACACCCCTCTTTTATCCACGCCGAAGGTCCAAACTCAAGACTCAGGTAATCCGCTACCTCCCTGTTTATCCCGGTACAGCCATAAATTCCATTACGAACCAAGGAAAGAACCCTGGCGCTCCCTACTCTGTTAAAGATCTCCCCTAAGATCTCCTGCCCGGGATCAGAGTTAAGAAGTCCTGCGTGGTCCATACCGCAGGCCTCCCCAATAAGGTCCTTGAAGCTTCTACTATCTCCATTGATTGGCTTCAGGTAATGATAATCCGTCCAGAGACGAATGTGGTTCCTCCATGTTCTTACCCCATCGTTTTGGACAAATGCCCATTTATCCGATTTGAGTTGAAGGGCTGAATCAAAGGGGAGGGTCGAATATTCAGGGGCTATTCCTTGATTGATCTGTTTTGCCAATCTCAACAGGTTGGCTCCTGAGCGATACACTTTTTCCAGCACTGTCAAACGGCCTTTGAATCTCTCCGCGCTGATTCCATCACTCATTTCAGCAAAAACAGCCCCCGCCTCTACAGAGGGGAGCTGGTCTTTGTCTCCTAAGAAGATAAGTTTTGTCCTTGTGGGGTCCACTGCCCGCAGGAACTTCTCCATCATGACCACATCGACCATCGAGACCTCGTCAAGGATAATGACGGAGGCCGGAAGGGGGTTTCCCTCGCCATAATAAAAACCATGGTCATAGCTCCGGTATCTCAAAATCTTGTGGAGGGTGCTTCCCTTCAGGTTTAGCAGTCCCTTATCATCTTCGGAAGGCCCTTTGATGGTGTTAATGTTGTATTGAATCGCTTCTGTCATCCTCTGTGCAGCCCGTCCGGTCGGAGCGCCCAGGAGAATCTCTTCTACCCCTATACCCGCCCTCATGAGACAGCGAATAATATTAACCATCAGGAAAGTCTTGCCTGTACCCGGCCCACCGGAAATAATGGAGAACTGGGACCTGAGCGAAAGCCTTATTGCCTCGACCTGGTGTTTATCCCGCTCAATAGGCAGGCCGCCCTTTGAAACACGGACGGAAAGCTGAGGGGAGTATATATCTTCGAGATAGGCTTCAATCGTGCTCTCGGGTATCTTGAGGGCAGGCTCCGCCGTCAAAAGAGCCTCTATCCGGAGTCTCAATAATTTCTCGTGGAGGTAGAATTTCTGAAAATAGAGGAGTTTTCTCCCTTTGGTTTCAGAGAGAATCAGAGGCAGGTATTCATCACCGTTTCTCGTGATAAGCCCTTTGTACTTATCCCTTGAAAGCCCTGACAGAAATTCCCTCGCTATTTCCCCGACTTTTTGCTCTTCAATAAAGGAAAGCAATCCGGTACATAGTTTCTCCTCATCAAGATCCAGGCAGAGACTACCTTCCTGTAAGACCCCAAACATGATTATCAACACCGCAAGAAGTGGCGAATCATCCTCATATCCGCCCATCTCAACCAGATCGCGGATATTCATATAATCTAAGAACGGGAGTTCCAGTTTTTGAGAACAGCGATAGATATATCTAATATCCGCCCCTATTTCCTTTCCGAGGATACCAAGACCGATAAGCTTATCTATTACCTGAGTGGTTTCTCTTTCCATAATTTAGGAATTTAGGAATTCAGGAATTGAGGAATTTGATTGGAGCAATTGCCTTCAATCCCTCAATTCGCAATTCCTCATTGTTCAGTTTCTAAGTATCTTTGCCACTTGTCCTTCAAGTTGCTCTAATGACCCTAACTCATGGGGCGGGACATGGTAAATCCCGGCTCCCTCACCCATACCCATCCCACGCAAGTAAAAATAAAAGACTCCCCCAAAATCCGTTTCCGGATGAAACTGATCACCCATGGTCTGTTTCAACCAGCGCAATACTGCTACTGCATATAACTTGTACTGGAGATGGTAGTCGGCATGGTCCATACTCTTTCCCATGGATTCAAGCCCATAACCGGCCTCAAGGGTGTTCGATTTCCAGTCGGCTATATAGTACTTCCCGTCCTTTCTGAATACCAGGTCCACAAAGCCTCTTATAAAACTATTGGATATTTCACAGTCCGGAATCCCGTGAGGTTTAATGACGCCAGGCGGAAAGGAATAATAAAACTCCACCTCATGAAGCCGGTCGTCCTCTTGTAGATGAGCAAGTATGAAATTATCAGCAACAGAGACCACAGGGGCTGTCAAGGTATTCCCTAAGATCCTGCACACAGAGTCTTTCCATCTCTCATCAACCCTATACGTCTCCATCTGTCTTAGAATTATCTCTCTTGTGTCCTCGTCATGCATCATGCTCAAGTAAGGATCCCGGGTTTTGGTGATTGCCCTCAATACCACCCCATAATCCATATGCTCCAGGATATCATGAAACATCAACCCTGCATCAATTCCACCGGGTACTTCATCAAGGTCTTTTTCTCCTGAAACGGCCCCCTCCCCGAGAGAGGCGAAACCTTCGTCATCTTCCTTCCCCCTCTGCTCTGTCTGGAAAGAAAGATCCTCTTCCCCGGCATCATCTATCCGGGACATCTTTTGATGGAGGCTCGAAAAGGAATCTATTTTAATCCTTCGCTGCTCGTAGCTTCCTTTAAACGAAAGAGGCTCAAATGCCTCCCCCACGGGGGTTACTGTCTGTCGGGGTGTTTTCTCAAACCCGGTCCGGGCTTTTGAAGCGCCTGACTGATCGGCCTTCACCCAGAGCACGTCCCTATCTGCTTCACCTCCGGGAAAGGCGTCCAGCAAGGCTGGAGAGAGCTGGGTGCACACCGGGCCGAGCCATGGGGCATTCGTTCTATGGATGTAGAATGGCAGATAGAGTTTGAATTGGGCCCTGGTGGAGGCAACATAATAGAGGCGCTTGTCTTCATCCATTTTTTCAGATTCATGTCTTCCGTCTCCGCCAGATTTCGACAAATCAACGATTCTTCTGATTTCTGAGGATAATCCGGCCTTTTTGATTTCGTGATAAGTATGATATTCGTCCTGAAAAGATGGTGGCTGTGTCAACCCGCCGGCAACAAAGACGACGGGGAACTCAAGCCCCTTGCTGACATGCATGGTCATGATCTGAACCTTTAGGGCTTCAGTTTCAATCTGATGTATATCAGCCCCCTCTTCAGCATCTAAAGACCTGTTTCGATAGGTATCAAGTATTGCCGACAACCCCCTGAAATCGAGATTTTTCTTATATGCCACCTCCTCGAGGTATTCAAATATCTGGTTGTAATTGGTATATTTTCTTTCCCAGCCGCTCTCTATTGTCTCACGGGAGAGGAAACCTGAGTCTTCCATCAATGATTGAAAAAGATGACTCCACCTTCGTGACATGGCATATTCATTCCACTTGAAGAGCATCTCCTTTACCGGGTGAGAGGGAGACATTTCCTCATATGCGTAGAGCTCGCTCAGCTTGAACCTGAAAAATGGGGTCAGCAACGCCTTTTTGACTGCCGAACTGTTCCCCGGTTCCAGGATTGCGCGAAACAGAAGGCTTGTATAGACCGCTTCATCCGAGACAAAGAGACCAGGTTTCTTGTAAAATGAATAGGGGATTTTCTCTCTTCTAAGTGCCTCTTCAATAAAAGGGACATCGGATCTGCTTCGGACCAATATACATATGTCCCCAAACCCGATTTTTCGTTCATCTATGTCCTTCTCTTTTATCCTGATACCAGAGGAAAGCAGATGTTTAATCTCACAGGCCACAAATTTCGCTAATCGCGGTTTGGCCGGTCTTGGAGATGGGGCCTCGCTGAGATCAACGATATTTAAGACCGGGCGGCCGGAGGTATCCGTAATAAGCTTTCCCAGCCTCTCATCTTCACCCGGAAAATTTATGCTTTGATATCCGATTTCAAATTGACCGGCTGTTGCCTGGGGCTTGAACCAGGCTTCACCGCAGAACAGGTTGTTGAAGGCCGTAATTAATGCAGGCTGGGATCGCCAGTTGACGGACAGAGAATATAGTCTGGCCCGCCCTTGCGTCTCAAGTCCTTCCATCTCGTTTTTTGCGCTTAGATAGACATATACGTCGGCGCCTCGAAAGGAGTAGATGGCCTGTTTCGGATCACCTATCACGAACAGAAGATTTTGAAGGCTGTTATCATGACTATCGATGAAAATCTTCCTGAATATCCTCCACTGAACAGGGTCTGTGTCCTGGAATTCATCAATGAACGCAACCTTGAACCTGTTTCGGAGTTTTTCCAGCAGGTTTGATGAATTATCTCCATACAGGGCCTTTTCAACAAGCGAGAGCATATCATAATAGCTGATCCATCCGTGGCCCCGTTTTGTCCGGCTTACATCATCCTGAAGACGATGAATTGCTTCCACAGAAAGCGTGTACTGAAGTTCATTCAACATTATATTAAGTTTTTCTAATGCTTGCCTGACAGTTTCAAGATCGGGGCACACCTCCAAATTCGGGCCGCCCTTATTCCATTTCTCCGGGATGAGGGTCTCAAGCCCTCTCCTGCCACTTGATTTTATGTCTTCTATCCGAGCCATTAAACCCGAAAGGGCGCAAATATCAAACCTGTCTTCTTTAGCGTTTTCAAAATATTCTTCAACCGGAATTACTATATTATCGAGCATATTTTTTTTTGCTCTTTTATTGAAATTCAGCTCAGCATAGCTGTGGGAAAACTCCCCGTCAGACCCGAGCAAAGCCTTTATCTCCATGCAGGCCGAGGCAATTTCCTGTTTGATTTCTTTAAATCCCCTCCCCTTAAGATCGGGCAGCAGTCGGTCACCGGCTGCTTTATGCAGAGATTGTGCTAATTTAATTATGGTATCTAAAAAGCTGCCCTTCTTTTGATTAAACTGTGAAATCTCCAGAATTTCCTTTAAATGCTCCCCATATATTTCCGGCCAGTCCTTTCGCATCTGCTCTTTCAGGAGGGTTTCAAAGAGAAGGGCATCATTGATCACTTCGCTCTGGAAGAGGACATTATTTTCAAATGCAAAATCCCTGAGCACGGTCTGACAGAAGCCGTGGATTGTATGTATAGGGGCCTTATCAAATGCGTCTAAGGTATCTCTTAATTTCTTAGATATTTTTTGATTATCCTTTGACTCATCCAATTCCCCTTCGAGTTTTTTACGTATACGGATCTTTAATTCCGAGGCCGCTTTTTCTGTAAAGGTGACCAGGAGGATGTTTTCCAGTTCGACATCTGTCTCCTTCAGGAGCCGCACCACCAGATTTTCGATTGTGTAGGTCTTACCGGTCCCGGCAGAGGCTTCAATCAGGCCATGTCTTGTGAGGTCGATCTGATTAAAATCATGGACAGATTCGTAAGACATCTTTACTCTCAGACAATAACGAATTGAGGGATTAAGGGATTCAGGAATTGAGGAATTAGATCGGCAAGATTGTTTTCGTTTCCTTAATCTTCAATTCACAATTCACAATTCCTTTCCGTATTAAAAAAAATCTGAAACCGATCTCTTGTCTTATCAAATGCATCATCCGGGATAATCGGTTTGGCAAGTCTGATCAGCAGCGATTTTTCCTCTGCGTATTCATCAAGAAGTTGCGCATGAAAAATCTCTTTCTTAGCTTCATCAATCTCTTCATCTGCCATGTTGTGGGGTTTAATTGACAGGGAAGTCACCTTTTCAAAGGGTAGCCATTCTATGTTTTTCCGGTTCAGATAGGCCGATATAAGTCTCTCCAAGTATTCCCTTGCAGTACCTTCGCTGACAGCGTAAGTCCAGGTCTTGACCTCTTCCTTATAAACAACATGAAAGGTAATCTTTGAATCTCCAATCTTTTGACGGGCATCGTCAGTACACAGACAAAACATCCAGAAGAGGAGCGGTTCCAGAATATACTTATCCGGCGCCTTTTTCTTAGGGGGTTTTCCGGAACCGGTTAAAACCATTCCATGCCAGTCTCCTCCATGGTTTTGCCAGACCCACGGCAGTTGCCCGTGAAGTTCTATCTCTGTTTCAACCTCTTCCCCAAGACTGTCAGCGGTCCTGACCGTCAGCCTTACCGGGTCAAAACGCTCGATGGGAAGCCTATTCGCGGAGGAGATTTGTTCATCGGTCCCTTCGCCGACAAAAAACGCTCGGTATATTTCCTCGCCCGATCCTATTTCCATCAGGACCTGGGAGAGGCAGCCGGCCCTCGCTGAGACATCATCTCTTAACTCATTTTTGTCTAACGCGGCAAATGATCCCTCAGGGGTAGCGCTATTCCGCTGCAGATTTTCATAAACAGAATCGTAGATCTCCTCCGGGGTTTGTCCCCCGGTATTTAAACCTCCGGAGGCAGCATAGATATCCAGCCAGAGTTTCAGAGGGGCAATCTTAAGGTTATAATCAACAGGGAATTGAGAATAAAAAGGTTCATCCTCCCTCAAAATAACCTCCTCAATGGCCTCTTTTTCGTCATATACGCCGAGATGCCGTTTCATGGCATGAGATACCGGGTCTTCCAAAAACTTTTTCAACTGTTTCAGGGTGATCTTTTCTACAATACTCTTGTCTTCCTGGTGTCTTTTGCCCTCCACACCAAAATCCGGAAAAAAAGGCTTAAGATTTTCATTCATCTCCTCCGGTACATCCGAAATGACCTCTTCCCACAAATCGTTCTCCCGGTAAAAGGCTATTCTGTCTGCGAGGGAATAGTTGGCCAGGGCATCGGAGGTTTCATTGAGCGCATCCTTTGCAAGGTATCTTTCACTGCTTCCTTTGAGCGGGATATCAATAATGCTGAATAGCCGTTCTTTTGAAAGAATCTCCTGCTCCACATATCTACGCAACTGGTTTACCACTGAACAGGGCTGTATAATACGGTCTTTCTGAAGGTCTCTGGCGATATAGCTGATATAGAGCTTGTCCTTTACAGACAGAAGCATCTCAAGAAAAAGATAGCAATTACGCTCCGGCAGGTTAATATCACCGATCCGTCTTTTCAAGAGCCGCAGATCCAGAGAGGATGTATCTGCCTGACCGGGAAATGCCCCTTCCTCCATCCCGAGCACGTAAACAATTCTAAAGGGGATGGGCCGCATCGGCTGAAGGGCCGAGATAGTAACACCCTCGGTCAGGTAATCTCCATAACCGCCCGAAATGGAGCGCAGACTGGATTTGATAAACTCTCTGATTACTTCAATGCCTAATATGGGGTCTACGTCCTCCTGCCCTGCATGGTTTCTCAGGAGTTCGTCATATATTTTCAAATCCCCGAATGCCTCGATCAGGGATTTGCGAACAGCGGCTTCCCCTCTTAAATCAGAAGGGACCTCCAAAAGATCATCACATATCTTCAGAAATCTGGACCTCCATTCCTCTCCTGATGCGTGCAAACCTCCTATATCCATTACGGCCATATGCATTTTCGCGATTATTATGGACAACTTCTCCATAAGATCTGCGTCACCGGTATTTACATCATAAAACGGTACCAGTTCATGAAAATACCTGAAACCACTCTCCCCTCCCTCGCCCGGAGCGGCCAGGATCCTCGACAGACGCAACCTCTGAAGACCCTGCTTCCAGGTGTAATAACTGCTCTTCTGAAACCCTTTTTCTTCCTTTGCCTTTTTGTCAAAGCTGTGGAAGATATTCAAAGACTCTGCCCACCCTGCCCATATGTTTATATCTTCCGGTCCGATCTGCCACTTGTTCATGAAGCAGGGGTTGAGGATAAGATCAAAACCCTCTTTTCGGGAAAACCGTCCCGCGGCAAGATCAAGGATCCCCAATACGGCCTGTCCGTAAACACTCTCTATATCGGCGCGTGAGTCCACAAGGTTGTAGCAAAGACGTCTGGGTCTGCGATTGAAAACAGAATCGATTACAGGTTTGTATCTTGATATGTCCGGCACGAGTATGGCGATATCGGTCAGCTGGAGTTTTCCATCCTTTTCAAGATTATAAAGGATGTTGTTATATACGGTTTCCACTTCCCTGTAGATACCAGGTGCAGCAACAATCTGAAGTGATCTGTCCTGGGGACATTTCGTAATATCATTTTTATTGGAAAGGGTTAGGATATGGTTTTGGACTTTCTGGAGTATGCTCGTCGCGTATGCTTCTTTTGTGAAGCAGGCATTGAAGTCATAATCTGTAAGCTGACATAAAAGTCGAACATTTTCCCGACCGGGTTTTCCCCACAATGCCAGGAGTGCGTTACCCTCTTCTTCCAGAAGCTCCCCCAGGTCAACCTCTTCAGGGGTGATCTCAAGACTCCTGGCCTTTTTCCTCCGGACCCATCTTTTTTCCTGAGGTGTCTTGATATCCTCCCAGAATTCACGGCAGGGGTTCAGGGCATAGATGAACAGATGGTAATAATCCTTCAACCGGCCAATAAGCCCCAAATGGAACCGTGAGACCTGAGATAAACCGAAGATATGCACAAACTTCCTGCTGACATCCCCTCCTGAATCAATAGCCCCTGGTGCAAAGACCGCATCAGCATATTCCCTCATGGAAAGGAGGGGTTTTCCCGATCCTTGAACATATCTGTTTCGCAGTTCTCTCATCAGAAGATAGAGATTTTTCTGGCAGAGTTCCATGCCAGTAGGCTGGTTCTTGTTGTCAAACCACATCTCAATCATTTCAGACCGGTGGAACTCATACTCTTCAAACAACTGGACCATTTTTTCGGTAAGCTGCCAGAGCTTGACCGGATAATCAGGACCCTTTCTTCCGTCAGGTTCAAGGAGATATCGTCTTAATGGAGCAAACCCCGGATCATTCTGACTCAGACCCTGCAAACCATAAAGAAGAAGCATCCTCAAAAAACGGCTATCAATCATTTTCGGTTTTTCCGCGTCTCGATCGAGCCCTGCCAATAAATTCCACAATCCTGATTCGAGGTACTGAAAGTCAATATTCATGAAAACCGATTGCTTCTTTGCAAGGGTCAGTTGCAGCCATTTTTTTAGGTTTTGATTGGGTACAATGGTCAAAGGGCCTTCAAGGATATTGCGCTTCACCTGATTCTCCAGGTCAACCGTGGCAGCAAATTTATCTGCCAGCTCTTCCAACTGATTGCTGAAATAAAGCTCAATCGCCATTGTTGATCCTCACCGAATATCCGAGCAGCCTCTCTTCTGAGTCATAGCTCTGTTTCTTCATCTTTTCATATTGGTCCTTCCTCATGTCCCAGAATGATCATCCGCTCTCTCGCAGCAGCCTTCCTCTTCTCTTCCCATCTGTTCCAATCCACCTTCAGCTGCGCCAACTCATTTTCCTTTGTGAGGATCTCATTGGCATCTTCGTCACGGCCGGAAGCGCCTAATGAGGCCAGACGGCTTTTCAACACCCTGACGTGTTCTTTAATGGACTTCATGGCCCCTAAAGCCTCCGTCTCCTTCTCTGTGGGGACTTCTATCTTTCCCGGGCAGGTCCGATCCGGATTTTTCACAATATCAAGGTCTCCCTTGCCCTTCTTCTTTGTCCGCAATTCATCATTCATCGTATATCACTTTCCGGTCATAAATTAGGCTTACCGCCAGGTTGTTCTTAACGCTATTGCAATCATATCAAATATAGAGAAATTGGGGTGGTGTGTCAAATTCAGAAAGAGAAATGAGTGCGGACAGTCCCTTGAGCAGACAGCCTGGAAGGCATAGACATGGTAATTTTAAAAAGAGCGATTTCTGCAATTCTCTGAGCTGTTCTTGCTTTTTTTCCAGGGACTGATAAATTCCCCTTATTTGTCTGGCCTTCAATTTCTCAGAGATGAAAACAACCACGGTTCTTTCTTCTTGGCAAATTTCCCGTTTATCCCTGTACACCTGGATAACCTTACCAGCAACATCAAGTTCCTCATAGTCACGATACCTCCGGCTTTGCCGGAGGTATCGTCACTATGGAGTTTTTCAAAGGTCTCGCATCAACCCCGATGTTGTGTTAGAATCTATTCAACTTCAGGGGATTTGAATAGGATACATTGGACGGGTTTCAAATAGGAGGTGAATGAGATGAACAGAGACAATCGGTTGATAAGAAGGGGAGCTCAATCGCAGATAGCGCTCAAAGCCGCCATTATTGGGGGTGGAAAGGCCTGCGATGATCTGTTGGTTCTCTTGAGCGATGAACGCCTCAAGCGGTTGAAAATGGAAATCGTGGGTGTGGCTGATCCCAGGCAGGACGCGTCCGGCATCTCCCGGGCCAGGAAGATGGGGATCTTCACCACCTCCGATTTTACCGACCTCTATACCCTCCCCGATCTTAACCTCCTCATCGAACTGACCGGATCAATGGATATAAGAGAGCGAATGATCCGCACGAAACCGCTCCACATCAGCTCCATTGACCACCGGGGCGCCCGCCTTTTTTGGGATCTGATCCAGATAGAGACCGAAAAACAGCAGTTACAACAGGAATCGGAAAAGGCCATCAGAAGGGAAAGGGACTGGTCTCAGAAATTCATAGATTCCCTCGGTGATAAGATAATGGTTCTCAACCGCGATCGTACCATATACAGGGTCAACGAAACCTTTGTGAAGGCAAGCGGGTTGAGTGAAGATGCGGTATTGGGAAAACCATGTTATGAAATCACCCACCGCGTCTCGGAACCGTGTAAAGGGGAAGATCATGGCTGTCCTTTCGAGGAAGTGCTTGCAACCGGAACCTCTTGTTCGGCAATACATGAACATGAGGATAGAGAAGGAAAGCGTATCTTTGAAGAGATCCTGGCCTCCCCTATTCTGAATGATAAGGGCGAAATAGTTCAGGTGATCGAAGGGATCCGGAATGTGACGGGTAAAGTCGCCTTAGAAGAAGAGGTGCGTCGTAACAAGGAATACCTGGAAAACATCATCGCCAACTCCTCTGACATGATCATTACCACCGATCTCCAGGGCAGGATTGTAACATTCAATCCCGGCGCTGAAAATATGTTGGGCTACAGCATGGAAGAGGTCTTGGATGTCGGCATTGAGACCCTGTGGAAGGTGCCCGCAAAGCGGCGTCATCTCATGGCTGAGGTTAAGGCGAAGGGATTTGTGAGCAACTACCCGGCCACCCTGATTGCCAAAGAAGGCCAGGAGGTGGAGATCAGCCTTTCTTTGGCAGAGCTGCGGGATAGCGAGGGGCATGTTCTGGGTACAGTGGGGATCAGCAAGGATATAACCGAGGAAAACCGGCTGCGCCGGCAGCTCATCCAGCGGGAAACGGAGCTCAGCAAGGCCAATGACTTCATGAATAAGAGCATTCAGAGTTCGCCCAACGCCATCATGGCAACAGATATTAAAGGGAACATCATCATCTGGAACCAGGCCGCAGAAGAAACCCTTGGATACAAGGCAGCGGAAGTGATCGGTAAAATGAAGATCGACAAGATCTACCCGGAAGGAACCGCTAAAAAGGTAATGCAGATGATGCGGAGCCCTGAACACGGCCCGGTTGGAAAGCTGCGATCCTACCCCATGGTCTATGTCCGGCAGGATGGCGAGGTGGTTGAGGGGAACCTCTCGTCCGCTATCATTTATGATGCCGACGGCACCGAAACGGCATCTGTGGGCATTTTTGTGGACCTCGAAGCACGGCTGAATATGGAACGAAAGCTCCGTCAGACCCAGGAACAGTTGTTGCAATCCGAGAAGTTGGCGGCCATGGGGCGTCTGACTTCACAGATTGCCCATGAACTGAACAACCCCCTTTACGGGATCATGAATACCCTGGAACTGCTGAAAACCGAGATTTCCCCACAGAGCAAGAGACGAAAAATTCTCGAAATGGCCCTCTCAGAAACGGTGAGGCTTTCTGAAATGCTCAGGAAGATGCTCTCATTTTCCAAGCCTGATGAGGAAAAGAGACAGCCTTCTGACATAAACATAATCTTGGATGAAATACTTCTCCTTCACGAGAAGCAACTCCGGGAACACAGCATCAACATGTCGGTTTCCTTGGAGAAAAACCTCGGAGAGGTTTACGCCTCAAAAAACCAACTCAGACAGGTCTTTTTGAATATGATCTCCAATGCAAGGGATGCCATGCCCGATGGAGGAACCCTGACGGTGGCAACAACAGACGTGGACGATAATATTCACATAGAAATTTCGGATACCGGAACCGGCATCAGAGAAGAAAACCTTAATAAAATCTTTGACGCCTTTTTTACAACCAAAGACAGTATAAAGGGAGTAGGTCTCGGTTTATCCGTCTGTTACGGTTTCATCAGAGATCATGGCGGCGATATCAAGGTAACGAGTCATATAGGTTCCGGGACAACCTTCACCATTATTCTCCCTGTTCACAAAGAAGTGGCTGAGAACGAAGAGGAGGAGTGATCACGCTTCCCCATTTGTTAGCTTTTTACCTATCGGACAGGTCCATGCATATCTTACCCGCCAGGCGACCCGTCACTTTCTTCCCATCATATCTCCGTAAACCCGGCAAAATTCCTCTCTGCCAAATCGCAGGAGGCACCCCCGTTTCAAAACCCTGAAATTATAGTTATTTCCACTTTTCTATTTATTTTATTTAAAAAAATGTAATATCGGGACATTTTTTTCCTTGACATCATGAAATAACTATAATAACTATAAAATCAAAAACAGCGTGCAGAAAAAAAGGAGCGCCAATTTATGGAAGATATACTGACAGTTTTCAAGGCCAGCAAACAGTGCAGTGTCTCCCCCAAGACCATTATCAACTGGATTGAATCCGGTCATATCACGGCTTATAAGACCGTCGGGGGACATCGCCGCATAAAGAAAACAGACCTTGTCGCCTTTATGACCAAACAAGGTATCCCGATTTCCGAGGATACGCCTGTTGAAGAGCGGATAAGGATCCTTGTGGTTGACGATGATCCCATCATCGTGGAGACCATTGTGCAATCCCTCGAAGAAGATGAGCATGACTACGAGGTTATCTCAGCCTCCGACGGTTTTGAGGCCGGAATACAGGTTAGTCATTTCAAACCCCATCTCCTGATTCTGGATATCATGATGCCGGACATTAAGGGATATGAGGTATGCAAAAAGATCAAGAACGACGATGAGACAAAAGATATCAAGATCATTGTTTTATCCGCCTACTTAGACGACGATAAATTCAAGAAGATGAAAGAGCATGGGGCGGATGTCTGCTTTTCCAAACCCCTGCCGCTTCCCCAGCTAAAAGAGGAGGTGGCCCGACTGTTGGGATTGCCGATTGATGCCCCGGTGAAATAGGAAAGGAAAAAGATTTCACGGGGTAAAATTGATGAAGCGAAGCGGCCTACGGAGAGAAATCCCGATTTACAGGGAACGGTTAATTCCTAAAAGGGGCCAATAATCCGCAAATTTTCTATATTCAATCTTCAATATTCAATTTTTGTGGGGGAACAGAATGAAACTAAAAGAATCCTTAGATAAGAAGAGGTTTGTTGTTACGTCTGAGATCCAGGCACCCATTGATGAAGAGCCGGAAGCCCTGATCAAACGCTTAGAGATGGTACGGGGGCGTGTAGATGGTGTTGCTGTCCCGGAGTTGGAGATTGAGGGGGTCGTTGGGGATAGCATCGAAGCGTGTAATCTCTTGAAGCAGAACCGGTTTGAGCCCATTTACCAGACGACCACAAGGGATAAGAGCCGGCCTCATTTGCAAAAGGACCTCCTCCTTGCCCATGAAGCGGGTGTCGAAAATGTGCTTGCCTTTACGGAAGATTACCGGATCACCGGGGATAGTCTTCAGGAAATGATGTTTTTCCATGTGGATGCAGGAAAACTCGCCTCTGTCTTGGAACATATGCGGGAGGGCTATACCGTTGACGGCAAAGAACTTCCGTCAAAGGCCGAGTTTGTATTGGGTTCGGGGGTTGAGTCCGGGTGGGGAAAAAACGTTCCCGACCTGGAGATGAAGGAGATGGAGGAGATGACAAAAATCGGCACCGGTTATTTCCTGACAACACCGGTATTTGATCTGGCACGGTTTGAGAAGTTCATAAAACAGGTCAAGACCTTCGGGGTCCCGGTGATCGCGGAAGTGATGATTTTGAGGACCGCCGGTATGGCCCAGTTCCTGAACCGTCATTTCAAATCAGGATTGATCCCGGACTGGATGATCAAGAAGTTAGCCAAGGCCCCTGACAGGCAAAAGGCCAGCCTCGAGATCTTTGCCGAGACGGTCGAAGGACTCAAAGACCTCTGCCAGGGGGTACACATCATCACTATCGGGGGAGAAGAAAAGCTGAAGCTCTATTTGGATGCGGCAAAGCTGAGATGATTGGGTACTGGATGCAGGATGCAAGATGCAGGATGATTGGATGTATTCCTTACGCCTGACGCCTTACGCCTTGAGCCTTGCGCCTTGACTAATGTCGCGTTACATAATCTGCGGATGGTGTTGGGGGAGGAAAAATACACTTGGATGAAATAAGTATGGCGATCAACGGGATACGGATTAGCTGCCCCCCTGGGACCACTATTTTAGAGGCGGCTGAGCAGAATGGCATCAAGATCCCCAAGCTTTGTTACCATCCCGATCTCAAGCCCTTTGGGGCCTGTCGCCTCTGTCTGATTGAAGAAGAAAAAAGTGGCCGTGTCATGGCCTCATGTGTCACCCCCGTTGCCGCAAAGATGGAGGTCCTGACAGACTCTCCCCGTGTCATTCGACACAGAAAGAATATCGTTCGCCTCATGATGGCGGAACATCCCGAATCGTGTGTGGTCTGCAGCAAAGGGAACCGGTGTCAGTTGCGAGGGATCGCTGCCGAGATGGGTCTGGGAGAAACAGGGCTTTATCCCATACCAAACTACAAGTCCATTGAACAGGCCAACCCCTTTATCGTCAGGGACCTGAGCAAATGCATCCTGTGTGGGAAATGTATCCGTGCTGACCACGAACTCGTGGTGGCCGGGGCCATTGACTACAATCTCAGGGGGTTCAAATCGCGGCCTGCCACGCTCTACGATCTCCCTTTGGAAGGTTCCAACTGCACCTTTTGCGGCACCTGTGTATCCATCTGCCCAACCGGGGCCCTGTCACCTAAAACCACAGGCTATGTGGGGACGCCCGAAAAGGAGGCGCTCACCATCTGCGGCTTCTGCGGCGTGGGTTGTTCCATCCTCATGGGTGTGGCAGATGACAGAACCGTAGAAATCAATCCATCCGGTCTCAATGGTTCGGTCAACGGTGCCACTCTCTGTGTCAGAGGGCATTTTGCCCACGATTTTCTGAATAGCGGGGAGAGGCTGACACAGCCTATGATCCGAGGGGAGTCGGATCTGAAAACCGTGTCATGGGACGAGGCCTTAGACCGGGTTGCAAGCAGACTTTTGGCCATAAAAAAGGATTATGGGCCTCAAAGTATCGGCTTTTTCGGGTCTTC
>PVMK01114499.1_pt1 | contig 15946 bp, 14 predicted proteins | sample 1853481 | NCBI WGS metagenome assembly PVMK01 (sample SAMN08533507, study PRJNA380276) | Marine sediment metagenome, whole genome shotgun sequencing project.
ACTGCCCGAAACGCAAATGAAAAAGGGTTGCACCCGTTCAAAGGTTCAAAGGTTCAGGGGTTGGTTTCGCCTGAGGCAGACAAGCCTGAACCGCAAAACTGAGACCCTGTGAACGCGTATGAAGGGTTTTCATGACAAAAGAGGGGTTTAAGAACAAGGTTGTGGTCGTCACCGGCGCGGCAAGTGGCATCGGGTTCGCCCTTTGCAAGAGATTTGCCGACGGCGGGGCAAAAATCTGCCTGCTCGATATGGATGATAAAGCGCTCAAGGCAGCGGAAAGGGAACTAACTGATTCCGGGGTTGATTGTCTCGGCATAATGTGTGATGTGAGCAGCCGGGGTCAGAGTGAAGACTCAATCCTAAAGGTGATGGATCGTTATGGCGGTATCGATGTGCTTATCAATAACGCTGGTATTACACAGCGTGGAGCGTTTGTGGATACCAGGATATCGGTGTTTGAAAAGGTTATGGCGGTCAATTTTTTCGGTTCACTCTACTGCACCAAGGCAGCCATCAACAGCCTCGTTCAGAGAAAGGGACTGATTATTGTAAATGAAAGTGTGGCTGGTCTGGCGCCCCTCTTGGGCAGAACCGGATACAGCGCAAGCAAACACGCGTTGCACGGCCTTTTTACCTCACTGAGGACCGAAATCCGCCGTAGCGGAGCCCACGTGATGATTGTCTGCCCCGGTTTTGTGAAGACCAGTTTGCAGACCAGGGCCCTGGGTGGCAACGGGCAGGTGACGAACCATCCCCAGTCCACAGTCGGCAGACAGGATGCGCCGGAAGAGACAGCAGAGGCAATATACAGGGGGGCAGTGAAACGGAAACATCTCTTGGTTTTGACCCCGATAGGCAAGATGAGTTATTGGATCAGCCGGATATTTCCGGTCCTTTACGAACGAATAATGGCACGGCAGCTCAGGTCTGAACTGGACTGATTATCCACGTGCATACGAGAGAAATTTGAGATTCGAAATTGGGAATTAGATGGGATTCGCCGACTTCACCTTCTCCAGTTTCAAACATCAGGGGCACATATGGGTCTGAAAGAGAGAAGAGAGAGGGAGAGGGAGGAGAGAAAAAGGCAGATCCTCAATGCGGCCCGGTCTCTGCTATTTGAAGAAGGACTGCAGGGCACCTCCATCAATAAGATCGCAAAGAGTGCAGAGTTAGGGGTTGGCACTATCTATTCCTATTTTGCGAGCAAAGAAGAGATATTCGCAGTCCTTCAGGAGGAAGGGATTGAACTCCTGCATAATAAGATCAAGAAGAGACTCGAGAGAGTAAAACGCCTGAAAACCGGCTCAAAACCATCGCCCGGATTTACATCGATTTCAGCAGGGAGAATAAGGATTATTTTGACATCATCAACTACTTTCTCACGTCTCCCGGGGTTTTGTTCAGTGAAAACCTCAAGGGGCAGATAGATCAACGGGGTAACAGGGTTATTTCCCTCTTGGTGAGCGCGGTTGAGGCGGGGATTGCCTCCCGCGATTTCAGAGAAGTGGACGCGAGAAAGTTTGCAATGATATTCTGGGCTGCTCTTCATGGTTTGATACTATTCAAAAAACTCAGAACTACGATGCTTAAAGGTGAAGATTACCATGCCCTTGTGAGCTATGCTGTGGATTACCTGGTGAATAGTCTTAACAGAGACTGACATATAGCTTTGGGGATGAAAGAGGTAATTTTCCGGGTAGCCTGGTTACTGCTCATAACTCGATCACTTTGCCGTCTTCCGCATATTCTACTCCAAGGCTATCAACCCGTCCGAGCATGTCTTCGTTCATGTGCGTAAGGATGATGCGCTTGCAATCAATCTCTGCCCTGTGATTCAACAGGGTTTGATAGTCCAGATGGAACTTGATTTTCTTGTCGTAGAAGTAAGCCTCACAGATGAATAGGTCCGCTCCGTACGCTACTTTTGCCAGACTGTCAGTCCACTCAGTGTCGCCTGAGTATACAATCGTTTTTCCAAGGAGCTGAACTCGTAGCGCATAAGCCGGCGCTCCACTCGCGTGAGTAACCAGTTCCGGAGTTACGAGTAGCTCTCCGATCTTAGTTGGAACACCCTCCGATAGTGCGGTAACCTCGATTCGGAACCTCTGTTTTATTTGTGATAATCCAGGAAATAATACCTCCATAGCCCTATGAATACGATCTTCTATCCCCGGGGGACCGGCAATTATCAATGGATTGGTGCGTCGTGAGATCAGCTGCGAATCGAGGATGAAGAATGGAATGCCGCCGAAATGGTCGCCGTGGAGGTGGGTGATGAGTATCGCCTCAACATCGGATGGACTAACTCCGAATCTCTTCATTGCGATTAGAGATGAGGCGCCACAGTCCAAAAGAAAGCTGATCTCCCCTGAATCCACGAAAATGCACGTTTGGAATCTACCACCGCTTCCAAATGCATCACCGCTTCCAAGGAACTTTATTGATACATTTTTCAACCGTAATTCCTTTCTGCCGGTCTTAAGCCGGCTAATATCGACTTGCTTTGGAGAGCATTTCGATGGGAATCAACCCCATCCGTTTGCAAGAACCGACCCGTTCTGTCGATGAAACCGCAAAACTGTCTTTATGCAACTCTTGCCAACCTCTTTACCGATTCAGAGAGCTTTAGGCGCTGAATTTTTCCTGAGGGCCCCTTGGGGAGCTCATTCATGAACCTGACTATTTGGGGGGTCTTGAATTTGCCCAATTCTTCAAGGCAATGGTTTTGGAGCTCCTGTTCGCTAACCTTGTGCCCTGGTTTAAGGGTTACACAGGCCATGATCTCCTCTCCGTACACATCATCAGGAATCCCCACTGCCGCTGCGTCTAATACGGCCGGATGTTTGTAAAGGACCTCGTCGATCTCTTTGGGCGCAATATTCTCCCCACCCTTGATGATGAGTTCCTTGATTCGCCCTGTGACAAAAACGAATCCATCCTCGTCCATGTAGCCCAGGTCATCGGTGTGGAGCCACCCATCCGGGTCTAAGGCCTCTGCGGTTTTATCAGGGGCTTTGTAGTACCCTTTCATCACATTATCGCCGCGGATCATGATTTCTCCCTGTGTGCCCCGGGGGAGTTCTTTGCCTGCCGCATCGATGATCTTGGCCCTATTGCCGACTGCAAGACCGGGCGAACCATACTTCCTTTTTGACGGGTCCATGGGATTTGAAAAGACCGGTGCCGCCGTCTCCGTGAGCCCCATTGTTTCAACAATAGAGACCTTGAACTTTCTCTCAAACTCTTTGTGGAGCGATGGCGGCAGGGCGGAAGAGGCAGAACGGCCAAAACGGAGTTGACCCAGTTTTAGATTTGTTCCCTCAATGTCCGTCGCGCTTGTCAGGTAGGAGATTATGGTCGGCACCACGCTGAACCATGTGCAACCATATTCTGAAATGAGTTCCCAGAAGTCTCTGGTTCTGAACTTGTGGGGCATTACCACGCTCCCGCCACTTACCAGGGGTGTCACGGCTGTTACCACCTCTCCATTAATGTGGTAAAGGGGCAGGGAACAGAGAGCCCGATCCTCAGGAGTGAGATCATGGGCCATGGCAGTGTACTGGGCGCCTGCAACTACATTTTTATGTGAGAGTATGACACCCTTGGGCAGGCCGGTGGTGCCGGAGGTATACAACAGTAATGCGTCATCCTCTTCAGTAACATCAGGAAGGGGAATGTCTGAAAGATCATGACCTTCAGGAAATATGGACTTTGAGTCAATGTCGATTTCAATCAGCTTTATGTCTCGATCTGCTTTTTTGACGGCCGCTGTAAGCCTCTCCTTATGCTCTTGAGAGAAAAAGACCAACTTGGTATCAGAATGGTTCAAAACGTATTCAAGCTGGGAAGGCTGAGACATCAGGTTAAGAGGCGCAATAACTATGCCGGAATACATTGTACCTAAGAATATCTTAACTGTCTGGTATCCATTGCCTAACATGAATGAGATCTTATCTCCCCTTTTTAGTCCCAGCTTCAATAAATGCTTTCCAAGGCGAATCGAGTCTTCCTTCAACTGCAGATAAGAGAGACTAAATCCCGGTTCGGGGGCTATTGTATAGATCTTTTCCGGGTGTTCCCTGGCTCTCTTATCAACGAAATATCTGATAGTCCGCATCCAAATCGCTCGCTTTTTTCATCAGCCAATTCGCATGATCAGCCAAAAAAGTGAAGATGAGGGCTCAGGTATATCCAATCATTCCTGAGTCCCGGATTACCAATATGACAACGCGGTTTGAAACATGGCCTTCAGTTGCTCGCGACTAATCGGCATTGGTGCATTATCAATCAGTCGTTTCCGTGGAAAGGCGCCGTCTGTGAGATCTTCGATATCGTCTTCGGTGTAGCCGACTCCTTTCAGACCGTTTGGGATACCCGTGACCTTCATCATTTCTATGATCTGGTTCGCCAGAAGATCCCCGGCATCTTTCTCGTCAATCCTTGTAACATCAATGCCGATTGCCGCGGCCGCCTGCATATGGCGATCAGGACAAACAGGGCCGGTGAGCCTGAACACAGAAGGCGAGTTTACAATCACTGAGATTCCATGTGGCACTATGGGGTGATCTGATATCCATCCATCAGGCCGGTAATCCTTCACCTGCCCGGCAACCGGATAGGACATACCATGTGGGAGATGGCAGCCGGAATTGCCGAATCCTATGCCTGCTAACATGCCGGCGAACATCAGGGCCTCTAAATTCCCCTCCTTTGGGGCAGTGACCGCCTGCACCAGATTCTGGCCCATCAGTTTGATTGCCTGGAGGCAGGCAATGTCACCATACGGGTTCGCTCCCTGATTTTGCGGACGTTTCGTGGGATCAGTTGGTGCCGGCCTCTTGGTGAATGGACGTGCGGTAAAGGATTCACATGCATGGCTGAACACATCAAAACCGTTGGCAGCCCGTACCAGAGGAGGGAGTGTTTTGAGGCAGTCGGGATCAAGGATTCCGAGGTTGGCACGTATGCGCGGGCTAACGATTCCTGTCTTTGCCTTCATTTCAAGAAAATCGAAAATGGTGATGCCCGTGCACTCGCTGGCTGTTCCGAAAGTGGTGGGGCAGGCTATGTGTGGTTTCAATGGCCCGGGAACAGGTATGGCCTTGCCTATAGGGGCATTAACGTAATCCAGGAATTCTGCTGGATAGGTCGAATAAAGATTTGACGCTTTACAAGTGTCCATGACTGAGCCGCCGCCAACAGAGATGAATCCATCGAATTTTCCGTCTTTGGCGAACGCCGCTCCTGCCTTGAAAGACCGATCAGTGGGCTCTACCTCTACCCTGTCATAGATCGCTACGTCGATGCCCTGGCCCTTGATAGAGTCTAAGGCGATGGATACGGGCTCAAGTTTGGCCACGTTCGGGTCTGTAAAGATTGCCACACGGGTCATCCCCAATGAACGGGCATCGTAGCCGACCTCACGAAGTGCGCCACACCCGAATTTAATTTTTGAGGATTCAACGCTAAATACAACATCCCCTCCTTCTGTTGGTTGAAAGTAGTCTGATAAGCTCATGTTTACCCTCCTAATAATTGGTTGTTAAATGTTGAAACGGTTTATAGATAGCGATGCGAACTCCATGAAACAAGGGATCACAAGTCGAGACACATTTTACCGGGGTTTAGGATGTTATTGGGATCGAATTGCCTCTTAATTGACCGCATCACATCAAGGGATACCGGGTCGTGCTCCAGTTCCATATAGGTGGCCTTAGAAAGACCTATGCCGTGCTCGCCCGTAAGTGTGCCGCCTAATTCGCATGTAAGCCTGAAGATCTTATCAACTGCCGCTGTGACACGCTCGACCTGGCCCGCGTCTGTGGGATCGTACATGATCTTGGGATGCAGGTTGCCATCTCCTGCATGACCAAAAATAACGAAAGGAAGGTCGTAGTTTCGAACAATTGCAGAAATGCCGGTAAGCAAATCTGGTACCTTTGACATAGGGACGGCCACATCCTCTGAGGCGTTGCTGGGCCGAAGCTTAGCGGCCACGCTTCCGGCCGATTTTCTGGCCTTCCATAACTTCTCGGCCTCCTCGGCGGTTTCCGCAGTCTGGATATCAGTAGCCCTATTGCTATTGAAAACTTGAACAATCCTCTCCATTTGGAAAGAGGTTTCTTCCTTTGTGCAACCATCGGTTTCGACTAAAATCATTGCGTTCACATCGGGCAGATCCATATCCCCCTGTTCACGCAAGACCCTGATGGTGTTTTCATCAAGTATTTCGAGGACGCTCGGGATGATGCCGGCGGAAGTAATATCGGAAACAGCCTGGCCTGCATCCTTGAGATTTCCAAAAAGGGCCAGACCTGTTTTAAAAGCGGTAGGTCTGGGGTTGATTTTGAGGGTAATCTCGGTAACCACACCGAGGGTACCCTCAGACCCTACAAAAAGGCGTACTAAATCGTATCCAGACGATGACTTCATGCAGTTTGTGCCGGTATGCATGATTCTCCCGTCTGGAAGCACTACTTCTAATCCCATGACATAGTCCCTGGTTACACCGTACTTGGCGCCCCTGAGACCACCGGCATTGGTGGCCACATTGCCCCCAATGGTGCAGGCCTTGCCACTGGCGGGGTCTGGAGGGAAGAAAAACCCATATGGCGCCAATGCTTTTTCAAGGTCCGCATAAACCACTCCCGGCTGGACAACCACCCTCCGGTCGGGTATCTGAATATCAAGGATCTTGTTCATCCGGCACAAGTCCAGTACGAGGCCGCCGCGTGCCGGAATAGCTGCACCGGCCATGCCTGTGCCGGCGCCTCGCGGGGTTACCGGAAAAGAGCACTTATTAGCCAGGATGAGAATTTGCGATATTTGCTCCGAACTATCAGGCCACACTGCTGCCGCAGCCCGGTGGTCTTGATCAGAAGCGTCATACGAGTATGAAACCATGTCAATCAGCAGGTCTGTGAAACTCTCCTCGCCTACAATATCTATCAGGGCCTGTTTGATGCCCCTATCCATTTGCTTTTCCTTTGTGGGTATAACCTAACCGGCGAAGCCGGAAAAGCGCCTAAAGTGAGCTAAAGTGCCTAAAATGCCTAAAGTTTCAAGTGCCTAAAGTTGGGTTTTTCATTCGACGTTTCACGCCTTGGCGTGATCGGAGTCTTTGCTTACCTGGATGTTCGATGTTTATCTTTTTCGACCCCGCTTTAGCGAGGCTTTCAGGTATCAGAAGCGCTTTTCATAATACGAACCCAACCTCTCAAACCAACGCCACCAAGAATGTTTTCCTTTCTCTTTGGCTTCCAATATGTCTTCCAAAAAAGTTGTAATGTTGACCATCTCATCTTTGGGAACATAAGAGGCTGCCCCTTTTTTGAAGGATTTAAAAGTATCTTCAACACTCAGCGCATTGGCGGTCAACATGATAGCTATCACTTTTTGTTCGTTAGCAATCTCCAATAGTCTATAACCGTCAACCCCCATGATATCCAAAATAGCCATATCAAAGTCCTGGGTTTCCAGCAGCGTTTTAGCTTCATCAAAACTTGATGCCCTTACCACGTCACACATAGGCAGTAATTCTTCCAGGGCATCCAGTATGTCAGGCTCATCATCTACCACAAGAAGTTTTTTGTCATCTAATAATCGCTTTCGTACAATAGTACAGGTTTGGTCTATCCCGTGGGAGACCTTACTGGATACACTTCCCAATCCCGAGGCATTCGGACTGCCTATCCCCCGACTCCCCATAACTATCATATGGAAGTGATGGTCTTTGGTGTAGCTTATAATTTCTTCAGCGGGATCTCCATCCGTCATGGCCGTTTCGACGCGTTTGATTCCTTTCTTCTCCGCCTCATCCTTTGCTGCAGCGAGGATCTGATTTCCAAGCTCCTGTGCGTGGTCAATGTATGGCTGCCAATTGATCTGCGTCTTCACTGACGTGGGGACATGGGCAGGTTTAACCACATGAAAGAAATGGATGGTGGCATGGTTTTGCTTTGCCATATCCACAGCAAATTCAATAGCCTTGTTTGCATCCTCTGAGCCGTCTACAGGGACAAGAATATTTCCTATCATTTTCACGTATTCTCCCTAATTGATATAATTTTTTTGAAAGTGCGGTCCATTTGCTTCGCCATTCCGATGTGCTCAGTGCTATCGATAAAACCTCAGCCGCCTCACACTGAACTTAGTAGTATAGATGCAAGAGGTGGAAGAGAGCGGTGATTGCAAAAGGAGAACTCAGACAATTTCATATTTGCTTTATCGAGACAGGTACTCCGGGAGCCATGTTACAATTATCGGGAAGAACATGATGATGAACAGTCCAACCATCTGGAGCACCATAAACTGCATCATGCCTATGTAGATATCTTTGAGGTCCCAATTAGGTACAACCGCCTTGAGAAAGTAGGCAGACAGGGCCACGGGCGGAGAGAGCCAGGCCGTTTGCAGGGTAACAGCTACGAGAATGCAGAACCAAACCAGATTGAAACCCATTTCTCTCACAAGAGGCATGAGGATGGGTACGAAAATAAGCACAATGGGGACCCATTCCAGAGGCCATCCGAGGATAAATATGAGGATCATAACGGCTATGATCATTAGCGTGGGGCTTAAGTTCGCTTCCAAGAGCAAATTCGTCAGCATGGAGGCGGAACCGAGCCTGGAGAAGACAGAGCCGAAGAAGCTGGATGCGGCCACAAGCAGAAGAATCATGGCGGAGATTGACAGGGTGCGGAACATGGATTGCTTAAGCCCTTCCCAGGTCAGGCGTCGGTAGGCCAAGGTCAGGATCAGAGAACCAAAGGCGCCGGCAGCAGCCCCTTCGGTGGGTGTGGCCATGCCGGCTATTATGCTGCCCAGGGTCGCGAGAATCAGGACAGACACGGGCACGACACCAATCGCCAACTCCTTCAAGACCCACACAAAGGACTGGGGCCGCAGTTCCTCGGGCAGGGGAGGGCCTAAATCAGGGTTAATTTGGCAGCGAATGAGGGCATAGGTCATATACAGCGTGGCTAACAGTAGGCCTGGCAATATGGCGGCAGCGAAGAGGTCTGTCACCGGTACGCCAACAACAGGGCCCATGACCACTAACATGATACTGGGAGGAATAAGAATGCCAAGTGTCCCACCAGCCGTGATGCAGCCTGCGGAAAGCCTCACGTCATACTTGCTTTCTCGCATGGTGGGTGCGGCCATGACCCCAAGCAGGGTGATGGACGATCCGACGATGCCGGTTGCTGCGGCAAATATTGTGGCCGTGGAAGTCACTGCGAGGTATAGGGAACCACTGAGCCTGGCTAACATAAATTGGAAGGCCTTGAACAGGCGGTTCATTAGACCGGAGCTCTCAAGGATGTATCCCATAAAGAGGAAGAACGGTACGGCTGACAGGACTGTATCGGTCATGACCCCAAAAAACTGGAGTGTCATCAGATTAAAGACGACCTTGCCGAATCCAATGTATCCCATCACTAAGCTCAAGAAAATAAGAGTGAAGGAGATTGGAAAACCGATGCAAATGAATACGAACAGGCCTGCAAGTCCGAGTAAACCGAGAATCTCTGGGCTCATAATTACACTCCGTTCTATGTCTCTACGTTTTCTGCGCCTTCATGTAGATCGATTCCGGTGTAAGCTGCATAAAGGCTTTTCAGGAGCTCGGAGATCCCCTGATTTAGAAGCAGGATTGTGGCGATTGGCATTGTTAGCTTAAGGGGCCAGATAATGGGCATCCAGGGGCTGGTGACAATGCGTTCCTGCAACATGGTAGACGTCCAGGCGTATTCCCAGCCGACCCACATGAATATCCCTAATCCCGGGAAGTAAAGTGTTATATATAGTAATGAATCAACCAAGCCCTTTGTGCGGGCGGACCATTTTTCGTACAGAAAGTCGGTACGAATGTGCTGCTGGCGTTGCAGGGCATAGGCTGATCCTAACATAAAAAAGGCACCATAGAGTATGGTGCTCAGATCGCTGGCCCAGATGGTTGGGCGGGTGAAAAAATAGCGAGCGATTACCTCATAAACCAGGCTCGCTACCATGGGTAAGATGAGCACAGCCACTATTTTACCGGACCAAATGCTAATGGAGTCGATAAAGGAGATTACTTTAATCAGAGCTATGGGAGTATTGGGGATGATCGAAGCCTTTACGGTGTTTGCCTGGTAGGAATTATCGCCAGTGTCATTAGTCATTGTTACACCTTACTCTCCACTCTCCGAGACATTCCAGAAATGAAGGGTCAAAGGGCGCGTGCTCACGCCCTTTGACCAAGAACAGCACTTTGATCTGCTTATGTACTCATAATAAGCGGGCCTGTAATAGGCCCAAATGCTTCAAGTATGTTATTAATTACCGTAGCCAACAATGCCTGCATCCACCGCAGCCTTGGCCATTTTATAATAGACCCCGTTGACTTTTTCCTGGTACGGTACGACTATCTTTGCAAATTCCTGCATTGAGGTCAGGACCTTCTTGAAAAAGGGGTCCTTTGCCGCATATTTGTCCAGAACCTTCTGGGTGGCCGCCATGTAGGCAGGATAGTAGTCCTCCGGGGTGTTCAGGACCTTCACTCCTTGTTTTGTCACCAATTGCTCGAGTGCGGCGCCGTTCTTAATCACGTTCCAGTTGTAGGTATCCGCTATGCAGGTCATGATTCCACCTTCAAAAATCGCCTGTAGATCGGCGGGAAGCTTATTCCACCAGTCGAGGTTGACGTAGATATCGCCGATATCGGTAGCCTGGTGCAGACCCTGGATGTAATAGTTCTTCCATATGGAACTGAGACCCAGATTCAAATCGTCGGCCGGGCCGATCCACTCGGCAGCGTCGATGACGCCACGCTGGGCCGACGGAACGATTTCACCGCCGGGCATGGAAACGGTCGGCATGCCTATCCCCTGGAACGATTCCGCGGGAATGCCCGGAGGCGTACGGAACTTGACCGTTTTTAGATCGGCCAACGATTTGAACGGTTTCTTAAACCAACCGAACGGATCCGGTCCCATCGGCATACACATGAATCCTTTGATGTTGTACTTCAGAATTTCGGTAAAGTACTGCTGGTATAACTCGTTACCGCCGCCGTCATAGAGCCACGACATTGTGCTTACCTGATCCAAGCCAAAGCCCAACCCGGCGGTGGGAGCGGAAAAGAGCAGACCAGCGGGATGCTTGCCCGACCAGTAATGAGTCCAGGCCTGGCCCCCGTTGATAACACCCTTATCGACCGCATCAAGGATTTGAAATACGCCGACCACTGCTCCGGCGGGAAGCACCTCGATCTTGAGCCTTCCGCTGGACATGGCGTCGATCCGTTTGGCCATACGTTCAATGAGCATATAATAGATGCTTGCGCTTGGTACTGCTGTCTGGATTCGAAGCTTGTAATTCTTGGCGGCCTGCACATTTGAGATAGGTAAAACCAGTGCAAACGCTAACAGAAAAGCAAAAAAGGTGGTTATAATTCTGGTTTTTTTCATGATTACCTCCTTAGGTTTTGGTGATTTACGATGGTTTGTTCGTACAACTGCGCAGTTGTAATTCCTTCAACACCCTCTATTTCTCCCACCTCCTTTCGCCATTAGGATCCTTTTATTCCCCGTATTTACTGAGATACGCCCCCCATAAATCTTCGTCATTAGGCTTTACTTCGGGGATCGGCCTGGCAAGCCTGCAAATATTAATAAAGTGTTTATAATTTAGGTTTTCCGTTGTACTGTTTCCACCCCAGGAACCACAACCCATTGTAAGAGTAAAAGGAAGACCATTGTTGAAAAACCCGCCATTACCAAAGGCCTGGACCTGGTTTACCATGATGCGACTCACCTTGACCGAGAGGGCAAGTTTTATTATGTTCTCCTCTGTAGTGGAATGAATTCCGCAAGAATGCCCCCTCCCTTGATAGGAGGTAATGCGGTTTACTATATTAAGAGCCTCATCAAAATCAGAGTACTTAAAAATTGCCAGGACGACCGTCAGCTTCTCTCCGGAAAATGGATAGTCCGGGCCGATTCCTCCTTCTTCTACAAGAAAGCATTTTGCTTTTAAGGCCTCTTCCGATGTAATACCTGCAAGGGTGGCAATGGACTCAGGGTTCTTGCATACAACTTTACCGTTTATAGCCCCGTTTATCCATATGGTCGCCCCTAATTTTTCCTTTTCTTCCGGAGAAACCAGGTAGCTGCCCTTGGCTTTGAATTTTTCTATGACCTCATCATAAATTGACTCCTGGACAACAATCGAACTTTCCGAAGAACAACTGGTCGCATAGTCAAATGTTTTTCCCGCGAAGATTTTGTCAACTGCGTCACCGATATTGGCCGATGGTTCTATGATGACAACGGCATTGCCCTGACCTACTCCGAGGGCCGGCTTGCCGCTGCTATAGGCCGACTTTACCATAACTGAACCACCGGTTGCTATAACCGTATCGGCCTGACGCATGATCTCTTGTGAAAGATCTTTACTGGGCTGTTCAACGGTCTGTACGAGATCAAGGGGAGCCTTTAGTTTATTGATTTCCTCGCGTACAAGCCTCACCACTTCCATTCCTGTTTTCTTGGCACCGGGGTGACTTGCCAGAATGACGGCGTTTCCCCCTTTTAACACAACCATCATATTGTTGATAGCGGTCGCAACCGGATTCGTGACAGGAGTAATTGCCCCAATGACACCCATAGGCTTTGCAATCTCTGTCACCCCGGTTTTTACATCAATGTTGATAATGCCCCGGGACAGAGCACCTTTAAGGTCCCTTAAAGTCCCTCTTGTTTTGTTGTGTATTTTCTTTACTCTATCCTCAAAAAGTCCCATGCCGGTTTCTTCTATGGAAAATTTGGCGAGATACTCGGCATTGCTGTATCCGGCCCAGGCCACCGCAGTGATCACTTCGTCTACCTGATCCTGACCGTATGCTTCAAAGATTGACTGGGCTTTTCTCCCTTTTTCTATCAACTCCTCTGCAGTTCTTACAATTTCAGACATCCCAAATCTCCCTTGATTTTCACGCAAAGATTTAAAAATAAAAAGTTCAGAATTCTTACTATGTTTTGCTCTTTCGAAAAACCGGCCTTTAGCTTATCGATGTGAAAGCCTTAACTAATTGATCTATTTTCGAGCGAGCCGTATTTCGCTTCTACTTATCCATATAGCCATATCCGATCTCAAATGCCTTCCGGTTCCGGTCATGGAATTTCGGAATAATGTTCAGGATGCTTTTCATGACAACGTCTTTCTCCAACACGTCCACAAGCCTGGCCATGGCCCCGAGTACGATCGTATTGGCAAAGAGCGGGTTGTCAAAGTTATCCATGGATAGCTCTTTGGCAGGAAACGCCGTCTGAGTGCATTTCAGGCTTTCATCTAATTTTTCAACGAAGCTCGGATCATAGATGATAACACCGTCATCGGGCACCGTATGCTTGAATCTTTCATAAGCAGAGCTTGACAGGGCCACAAAATAGTCCGGTGTCTCACACATGGGGCTATCAATGACATCTTTTGATAGCACCACCTGGCTTCTCACATACCCGCCGCGCATCTCTGTGCCGTGGCTCTTGAGCATGGCTACCCGCAAACCCTGCCTGACGCCGGTCTCACCGATGATCTGGCCTAATCTGACCACGCCCTGTCCGCCAAACCCGCTTACAACTATTTCTATTCTATCTTTCATAGCGTTCCTGTCCTCCTGATTTTCTCGACCGTTTCATGCACGAGTTCTTGGAATTCAGGCCTTGAATTACTAACATCGTGCCATATTCCACAGGCCCAGAAGGTGTTCTCTTTTTCCTGGCCCAGGGGAGCTGCGTGCTCCTTAAACCACCTGAAAATATTTACCTGGTTCCTCGATCCGAGTTCGGTCGAGCCAAAGTTGGTGGGGCAGGGGTACGGCATGTGCACCAGAGAGAAGCCTTTATTTAGGATTGCCTTCTTTATGGTTTCAACGGCCCAGGCTCCGTCCATAGCCACGTGGCGAGCCAGGAATGTGGCGCCGGCTCCCTCGAGGATCTTTAACACGTCCATGTTTTCACTCATCAGGTTTTGTTCGAACATACCATATGGACTGCTGTCTGTGTGACTTCCCTGAGGGGTAGTCCAGCCAAACTGTCCACCGGTTGATTGGTAGCCCAGGTTGTCGTTGACAATAACGGTCATATCGGCATTGCACCGGGCAGCATGGATAAGATGGGTCAGGCCGATGCCAAATGCATCGCCATCGCCAACGGTCAGGATAATTCTTTTCTCGGGCGGCAGGGCTATTCTCAGTCCTCTCGCAATGGCATATGCCCTGCCGTGTGTACCGGCAAATCCATCACCATTCCATGTTGCGAATGTCTGGCGGCCTGCGCACCCTATTGATGTTCCCCAGACAATATCGTCTACTTTTAGTTTGAGTTCCTTGATTGCCTGGACCACAATCTTATGGTTCATGCCGAGCCCGCAGCCGGAACATGCCGTGCTGGGAATCTTCCTGGAACGTAAGTACTTCGATTTGATTTCGCTCGCTCTATATTCCATCTACCACGCCTCCAATTCCCAACCCTTTCGACTAAGGGGTTCATTTTTGAGAAGTTTTTCAAATGTTTCGATCAAATCCGGCACAGTGGGCAGATCCCCGCAGCTCCCTAAGAAATGAACTTCCGAATCCTTGGGTACCGCTCGCTGGACCTCACGGACAAGCTCTCCATCCCAGTTGAGTTCCACGGACAAGTACTTGGTCGCTCTGCTGAAGTGCTCATCCGGGAAAGGCCACAGGTTTATTAGCCGAAGGGCGCCAACCTTTAGACCTTGCTCCCGTGCTTTTATGACCGCCGTATTCACCACACGGGACGGAGTTCCGTAAGACACCACAATTAGATCAGGATCATCATCCATGAATTTCTTTTCATAGAGATGATTGAAAATATCCCTGTGATTGCGGACCTTGTAGATTAACCGGTAGGCGTGCTTATGGTGAGCCTCAACTTCTTCAATATCGTACCCCTCTAACGTAGGTGTCCAATCAGAGCAGAGTGCCCCTGTGTTATGGCCCAAGACTACGGGCGGGATATCAAGCTCATCAGTGAAAGGATAGAATTCAGGACCCTGACACACCTTCCTTGGATAAGTACGGAAGCCCAGTTCTTTCATCTCATCGTCATTTTCAGGAACGCTGATGTCTTCGAAACCGTCGGTAATGAGCTGGTCCGCCAAGACCGACACCGGCATGCGGAATCTCTCGGATAAATAAAAAGCCTCAACCGTCATGGCCATACATTCCTGTGCCGAATTGGGTGCAAGACAGATGGTCTCAAAATTACCCCCCTGAGTGGGATAGCGCATTAAATAGAATTCCCCCTGTCCCGGGGCACCTGTGATGCCGCTTACCGGGCCCACGCGGCCTGACTTACGGACAACTACCGGCGTCTCACAGCCAAGGGCCCATCCATAGGGATCCGCATAAAGGATAAATCCCGGTCCGGACGTGGCTGTCATGGCCTTCATTCCACCAAGGGAGGCCCCAATGCACATGTGGAGGGCAGCGCACTCATCTTCGGCCTGAAGATAAACCCCTCCCTCCTGCGGCAACCGGAGACTCATGGCCTCGGCGAGTTCCGTGGCAGGCGTGATGGGGTAACCAGAAAAGAACCGGCATCCTGCCAAGATCGCCCCTTCAGTTATTGCAAAATTTCCTGTTTCCAAAAACCTTTTCATATCAGAAACCTCCTCTGTCTCATGCAGTTATTTCTATGATATCAATGGCGAAGTCAGGGCAGGCAAAATAGCACTTGAAGCAACCCACGCACCAGTCTGAGGTCTTGACCTCTTCAGGTCTATAGCCCTTTTCATTGAAGAACTCGGCAGGGCCAAAAGTGCCCACTCCGCAGACCTCAGCGCAATATCCGCATTCTTTACAGTATTCAACGTTCAAGACAACCTCAAATTTCCTGGCATCACAATCCAGGCAACGACTCGATTCGGCAGTGACTTG
>PVMK01124171.1_pt1 | contig 15944 bp, 13 predicted proteins | sample 1853481 | NCBI WGS metagenome assembly PVMK01 (sample SAMN08533507, study PRJNA380276) | Marine sediment metagenome, whole genome shotgun sequencing project.
CTTGTTGTTGACGGAAGAGCTGCTGGTGCCCGTTCCAGAAAACCTTAGCGATGAGGCGGCAGCCCTTGCAGAGCCGTTGGCGGTTGGCGTCCATGCTGTAGCGAAGTCAAACATCAATGAGGAAGAATGTGCATTGGTAATTGGCTGTGGCCCTATTGGGCTGGCGACCATTGCCGCATTGAAAATGCAGGGTGTCGAGAAAATTATCGTGGCTGATTACTCTGCCAAGCGCCGGGAGATTGCTTCGCTTATGGGGGCGTCGTTGGCCATTAACCCAAGCGAGCAATCGCCATACGAGGCGTTGGCATCGATACAACCGGAGGGCCATGTTGTTTTTGAATGTGTGGGCCGGTCAGGCATGTTAAGTCAGATTATCGAGCAAGTTCCCAAGCACACTCGCATTATTGCTGCTGGCCTGAGTCCGGGAGAGGACAGTTTTACGCCGGTTACAGCTTTGATAAAAGAGCTGCAGATTCAATTTGTTATCTACTACTCTCCGGAAGAGTTTTCTCAGGCACTACAAGCACTGGCTGATGGTCACGTTGACTGGCAGCACTGGGTTTCCAGCAAGGTTAATCTTGAGGGTGTTGCCAATGCCTTCGTCAGCTTGCAGGATCCGGAGCAGGAAACCAAGATTTTGATAGAGCCTTGGTCGTAATCTGCGCGCATAAAAATTCCGGTACAGGTCTGTGGTCTGTCCGGGGGGCATTGAATCACTTAGGTGCGGACTCAAATTCGAAACGAGAGTAAGGGGAAAGACATGACGGCAAAGTTAAATAAGTGCCTAAATATCGGTGATTTACAGGGGTTGTCCGAGCGTCGATTGCCCGATCCTATTTACAATTATCTGGTGGGTGGCGCCGATGATGAGTATAGCCTGGGTAACAATACTTCCGCCTTCGATCGCTACCAGTTGGTACCCAATTGTCTCGTCGACGTCAGTGAGATAGATACACGAACCCGGGTTTTGGGGAAACTGGTCGACAGCCCACTGGTGCTCGCTCCCACAGGCATGTCGCGTATGTTTCATCCCGCTGGAGAGGAAGCGGTAGCGCGGGCGGCCCAAAAGTTCGGCATCTATTACGCGCTATCTACCTACGCGACAACGGATATTGAAAGCGTTGCCGCGGCCAGCGACGGGCCGAAAATGTACCAAGTTTATGTGATGTCCGACCGAACCTTGAATGATGAACTAATAGACCGCTGCAAAGCGGCGAACTACGACGCACTCTGCCTTACCGTCGATACCGTGGTAGGAGGCAACCGCGAGCGAGATTTGCGCACCGGTTTTGCTCAGCTGCCAAAGCTCACCCGCTCAACTCTCCTTAGTATGATGAAACGTCCCCGCTGGTGCTGGGATCAGTTAAATGGGGATGGGCTGGAACTCGCTAATCTTCCCTGTTCGCATGGGCTTAAAGGTGATGGGTTGGCCAAATATCTGACTGGACTGCTGGAGCGCAAATTAACCTGGCAACACGCCGAGCGCATGATCGCACGCTGGGATGGAGAGTTTGCCATTAAAGGCGTCATGTCCGTAGACGACGCACGTCGAGCCGTGGACATCGGAGCTACCAGTATCATTATTTCAAACCACGGCGGCCGTCAGATGGACGGTGTCCCGGCACCCATCGAGATGGTGGCGGATATTGCCGATGCCGTTGGCGGGCGGGCGTCAGTCATTGTCGATGGCGGTATTCGCCGCGGCAGCCATGTGATGAAGGCTCTGGCGATGGGGGCGAGCGCCTGCATGATCGGACGCCCCTATCTCTACGGCCTGGCTGCCGGTGGGCAGGCAGGGGTGGAGCGCGCCCTGGAGTTGCTCAATGACGAATTGGTGCGTGGCATGACGTTGTTGGGGTGCTGCAGCATTGCCGATATCCAAAACGCCAATATTCGCGTCGTGTAGCGAGCAAAAAAACTACCGATTCTACTAAATCCAGATCTTAGCCTATGATGGAGAAGTTTCCATGGAACTAAAAAAGTCTCATTGAGCGATAAGTACACGCTGGAATCCGGCAAATTATATATGACTGGCAATCAGGCGCTAGTTCGTTTGCCCATGCTACAGAAACAACGCGATATTAAAAACGGATTGCATACCGCTGGTTATATTTCAGGTTATCGAGGGTCACCGATTGGAACCTATGATTTCGAACTGGAAAAATCAAAAGATTTTTTGCAAAAATGTGACATTGTTTTTCAGCCCGGGATTAATGAAGATCTGGCCGCTACCGCCGTGTGGGGGACTCAGCAAGTAGAAGTTGAGGAAGATAAAAAATTCGACGGTGTTTTTTCTATATGGTATGCAAAAGCGCCAGGTGTATATCGTTCCGGTGACGTGTTGAAACATGGAAGTTTTTACGGCGCATCGCCTCACGGAGGTGTGCTCCTTATCCCCGGTGATGACCACAATGCCAAATCTTCTACCATCGCCAATTATTCTGATCCAGAGATGATTGCTCACGGTTCACCAATTCTGTATCCATCTAATATTCAAGAAGTGATAGATTTTGGACTGATGGGCTGGGCACTTTCTCGTTATTCTGGAGCTTGGGTCACCCTAAAAGTGATTGGTGAAACTATAGAAGGCACTAGCACTGTTGACCTGGATTTAGGGCGCAGTGAAACCCGTGACCCTGAAGGCCAGAACGTGCCTCCAGAAGCTCATTGGAGAACTCCTGATGTTACTACGGGGTTAGGTCCCATGCGAGACGCTGAACGCATGGCTTTTAGTGGTCGCGTGTCGCTGGTTAAGGCTTTTGCTCGTCTTAACCGCTTTGATAAAGTCATGATTGATGCGCCTGAGCGCAAGCTAGGTGTTGTTACCAGCGGCAAACCCTACCAAGACCTGATGCGAGCCCTTCAGTTGTTGAATATCAGCAAAGAAAAAGCGAAAGCAATGGGCTTAAGTATCTATAAGGTGGCCATGCCATGGCCTCTAGAAAATGAGAGCTTTGCCGAGTTTGCCGAAGGTCAAGACGAAATATTGGTAATAGAAGAAAAACAGGCGTTGATGGAGCATCAGATCATTCAACAAATGTTCAATTGGCCTGAGAATAAACGTCCAAGAGTCGTTGGAAAGCAAGATGAAAACGGTGACAAACTGCAGGAAGTTTATGGCGCCGTGACCCCTGTTTTTGTGATGTCAGTCCTAGCCTCACGATTAAAAGCTAACGGCCTGGTGGATGCGGATATTGAAGAGGCTATGAAGTCTCATCAGCAGCGGCTGAGTCATGGATGTGGCGTAATCTTTGAGCAGGCGGTACGTCTTCCTTATTTTTGTTCTGGCTGCCCTCATAACCGATCAACGAAAACACCAGAGGGTTCTAAAGTAATGGGTGGCATTGGTTGTCACCAAATGTCTTCATTCATGGGGCGTAAAACTGGCTTCACAACGCAAATGGGAGGAGAGGGCCATCTTTGGGTGGGCATGTCACACTTTGTTGAGAGCAAACACCGTTTTCAAAATTTGGGTGATGGCACCTATACACACTCGGGCATGCATGCGGTGCACGGTGCTGTTGTTCAGGGGGTTAATATCACCTATAAGGTATTATATAACGATGCTGTTGCCATGACCGGCGGTCAACAGACAGAAGGCCATTTGACTGTACAGCAAATCAGTCACCAGGCCTTGGCTATGGGCGTTGTGCGTACAGTGGTGACTACCGATGAGCCTGATAAATATAAAGGCCAACTTCCCTTCGCCAGTGGTGTTACGGTTCATCATCGAGATGAGCTGGATAAGATTCAGCGTGAGCTGCGAGAGGTCAAGGGCGTGACGATGATCATCAATGATCAGACCTGTGCCGCAGAAAAGCGCCGTCGCCGCAAGCGCGGAGAGTTCCCTGACCCACAAAAGCGTGTGTTTATTAATGACGCGGTCTGTGAAGCTTGCGGAGACTGTTCAGTGCAGGCGAATTGCATCAGTATCCAGAGCAAGAAAACCAACTTTGGTAACAAACGTTATATAGACCAGTCCGGCTGTAATAAGGACTACAGTTGTGTCGATGGTTTCTGTCCATCGTTTGTCACAGTACACGGCGGTAAACTGCGCAAAGCGATTAAATCCGAAGGTGATAACGCGTTGTTCGACGATATACCGACGCCAAATCTGCCGAGTTTTAAGAATTCTTACGCGATTATGATTAATGGTATCGGCGGAACTGGCGTGGTCACCATTGGTGCTGTACTGGGTATGGCTGCGCACCTGGAAGATAAATCGGCCTCCATCTACGATATGACCGGTTTTGCCCAAAAGGGTGGAGCGGTGCAGAGCCACTTGCGCATTGGTATGAATCAAGAAGACATAACCTGTCTTGCCATAGGCGCAGGTGATTCCGATTTAATACTGGGTTGTGATTTGGTGGTAACAGCTGGCGAAGAGTCCATGCGCTCTATCAACCCCAACCACACCCGAGCTGTGGTCAATAGTGATCCGGTAGCGACAGCTGCCTTGCAGTTAATGCGCGACTTTGAATTACCAACAAGCGCTTTGATCAAGGGGCTTGAAGATACGTTGGGTGAAAACCTTGCTCTGGTTGATGCTACTCAAGTTGCCTATGCTTTGACGGGCAACAGTATCGCCTCCAATATGTTTGTGGTGGGCTATGCCTTCCAAAAAGGGTGGTTGCCCCTGAGTGAAAAAGCAATTCTGAAAGCTATCAAGTTGAACGGCATAGCAATTGAATTTAACCAAAATGCATTTCAATATGGACGAGTGGCTGCGCACGATTACAGCCGTTTGGCTCCTCTGGTTGAGGCCCACCTTAATTCGCTAAGACCCGATGTTAAGTCAGATCCTCAAGACGTACTTGAGCTTAGAATGGAGCACCTGACTCGCTATCAAAATGCTGACTATGCCGAACAGTACAAGGCATTGGTCGATAAAGTGATGAGCGTTGAGGCTGAGAAGGTGCCAGGAAAAACTGAACTGTCAAAAGCGGTTGTCGGTAATTACTTCAAGTTGATGGCCTACAAAGATGAATATGAAGTCGCCCGACTTTACACTGACGGCGAGTTTATTAAAAAGCTGGAAAGCCAATTCGATGGGGATTACAAGCTTGGCTTTAATCTTGCCCCGCCGCTACTATCAAAAAAAGATCCTCTGACCGGGGAGCTTAAAAAAAGGGAATACGGCGGTTGGATATTTAAAGTCTTTGGCTTGCTGGCTAAGTTCAAGGGGCTACGTGGAACTCCTCTGGATATCTTCGGTTATACAGTCGAGCGTAAGATGGAGAGACGCTTGATTACAGAGTACCGCGATACCATCACCAAACTATTGAATGAACTCAATGGCAACAATTACGAGATTGCCGTAAACCTTGCAAACCTTCCGTCGGAAGTTCGTGGCTATGGTCATGTCAAGGAAGCGGCTGTGGTTAAGATGAGCAAGGAGAAGTCCACGCTACTTCAGGACTTCAGTCAGGACGACAAAAAAATTGCATCCGATAAGAACGTGGAATATTATGAGGCCGTTTAATTGGGTCCGCGGGCCGCATGTCAAATGCTGGCCAATGAGTAGTTTAGGTGTGTGTAAATTAATAAAATCTTCAGGAGTTCGCGAATGATAGGTGTTGTTGAAGCGATTCAAGGTGTTGTCGGTTCGAGGGGAGTTCTCACTGGCGAAGATGTGTCGCAGCGGATTATATCGCCCTTCGAGAATAAGGCATGTGAAGCCCTGGCTATTATCCGCCCTAGCAGTACGGATGAGTTATCTCGGGTTATGCAGCTTTGTCACAAGCATGGGCAGCCGGTTGTTCCCTTGGGCGGAATGACCGGAGCCGCTGGTGGCGCTGTGGCCAAGCCAAGCGATATTGCCATATCTCTCGAACGGATGACTGCGATTGAGGTTTTCGATAACGAAGCTGGCACCCTCACAGTGCAGGCTGGGGTTCCCCTGCAGAGAGTGCAGGAGCGGGCAGAAGAGGAAGGGTGGCTATTTGCGCTGGATCTCGGAGGTCGCGGTAGCGCCACCATTGGAGGCAATATTGCCACCAATGCCGGGGGCAACAGTGTATTACGCTACGGTATGATGCGTGAACAGGTGCTAGGGGTGGAGGCCGTTCTGGCAGATGGCACGGTAATTTCATCGATGAACCGCATGCTGAAAAATAATGCCGGTTACGACCTCAAACAATTGTTTATTGGTACTGAAGGTACCCTTGGGATAGTCACCCGCGCTGTACTGCGGTTGCGCCCTTTGCCGCGCAGTACACAAACAGCATTTGTCGCACTTGAAAACTTTGGCAATGTCTCTGCGCTTTTACATCGAGTGCAGCGTGAGCTGAATAGTAATCTCAGTTCTTTCGAGGTGATGTGGAATAATTTTTATCACTTACAGGTTGAAGAAAGTGGTAAACACCAAGCCTTTCTGCCCACGAATTACCCTTTCTATGTGATTTTGGAATCCCGTGGCTCTGACCCAGAACGAGATGAAGAGCAGTTTGTATCCGTGTTGGGTAATCTGCTAGAGGATGGCACCGTTATCGATGCCGTTATTGCTGGCTCTAAAGCACAGGCGGAACAAATTTGGGCTATGCGTGACGATTTCGAGCCCGCAATCAAAACGATGAGCCCGATTATCCCTTATGATGTCAGTATGGTTATCCCTGACATGGAATCGTATGTCGAGGACGTGCTAAATTCGTTGAAAGCGCAATGGCCTGGCGCGCGCGCACTGGTGTTTGGGCACCTGGGCGATGGTAACTTGCACCTGGTCGTCACTGTGGGAGATGGCAGTGAGTCTGCCCGTCGAGCAGTGAATGATGTGGTTTATAAGCGTCTGGCGCAAATTGGTGGTTCGATTTCGGCGGAGCACGGCATAGGTTTGGAGAAAAAAGACTACCTGACGTACTCGAGAACTGATGCTGAAATCAACTTGATGAAATGTTTGAAAGCGGCACTGGATCCGAAAAATATTCTCAACCCAGGCAAAGTTATTTAACGGCAGGCAAAACTATTTCATGCAATACATGAAACCATCAAATTCCGTAATGAAATATGTCATGCCGGTGCGGCTGAAATGAAGTCTTTGACGTCCTAGAGCCTGATTCTGCGAACGACGAATATGGCGGTCGTCGTGTTTGGCCTATTTTTGCAGAAACTTCTTTTTCAGAACCTTCTTTTTTCCGAACCTTAGCTCTCGCGTGGAAAATGAAAACCCGTATCCTGTCGGGTTAAGAATTGATAAATAAAATCCCGTTTTTTTGTCCCAAAAGATAAGGGTGTGGAGTATTAATGAATTTCTCCACACCCTAAACTCACGATGTTGAATGTTATTCGGTCTGCTTTAGCGCGTGCTCGGTCATCTTATCTATAGTCCAGGAATCAGCTTTCTGGCTTGGCGGATAGCTCTTGAAGGTTTGCAAAAATTTTGCAGTTTCCGACCAGGCGAGGTAAACATAGGGAACCTTGTCGAGCATCCAGTCATAATAGGAGTTGGAGTTATATTCGGCGCGGCTCCAAGGATCGCGGCGCAGGTTGTGGACTTTTGGCATACGCAGCTTAACGAAAGGCTCGGCCCAGAGTGCCATGGTTTTACCACGGTTTTCCGCATACACCACTTTCCAATCGCCCATACGTACACCTACTGGAAGGCCTTCGTCATCCAAGTAGTGGAACACCGTGCGCGGTCCTTTTTTCTCCTTGCCCGTCAGGTAGGGTAGGAAATTATAGCCATCAAGATGCAGCTTGGCTTTTTTACTGCCTATCTTCTTACCTTTTAGCAGGTCTTTTTTCAGGTTGCTATCGCCGGCCACAGCGGCAAATGTCGGCATCCAGTCGAGGTGCGACATGATGTCATTGGATATGACGCCGGCAGGGATCTTAGCGGGCCAGCGCACCATGGCGGGCACACGGTAGGCACCTTCCCAGTTACTGTTCTTCTCGCCGCGAAAAGGGGAGATACCCGCATCGGGCCAGGTGTTAAAGTGTACGCCGTTATCGGTTGAATAGAAGACAACCGTATTGTCGGTAATCTTTAGAGACCACAGCATAACGTCACGAGCGAAGCCAAGACTAGGCAAAAATCGGCGCAAAAGCGGAGTTTACGGGTGTAAATGAGCATTTTAAGCCTATTTTTAACGACGTATTGGTGAGCGCAGTAGTTATGCTGAGGTCTCCTTTAATTCATCTAACTGATCAAGCATTTGGCCTATTAACTCGTCGTGCGCCACCATCACATCGTTATAGGGGCCTTGACCAGATTTACCTAGATGTTTTTTAGCAGGGTGGGTCCTGAAGTGCATGCCGGTGGTATTGAGCCAGACAAAGAAGGGTTTGCCGACCTTAACGGACTTATCAATAAAGCCTTTGGCCGCAACCACAAACTCCTCATCGGCGGTTTCCATGCGCTTTCTGGTGAGTGGCCCAGTGTCATTAATCTTGCTGTCGGCATAGGAATGTATCACGCCGCGGGGGCCCCATAGCTTTCTAAACTCGGGTGACTTGGGGTAGTCGGGGTCTTCCGGCTCCTCCTCGGCATTGAGGTGGTAGAGGTTACCGAAGAATTCATCAAAACCGTGATTGGTCGGTAAGTGCTCGTTACGATCGCCAAAATGATTTTTACCGAACTGGCCCGTGCTATAACCTTTGGCCTTGAGCATTTCGGCAATGGTAATGTCGCGATCGTTGATGCCTAGCTTGGCACCGGGGCGGCCAACTTTGGATAGTCCGGTGCGTAGTCCGGACTGCCCGGTTATAAAGGTGGAGCGCCCGGCGGTACAGCTTTGATCAGCGTAATAATCGGTAAATCGAACCCCTTCATTAGCAATGCGGTCAATATTGGGGGTCTTGTAACCCATAATGCCGTCGCTGTAGGCGCTGATATTGGTCGTGCCAATATCGTCTCCCCAGAGCACCAGGATGTTGGGTTTATCGGCCGCCATAGCGGTTAACGAAAAGCCTAGCGCTAACAGGCATGAGACAAGCTGGCAGGCCATTTGTTTAGGTCTGATTTTTCCTAGCATAGTTCTGCTCCTCTATAGGTAAGATTGCAGTGGTTAAGTAAACTTGGCCATCGTGGGCGTCTTGCCAGTGGAGTAATTGATGTTTGGCCTGAATAATGGCTGCCGTTGAGGGTGCACTTTTCACGGCTTTGCCTGTTGCTTCATTTACCGGAAGCGTCATTGCCTGCTGTAACGAGTTCAGCCCACATAATCCACAGCCACTGGGGCCTGCCATAGTGCGGCGGCGTTGCTTAAGGCGTTGCTCTGCAACAGCTATCACCCTTAAATCCACCTGCCAGCCTTCGTCAAGCTGTTCCACTTGAATGTCGAGCAACTGATCACGCTGCGCCACGAGGCCTTCACTCAAGACAAAGCCGCCGGCAAAATCTTCCAGGTCACGGGGGGTCACCATCATCACGGCCTGGCAAGCACCATTAATGCAAATAGCGACGGCCGCTTCGGGCAATACGGCTGAAGCTAAGGCCGGTGATTGTAAAGCTGGCGCCGTACTCGGTATCAGTGATTGTTGAGGTTGCATCGTGTCTGCCATATAAAGGCTTGAATATAATAGTAGTGAGAACGAAAGCACGTGAGAAAATTCATAACCCACTGTATAACTATTGAATGCTAAGGCTATGTTTTATAACTTATCTGCAGCGCTACGTAAGGCGTGTATTTCCTCTTTAGCTAGCCTGAAGTCCAGTGCGCCTAGATTCTGCTTTAACTGCGATACCTTTGATGCGCCCGGAATGGCAACTACCGTATCGCCATGCGTGGTAATCAGGTAATTTAATGCTACCTGCGAGATTGTGGCTTTATGCGCGCCACCTATTTCTTTCATCAGATTAATGAGAGGGCGCGACTTTTCGATTTTTCTCGCCTGTATTTTTATGGATTGCTTTCTTAGCCAGGGCGTATTGCTATCGATTGTAAAAGACTCATGCAGCCGGCCGGTTAACATGCCCTGGTCCAGCGGAGACCAGGCAATAATACTAATGCCGAGTTGTTTGGCTGTATCGAGAATGCCGTTTTCCTCAATGCCTCTTGTCAATAAACTGTAGTGCGCTTGATTGGACGCCAGCACATAACCCCGGCTCACCAGTACTGAATGGGCTTTCTTCATGGCGCTGGCAGAAAAATTTGAAACACCCACTGACCTGATTTTTCCGCTATCCATGAGGTCTGCCATGGCGTGCATTTGAGCCGTAACAGAGGATAAGGAATAAGGTTGATGAACAATGTGATGGTCTATCGCGTAACCACCCAGGCAATCAAGCCGGTCGTCAATGGTCGCTTTCAGGTTCTTTGCCGTTTTCAGTACGGGCCACCATTTGGTCGCTATACGAATAGCCTCGTTATCGATACCTGCCGCTTTAATTGCCTTTGCGAGGTTTCTTTCAGATTCTCCGCCACCATAGGCCTGAGCGGTGTCAAACCAGTTGATTCCACCATCAACCGCGGCTTTGACGATTTGCATGGTAAGCTCGCTATCTAGCGCATCCCAATAGCCGCCAATAAGCCCTGTTCCACCTGAAAACTGCCAGGTGCCTAAGCCCATCGCGCTAATGTCGATATCGGTATTACCAAGTTTTCGAAGTGGTAATTGTATTTTTTTTCTGCCATTGGGAATCTCACTTCTATGTTGGGTGCCGGATCTACTCGAGCGCCATGGGATAGCGAGGCTGGTATTTGCCAAAGCGAATATCAGCCTCGGCGGATCACATCTTTGGTTCTAGCGGGAACTTAAACGATAGAAAGCCATCGTCACCATAAACCGTGCAACCGTTGATGCAATTCGATTCTTCCGATGCCAGGAAAGCAAATACGTTGGCAATCTCGTAAGGTTGCGTAAAACCGCGCATCTGTTCCTTTTTGATGTGCTCCCACAGGCCAACTTCTTCATACCCTCGCAGCATCGGTGTATCACAACGTCCTGGCGCCATGGCCACCACCCGAATATTCAAGGGGGCCAACTCAAGGGCAGCCGACTTTGTCATCATATCCACGGCAGCTTTGCTGGTGTTGTAACTGAAGGACATTTCAGCCGTCATCGTGCCGTAAATAGAGGAGGTATTGATAATGACGCCGGGCTTTCCAAGCGCTTCAAATTTTTTGGCGGCCGCGAGAATACCGTAATAAACGCCGTGCTGATTGACCTTGATGGTAAAGTCAAAATCTTCTGCGGGATCGTGGTCAATGAGCCTTTTCAGTGCGCCGAGTCCTGCGTTATTGATGACGATGTCCAGTGTGCCGAACGCTTCCACCGCAGTATCCACCATCCGGACAACTTGTTGGTAGTTAGTGACATCGGTGACTACACCCTTAACGCTATCTCCGTATTTGGCCTCAAGCTGTTGCAGTGCTTCTCTGTCCAGGTCAGCGGCCACAATTTTGGCACCCTCTGCGATAAACTTCTCGACTATTGCCGAGCCGATTCCGCCAACAGCACCTGTCAGTACCGCAACTTTACCTTCTAATCTCATCTTCAGAACTCCCAAAAATATGTTTAAGCGCGTTGGTTATGCGACCGACTCAATGTCTTATTCTCCACCAGCCCGCTGACGCCATGACGATCAGCGCCGGTGGGCATGTTTATCACTGGTATCGTACTTGTGAGTGACACCTTGACACGCCTAAACCATGTTACGCGAATGGTGTTAAATCATATTGACGTTTTGCGAGTAAAATTTGATTATTTACGAGTTCCGCATTCAGGAAGCTGTGTTTATCTGAAACTCGCTAAACATCAAATAATACTCGCGATATATCAAGAAAATTATATCTACTGCCATATAATTAGAAGCGTCATCAATCAACTCCCATGCTAGATTGATGGATGCGTGAAAGCCAAAAACTAATGATGTATTACCCTTCATACATAGGACGGGAGCAAAATTATGGATTCAATTATCAATGAAAGGCGCCGGTTTCTGGTCGGTGCCATGGCATTTACCGGGCTGGCTGCTACGGGGTTGGGTGCACAGGTACTGGGGATCAGCAAAGCCTGGGCCAACAACCCCCGCGACCCGAGTGCGACAGCTGCAATGGTTCGCATGGCGAGACAGTTATACCCGCATGACAGGATAGCCGATGACGTCTACATCGAGGTGCTTGAGCAAAGCATCAATAGCGTTGCCGGTTCAGGACTGGCAGTCGTCGCAGGCAGTGATCAAGGCACAGGATTATTGGCTATGTTGCAAACGGCTGAAGATGCGCTCAACGCACAACAATCAGATGACTTTGTTGACCTTGATGAAGCATCACAATTAGCAGCATTAAAAGCGATAGAGCATGAAGGCTATTTCATTGCAATTCAATATAAAGTCAAATCGTTTTTTTATCACCACCCCGCTGTCTGGAAAATTATCGGCTATGAAGGTCCATCCTGGATGAAAGGCGGCTACCTCCATCGAGGCGCTGGTGAAATACATTGGCTGGAGGAGTATTAATAATGAAACGTAAATACCAACTGATTGACGACTCCGTCGTCGTCGTGATTGGCTCGGGTGCCGGTGGTGGTACCCTGGCCAATGAATTAGCTCAAAAAGGCATCGATGTGGTATGCCTTGAAGCGGGCGCTCGCCTGGGGTTTGAGGATATAGAAAATGATCCGCCCTTGATGGAACAACGCATGGGCTGGAACGATAAGCGTAAGGGCGAAAATGTGTTTTTATGTAAAACCGTGGGTGGCACAACCATGCGTTTTACCGCAATTGCCGCACGACTTGCTGATTTCGAATTCAAAGCATTAAGTACCTACGGCAAAATGGAAGATACCAGCTTAATTGACTGGCCTATTACGTTACAAGATCTAGAACCGTATTACGACAAAGCCGAAGATAATATGGGGGTTTCTGGAACACACGGAACCCCTCCTTCTTTTAAACATAGCAATTATAAAGTAATGGAACATATGGCCAAGAAAGTGGGTTATAAGCACGTTACTAATTCCGGTATGGCAATTAACTCGGTTGCTCGTGATGGCCGTCCTAGTTGCATGCAAATAGGTTTTTGTCTTACAGGTTGTAAAATTGGCGCTAAATGGTCAACGATGTACAGTGATATCCCTAAAGCAGAAGCGACTGGGAATTTTGAACTACGCACAGAAGTTATGGCAACAAAAATTAACCATAATAAAGCGGGCAAAGTAACCGGTGTTGTTTACGTTGACAAAAATGGCGTAAAACATGAACAAAGCGCCCGTGCGGTTGCTGTAGCGGGTAACGCCGTAGAGACAGCTCGTTTATTGCTTAATTCTGCATCGTCTCAATATCCAGATGGATTAGGAAATGCATCAGGGCACGTCGGTCGTAATTACATGCGCCATGCGATGTCCTCAGCTTGTCTGTCATGCCAAAGCCTGTTCATTTTCATCGTGGAGCACAACAAACCGGGCACATTGAAGATGAACGTTTTCATGATGCTAAACGTGGTTTTTCGGGTGGCTACTTTATTGAAACTGGAGCCGGTGATCCTCGTTTATTCGCTTCTTTTATACCTACGTGGGGTAAAAATATAGCAAAGGTTATGGAAAAATATGACCACTTTGCAGGGCTTGCGATATCAGGTGAAGATCCGCCTCAATTATCAAATCGTATAACGCTACACCCTACTGAGCGTGATCAGCATGGATTGCCCGTTCCTGTTATTCACTATGACATGCACCCCAATACGGTAAAAATGCAAGAACATGCTAATCAGAAAATGGCTGAACTGTTTGCTACAGTCGGTGGCACAGATACTGTGAAAACAACAGGTTCGCCATTTGGCACCCATAATATGGGCGTTGCGCGAATGAGTGCCGACCCTAAAGATGGCGTTACTAATAAGTGGGGGCAGGTACATGATATACCTAACTTATTTGTTTCAGATGGTAGCCTGTTCTCAACCAGCGGTGCAGCCAACCCAACCTTGACCATTGTTGCGCTGGCCATACGTCAAGCTGAGCATATTGCCAGCCGAGTGAGGCGCCAAGAACTGTAATTGGGACTCAGTCGCCGCCTGGCAACATTTGTCGGCGACGACGCACTCAATTTCACTATTGTAATTAAAGGAGTTTTATACATGACTACGAGTGACACGACCAAAACTGTAGCACAATATATATTAGACCGATTTAACGATTTGAACATTAGCGATATTTTTGGTGTTCCGGGCGATGTTGTTTATCCATTTTTAGATGCGATTTGTGATGATGAACGTTTTAAGTGGGTAGGTAATTGTAATGAACTAAATGCCTCATACGCAGCAGATGGCTATGCCAGAATGAAAGGGGCTTCAGCCTTTTGTAGTACTTATGGTGCAGGTGAGTTGAGTGCGGTTAATGGTGTTGCAGGTGCGTTTGCAGAATTTTCAAAAGTTTTTCATGTTGTTGGTATGCCACCCGCAGAACTAGAAGGTGTGCTTATTCATCACATGTTAAATCGCCATAGTCGAGATCATTATGCAAAAATGATGGAAGGTATCTACTGTGCATCGACCGTTATTTCAGCTGAAAACTGTGTAGAAGAAATGGACCGTGTTATTGCTATCGCTAAGCATCGCAACCGTCCGGTTTATATTGGCATCCCAGCAGATGTAACGAATCAACCCATTATTGTTAACGAAAACGTTAAAGCGTCAGTTCCTGTTACAAATGCAGAAAATCTTGATGCAGCAGTAGCTGAAATTATGTCGCGCATATCAAAAGCTGAAAGACCGATTCTGTTTCCCGGTATTTTCTTGAAACGTAAAGGTTTAACCGCCCTTTACAAAAAGTTAATTGATACTAAAAAAATTCCTTATGCAACGGCGTTACAAGATAAATCAGTGTGTGATGAAACCTCAGATAATTATGTTGGCATGTACGTTGGTTTAATTCAAAGTCATGAAACAAGAGGCTATGTAGAACAAAGTGATTGCCCTATTATTTTAGGAGCAATGAATAATATTTTTAATCGAGGATTCTTTACCATAAATTTTGATGGAAAAATATTGATTAATATCCGTCCGCATAAAGTTGTCATTGGCGATACTGTTTATGATGATGTTGAAATTGAAGATGTTATCAACGCCTTACAAAAGTGTTTGCCCGATTTATCTCATACGCCACGCATTCCAGCAAAAGAGCTGAATGATGCCGATAGCGGTGAACTGCCAAATGGTAAGATTTCTGGTGGAGAGCCTTTATTTAATCGTATCAGTAACTTCTTACGTGAAGATGACATCGTTATTTGTGATCCAGGCGGCTCTGCGTTTGGTCTGGCCGCATGAAGTTGCCCAAAGGCGCGGTTTAGAAGCGCAACTGCAGTGGGCCTCCATTGGCTGGGGAACGCCAACGGCTTTTGGTGCGGCAATTGCGAAACCAAGTAATCGAGTCATTATGGTGGGGGGAGAAGGTGCGCACCAGTTAACGGGGCAGGAAGTGGGCCAGTTCTATGCCAACAACCTCAAGCCTGTTTTTATTGTGATTAATAATGATGGTTACCTGGTTGAGCGTTGGACTTGCCGTAATCCAGAGGAGACGTACAACGATATTCCTAAATGGAAATACCAACAGTTACCTAAGGTATTAGGTTGCGAAGATTGGTTCACCGCTAAAGTGACTACCAATGCCGAATTAGATAAGGCGTTAGCAGAGGCTCAAAATGCCGATGTTGGTGTGTATATTGAAGTGATCACTGATCGTTATTCAATTCCACCCGGTGCTGAGTTTATGTTTAATGCTACCCGTGCCAAATTTGATCAGACTAACACGTGGAAAGAGTGGAAAGAGGGTTACGACAAGACACAAAGCTAGTCGTTAAAGAGGGAGTGAAATGCAGGTTGATGGATAGCCTGCATTTCAGGGTCAGTTTCATCTCAATATCAACCTAAACCGGAGTATCCACTTAACCTCAAATCCAAGTCCAATTTCAATTTATGACACCTGATTTAATATAGCCCTTATTATTATCAAAGAACTTATAGAGATGTAACTATGCTTTCACCTGTTGAACAGTTAGCCATAGCGGTAAT
>PVMK01144743.1_pt1 | contig 15940 bp, 20 predicted proteins | sample 1853481 | NCBI WGS metagenome assembly PVMK01 (sample SAMN08533507, study PRJNA380276) | Marine sediment metagenome, whole genome shotgun sequencing project.
GATTGTTGACCCCGTATCTACACCGTATATACTTTGATAAGTGTACACAATGTAGATCTTGAGAGTGCCATGAAAGTCGAATCAGAAATCAAAAAATGGGGCAATAGCCTGGCGTTGCGCGTCACCGGTATTATGGCTGATCTCCCTAATTTCAGGGACGGAACCAAGGTGATCGTGGAAGTCTCCGAAGAAGGCATTATGGTTAAGCCTGTGCACGCACGAAGGGGAAGGCTGCGCCTACCCTACTCCGAAGAAGAACTGCTCGCAGACCTCAGCCGGGAAACAGCACATGCGGATGAATTAGCCACCCCTCTGGCTACCGAGTCAGGTGAATAAATGGCCAGGCGGCCCTTTATACCTGAACGCAAGGACGTGGTGTGGCTGGATTTCGAACCCACCAAGGGCAAGGAAATTGGCAAGTATCGCCCGGCCCTGGTGCTCAGTAGCCGCGAGTACAATCGCAAGACAGGGTTATTGATTTGCTGCCCGGTTAGTACAAGTATTCGCGGTGGAGCCACTGAAGTACCGTTATCGGCAATGGAGCAACCCTCAGTTGTCGCCGCCAGCCTTGTGCAAACTCTTGCATGGAAAGAGCAGAAGGTGAAAAAAAATCATTACCGCCAAACAAAGTGAATTCGAAGAAACCCTGGTTAAGCTCCTGCCCCTGATCGGTGCTAATGAACTTATTGAATCAATGATGCAGTATTAAGCAGGAGAAAAAGGGTAGCGTCCCCTGCGTATCTCGCGCACATAGGCATCGATGTCGGAAAGCTCCTCACGGTCTTTCCATATGCCAAAAACAGGCAGCTCTCGTCGGCGTTTATCCACACTGGTTTTCTCCTGCTCGATACTGGTCAGCCTCGCTCGAGGTACCACATACCACCACACCACCATAGGTCAGCAGGGCGCAGGACAGGGTGGTAATCCACAGGGCGCGATGCGCGCCGAGCTTTCTGACCATGGCCATGGCGATACCGGCGGCCGCGTGACTTTCGCCCATCACACGGCCGAATATGGCTGCTTCCGGACGGGTACCAGACTATGTTGTTGGAGCGCATCCGGATGCGCAATAGTTAGAAAAAGTCGGCCAGTGCGGCCAACAGTTCGTCCGGTTTTTCCTGTGCCGGATAGTGGCCGCATTCGAGGCCAAGCCCCTGCACATTTTCGGCCTTGCCCTGCCAGGTGGACATAATGTCATACAGCTTCCCCATGGGCCCCAGATTACCCCATACCACGAGCAGCGGACACTGGATTTTTTTATCACTATCGGCTCTGTCGTGCTCCAGGTCAATACTAGCGGCGGCGCGATAGTCTTCACAGGTGGCGTGAATGACATCGGGGTCTTGCATATTTTCCTCAAAGGCCGCGAGCGCCTCGGGGTCTACGGCCTCAACACCACCAATGCGGCCGCCCAGGCCCCAGTGAAGATATTGTATTGGGTCCCCGCCGATCAGGTTTTCCGGCAGCGGCGCTTTCTGGATAAGAAAAAACCAGTGGAAGTACACCGTTGCCACATCCTGATTCACCGTTTCATACAGGGTGAGAGTTGGAATGATATCCAGGAATACGGCTCTGGTGACACGCTCCGGGTAGTCCAGGCACAAGCGATGCGTAACACGCGCACCGCGGTCATGTCCCACCACCTTGAATTTGTCAAAACCCAGCTCATCCATAATCGCGATCATGTCAGAGGCCATGGCGCGCTTGCTGTAGTTGGAGTGATCTTCCGCACCGGCAGGTTTGTCACTGGCGCCATTACCGCGTAGATCGGGGCAGATCACCGTGTACTTTTTGGCGAGTTCAGGCACCATCTTGTACCAGCCCAGATGAGTTTCAGGGTAGCCGTGAATAAGCAGCAGTGGCTCGCCCTGCCCTGTCACGTTGACGCTGATGTTCACATCACCGTTTCTGACAATTTGAGTTTTAAAATCCAGATTCATGGACATGTCTTTTCCTCTAGTGCTATTGACCTGATAGAAGTCGGCATTATAAAACCGGCCTCCTGTGGCCGAATGAATTCGGCCCTACGTATAACTCCCAGTGGCCCAGGGGGTTTGGTCCTACATATCACTCCCGGTGGCCCAGGGGGTCTGGCTCTTCAATTTACTCACTGTAGGGTCGAATTTATTCGACCAATTAACGGAAATCAAGTGCCCATCTCACGGCTGTTTTCAAACCGGTGATTATCCGCCTGCCCTATACCGGTGCCGCCGCCGGAGACCCAGGCGATGCATTTTTCCAAATTTCTCATGGTCTCCTTCACCTCTGTGTTTTGTCTGCTCGAACAAAAGGGACCTGTTGCGGCCTATTTACACCATAAAGGATAGCTGAATTCACGCTCTGCGCTCTTACCCCCATGTGGGGGTACAGTGATTTTCCAGGATCGCTATACTATGAAAAACGGTCACCGGCCAGCATGATTGAATTTGCCAGAAAACCGTGCTGGGTCTATAACTATCCGAGGGCTAATGGTCGCGAGCTGGCGAACCTGGATGAGGCGCCCTCCAGTAAAGACGCGCTGATTTTGTGCAATTGATGACCGATCTTCTGGAGCGCCAGCGCTGTGATCATTTACAACCACGCGGTCGCCGAGCACGACCTAAAAACTGCACAGTCTGAGACAGACTTGCAACCATTTCGATGCTATAGGATGTTTATATGAATTCTTCTGTCGCCGGTATACCACTCATTATCGAAGCCTCACTCAACGGTTCCGCTAAAAAGTCCCAGAACCCGTCGGTGCCCTATGCTGACGACGAAATTGTAGAACAGGCAGTGGCCTGCATGGAGGCCGGCGCCGCGCTGATTCATAATCATACTGAGGAGCCGATCATCGGCGGTACAGGGAAGCTGGATACCGAGCTATACGCCGGCGCCTGGCGCAAGCTTCTGGCGCTACGCCCGGACGCGATTCTGACGCCAACAATGCCGGTAGGCCAGGAAGGGGTACCGGTAGAGACCCGTTATTCCCATGTGGTGAAGCTGGCGGAAGAAGGCATTATCGCCCAGGGCCTGTGTGACCCCGGCACCTTCAACCTGGCGCTACTGGACGAAGACGGGCTGTTTAGCGACAGCACCTATTTATACAAAAACGACATGCATGATTCGCGCTATTACGTGGAGACTTGCCGTCGCCTCAATATAGGCTTGAGTATTTCTGTGTTTGAACCGGGCTTTATCCGCTACATCATGGCTTATGTCCGCGCCGGTAAAATGCCGCCGGGTGGCCTGGTGAAATTCTATTTCAGCGCGCCGTCCATGCCCTTCGGCCTGTTGCCCACCGCCACAGCTCTGGACGCCTACCTGGAGCTCATCGAAGGCTCCGAGCTACCCTGGCTGGTATCCAGCTTTGGCGATGACTGTGTGGGCTGCGGCCTGGCCGAAGCAGCGATTAAACGCGGGGGCCATGTGCAAGTAGGGCTGGAGCCTTACACGGACTCGGGGGTAACGGGGAGCCGGGTGCCCACCAACGTCGAACTCGTACGCGAAGTGGTTGCACTGGCCGATAAATATCACCGGCCAATAGCCACACCGGCGCTGGCGGCGCAAATATTGAACCTGCCGACCTACCCGGTGGCGTATGGTCAGCGGCATTAACCGAGTCATAAGCTCGCCACGAGCGGTAACTATTTAAAGGATAGACGAGATGGAAGAAACAGTCACTTCACCCGTCCAAATGACGTTAACCACCGAAGAGCAGGCCATTCTTGACGGTGAGCAAGGTGAACAGTTACAACGGGCAATGAAGACCGTGGTCACTTTTGGCGAGCTGTTCGGAGCCACCAATGAGCGACTGGGTTTGATTAAAGGCGCCTGGACCTGCGCATCCTATCTTCCCGAGGTGGACTGTAAAACCCCGGTAAAAGGCGATAATCTTTCCTGGTCCGAGTCGTCCGCGATCAATTACACCAATTCAAACACGACACGCGCCTATACCTCCGCCCGGTTTTACCTGGATGACGACTTGACCAACATTATCGTAACCGGTGAATTACCAGCCCTGGTGGCGTAAAACTTACAAGGGGAACAGTGCGATGACCATACGAACATTTAAAGGTCGCCCGGCGTTAGCAGGCGACACGGGAGGTGAGGCCGCCGTATCAAAGGCGGGCTTTAATACCTGTGCAGTTTACATTGATGTGATGACTCAAGACGCGGATTCAGGCGCCTGTATGGATCACGGTAACGCCGATCTGTACCAGAAAGACCTGGCCCGACAAAATACTGTGTCTTCCCAGCACTATTGGCTCCAGCAGCGCGGCCTGTCCGTATGTTTCCATCGCGGAGAAAGGTATCGCTCCGAAAGCCATGTTGTCTGCCAATCATATCGACACACTCGCGGCGACAGGGTTGATTATGGTCGATAGCTGGCTACTTTGATGCCGCCTCGGAACAGGAGGATCCAATTTTTTATTTCTGGCAAAACGACGGTGGCAAGTGGCATCCAGTGAGGCGGGACTCCCATTGCCACTCAACTAATGACCATTCACTTGTAGGTAACCTGGAAGAGAGCTGACAATGAAAAAACGCGTAACGATAATTGCGGATGCAATCGAACACCTGGGGCCGGACCTCGCCAGAAGACTGGCGCGACACGACCACGACCTGGTATTGGGCGGCGCCGCCGACGGGCTGGTGGAAGAACTGCTGGAACTGGGCGCCGAAGTCGAGCTGGTTGAAGAGGTATCAACCGGGAAATGCCTGACTCGCCCCGATGCGGTGCAAACACTGGTGGATCGGGCCATGACGCGTTTCGGCGGTTTTAACTCGGCCTTTATTCGCCCCGCGGTGCATGTGATGGGTGACATTTTGTCCACCACCGCCGAAGATTTTCAGGAGGCGTTTGAAGGCAACATGCTGGCCAGTTTCTTCGCCCTGCAAACCCTGATCAAATCACTGATCGAACAGGATCGCGGCGGGCAACTATTGATCGGCGCCAGCGGCACCGGTGTCAAACCGTTCCCCGGCGGCATCGCCTATTCTTCAACCAAAGCCGGTACCGTCATGATGATTCGCAACGCGGCCATTACCGCCGCCCCGCATGGCATAACGGTAAACGCCATTGGCACCATGGCACTGAACTACCCGGGGTTCCTGGACAATACCGGCTGCCGCGACCCGGAGGTGCTGGCGCAAATGCTAAAAGCTTTTCCCGCCGGACGATTGGGCGAGCCAGCGGAAGCCGCGCACATCGCCGCCGCCATGCTGGATGGCGAAAGTCATTTCATGTCCGGCGAATTCATCTCCGTGTCGGGCGGTTGGACCAACACCTAGTGTACTGTGGCGACTCGCCCGAAGGGAGGCTCTGAATATACACTTTATCCGCCACAGTACGCTAGATTACTGGAGAAAGGCCAGGCCAAAGAAAAACACCGATGTTATATATGCCAGCCCCAACCACCTGATAAACGATTTTCGCGGTGGTCTGATGAAAGGGGCCGGGTATGCCGAAAATGCTGAGCGTGACCCAGGCGCTGAAAGTAGCCGGCCTGAAGGAAACGGCCCTGGTTACAGACGATCGCTTCTGTGGCCCCTGTGTCGGCCATGTTTGCCCCGAGGCATCCGACGGTGGCCTGATCGCATTGATAGAAGACGGCGATATGATTGAAATCGATATTCTCAACGGCCGCCTTCACGCCGATGTCGACGAAGACGAGATCGCCAGGCGTAAAGACAAGTGGCACCCGGTGTTAAAAGCTGTGGGTTTCGGCTATATGGATCGCTATCGCCGCCATGTGCGCCCCGCCAGTGAAGGGGCCATCCTGGATTAGGTGGCGCGCGACAGTTGATCGATACTTTCCGGGGCAATGCCGACAGTTTGCCCACAGACTCTTATTAACCGGGTATGCTCGAAAGGAGATATCCTATATCGGATCGCAACCAAGTTGATCTGCGGGTCGTGAAAACCCTCCGCAGCGAAATCGAAGTCCATATCGGACTTCATGAAATCCGGTTCACCGACGGGACCCCACTCCGTAGGCCGTCGGATAAACGCAGTTTTGAAGCCTGCTTTTGCCGCTGCTTCGAGGTCCAAACCGTGAGCCGCCACCATAAGGCACTGAGATGGTTCGAGCTGCAGCCATTTAGCCGCTTGAAGATATGCTTGCGATCTGGGTTTATAGGTTCCGATAGCCTCGCATGAACGGGGCCCCGTGCAGCCTCAAGTTGGCAATTCCAGAAAAAGCGCTATACTGATTTGCAATCAGAACACGACAGCCTATTCGCCGATTCAAAAAGGGAGTGAACCCATGGTACTGACACAGCGATCGCTGGCCGCTCTTATACTGGCGCTCGGACTGCTCCCTACACAGACTGCCGCGCTCGATTATCGCAACCGTTCCGGCTGGTAAGCGAGCCTTGAATATGGCGATCTCCCCCTCCGGAAAAAAGCTCCATGTGGCCAACGGCCGTTCCGACAGTGTATCGGTCATCGACACTGACAGCATGAAGCGTGTCCGGGATATTGCGGTCGGAAGCCGTCCCTGGGGCGTGGCGACAAAATAATGCGAAGCAATTGGCCACTGCGAGCCGCAACTTTTGCATTCGTCATTTTTCTGGTTGCTGTGTTGAGCTGGCTGACCCAACCATTGGATGAAGATCCCTGCGCCAATCCCCAGGCGGATGTCAGTGCCGCTGTTCTGGCAGATCAGCCGGGTGAGCAGGATGCACTGGTTAACCGAGCGATTATTCTCAAGGGTAAGTGTGAAAAAGAAGCCGAAGATAATCAGTAGTTACTGCGATTCTGCCCGCGTTGCCGGATCTTCAGAAAGTTTTTCCAATCGCACCCTCAGCGGCAAAGCCCAATTTATCCTGCCAACTTTTCTTGTACACGAACATCACCTCGTACACGTCCCAGTCAACCAATCGCCAAGTAATAGACCGGAATATTGCGAGTAGATATCTTGCCAATACCCTCTTAATATTTCTGATATTGTTGGCATTTATCTTATCTCATGTCCGCTTAAGGGGTGATTATACGGCACTTAACAAGCACGTGAAATTCGCTCCCTACCGTCGCCGCACGCCCGTACCTCGCCGCCGTTTACGTGGGCGTTATGCTTCCGGGAGAGCCGAAGCTAGTCCCAGGTATTTTACAAACGGTATGAAATCTCGATCTGAGAACAAAAGCGGGAGTTGATGCTCAATACAAAAAGTAGCAATGATCACGTCAGCTGCCCCCCGGATTGTTATTCCCTTCTTTCTTAGTGCCCTATAGTTATCTACGCATGTTAGTGCCATTTGGCGACCAAACATCTCATATTGCTCCAAGGTGCCCAAGGTCGTTTTGGCTATCTTGAAATCCTTGTCAGTTTTGAAGCCTTGCAGTATTTCAAGCAGCATTAAATCACCGATTGCAACATCACCATCGACGAGGGCGGTATCTAGCGAATCAGTCTGTAGGTTGTTTTTACCATTGAAATAATCAATCCAAACACTGGTGTCTACCAGTATCACTTGCGGCCTCTCATTTCATCTAAATCACCTTCCCATTTGAGCTTCCCTCTTAGCTTACGAATCGATTGCTGCTGATTCTGGCGCACGAGCAATTTGAGCCCCTGCTCAACCGCTTCCCTCTTCGTGCTCAATCCAGTAACCTTGAGGGCATCAGCCATTAAATCATCGTCGATTACTATGTTTGTTCTCATGGTTCGCCTATGTGTATAACTATCAATATAATACACACACTAGCACGACCAAAAAAACATAACAAGAAAGTAAAAGTTCTCAGACATCGAAGCGCCTTCACCTCCAGTTGTCAGACAGTAAAGGGAAGCGAAAGGCCATGAAGTTGATACATTTCTTATCCGCGACCTTACTGGCCTGCGCAGTCCCCATGGTTATGGCCTCTGCTGACAAGGAGTCTGGCAACTGGTTGATGCACGGTCGCAACTATGGCGAGGAGCGCTACTCGCCTCTCACTGCAATAAACGATGGCAACGTCGGTAAGTTGGGTCTGGCCTGGAATTACAAATACCCGCTGGACCGCGTGGTCGAGGCCACACCGATCGTAATGGACGGTGTGCTGTACACCACCGGTGCCTACAGCATGGTTTTCGCGCTGGACGCGAAGAGCGGTGAGTTGTTGTGGCAGTACGACCCCAAAGTATGGCGCGGCATCCAGGGCCGGGGCTGCTGTGACGCGGCCAACCGGGGCGTGGCCGTGTGGCAGGGCGTGGTCTATCTCGGCGTATACGATGGCCGACTGGAGGCGCTGGATGCCAAAACGGGCAAGCTGCTCTGGTCGGTCAACACGCTGATCGACGCGGACCGTAACTACACCATCTCCGGTGCCCCGCGAGTGGTTAAGGGCAAGGTGATCATCGGCAATGGCGGCGCTGAGTTCGGTGTGCGCGGCTACATCACCGCTTACGACGCGAAGACCGGCGAGCAGGTCTGGCGCTTCTTCACGGTGCCGGGTGATCCGGCCAAGGGGGACGAGAGCAAGACGGTCACCATGATTCGCAAGACCTGGTTTGGGGACCAGTACTGGCTGCAGGGTGGCGGCGGCACGGTGTGGGACTCCATGGCCTACGACCCAAAGCTGGACCTCCTCTATATCGGCGTTGGCAACGCCTCCTACTGGAACTACAAGCTGCGCTCCGAGGCGCGTGGCGATAACCTGTTCGTCTCCTCTATCGTGGCCCTGCGCCCCGACAGCGGTGAGTATGTCTGGCACTACCAGACCACCCCGGGAGACGCCTGGGACTTCACTGCCACCCAGCACATTATCGTCACCACCCTGGCAATCGACGGCAAACCCCGCCGCGTGGTGATGCAGGCACCCAAGAACGGCTTTTTCTATGTGCTGGATGCGGCGACCGGACAGTTTATATCGGCGGAAAAATACGGCGTGGTGACCTGGGCGAAGGGGATCGACCCCAAGACCGGCAGGCCGATCGTGGACACTGAGGCGCGGATTACTGGAGCAAAAGTGAGCCCAAGACAGTCTTTCCCGGCTCCCAGGGAGCGCACAATTGGCCGCCGATGAGTTTTAACCCCGGGACTGGCCTGGTCTATATCCCCCAACAGGTGACAATGGAGCACTTCGTGCCCCGGGAATCCCCCGCCCCGGTCGAAACCGGTGTGCCAAACCTAGGGATCGTGACACCGGTGGTCCCGGAAACGCGGGAGGGCATTGAGGAGGTGGCGCAATCCTACCGGGGCAACCTGGTCGCCTGGGATCCGGTGAAACAGGAAGCCCGCTGGGTGCGGCCCTACGACCACATTCACAACAGCGGCACCCTCAGCACCGCGGGCAACCTGGTGTTCCAGGGCACCGCCGATGGGCGGGTGCTTGCCTACGCCGCCGACAATGGCGAAAAACTGTGGGAGCGCTCGGTTTCAAGCGGTGTGGTGGCCGGCCCTGTCACCTATACCGTGGAAGGGGAGCAATATGTGGCATTCAACGTGGGTTGGGGAGGCGCCTTTCCCATCTCTTTCGGTGCCCTGGCCGGTCGTACGAAGGTGGTGCCAGACTCCCACCTGTACGTGTTCAGGCTGGGCGGGAAAGCCCCGATGCCCCCCGTACGGCGACGCGAAATGCTACCGCCCTCCCCGCCTCCCGTTACCGCGGATGCGGCCACACTAGCGCAGGGCAAGGAATTGTTCGCCAAACACTGCGGTATCTGCCACGGCCTCTCGGCAATCAGCGCCGACATCATCCCGGACCTGCGCTACCTCTCGCCGGAGCAACACGATCTCTTCCTGCCCACGGTGTTCGGCCTGCGCTCAGACAAGGGCATGCCCCCGTTTGGGGCGATTCTGGAGCCCGTGCAGGTGGAGCAGATTCATCAGTACATCATCCAGCGCAGCCACGATCTGCGTTATGAACTGACGCGGGGTGAACGCTAAAAGGGGACGCTACCCTTTTAAGCTATAAGGGACGCTACCCTTTGTCCATATAACCAGCTATATCGTGTAAAAGCGTAGCGTCCCCTTTAAACTCGCAGCGCGTTGACGTCTGTCAGTAATGCCTGGGGCAAGTAAATCGCTACCCATGGGAACACCACTCTTATAGGCTTTTTTGACGAAGTTTTTATCCGTAACCAGATTCTTCGAATAGTTCCAACCAGCAAAGAAACGCAGGCGAATCAAGGTGCCGGAGGTCTCTTTGCTCTGCATGCCATTCCAGATGCCTTCGCGGGTATTCTCGGTGGCCCAGACAGCGGTCGAACCGGCGCTGGAGAAGGTGTATCCCGGTAGGCCGCCCGCCGCCGCAACGGAAGGGCTCAGCCGGAGTAGCCAAGCCATTTACCGACTGCCTCCCGCTGGAAGCGCCAATGTCTTCCCACCTTCACTCCGGGAATGGTGCCTTCCCGGGCGAGTTGGTATAGCTCAGCTAAGGTCAATATCAAAGGACTCGAGTTTCCTCCCCCCGGCTATGCATAACGATGTCGGCGTAATTGCACTCCCCCGGCTTGCGCTGGAATATGCTGTTGGCAATCAGCCAGACCTTAACAATGCGGGCCGGAGGCTCCCCCATATATTTTCGATAGTCAGAATAAAGGTTGCGCCGTTCCCGCAGCCACTCACCCAGATTGGACTGACCACTACGTACTACAACGTGGTATTCCTTGCCCTGCCAGTTTGGCAGTGGGCAGTCATAACCTGTACCCACAGGTAGTTCGCAACTCCAGTAATAGGTAATGTCCCGACCATTATCAAACTCAACGGCAATACTAAGATAATCGTGGCTGGGCAGCGTATCCTCTCGCAAAGTAGCAGGCAGTTGTTCAACGCACCAGCGCCAGCTAATTTCTGAGGACTCGTCCAGCGGGAGGTCCACAGCTTTTTGCAAAATACCCACATCAGACGACGTGCGACAATGTATACAGGGCATCCCATCGTGCGCATGCTTATCGCGGTAGATCTCGGCCGGTCCAATATGCCACAAATACTGCCATCCCTCCGGGGTCGTGTCGCCCTGTTGTATACGACCGAGCTCACTCTGCAGACGACCATCAACATCCCCGTTTTCCAGCAGCTTTTGCAAGCCATCTAACGCCGTACCAGACCAGCGTACAGTCACTATTTTTACCTCGCCGCTCATACTGGCATAGACGTTGTCGTCCTGCAGGCGATTACCCAGCAGGTCCACCCAGTCATTGGGGAAGTAGTTACCAAATTGCAGGACACCGCTATGTCTCGCGACAAAGGAATGGCTGTCGCGTGTCCCCCTGAATATCTCTCCCTCGCTACCAAGCTTGCACCAGATCTGGAGGGCAGGGCTGACATAGATATCGAGGAACCTGTTGGCGTAAGCCCGCCCGCTGATAAAGTAAGTCACCTCATCACCGGCATCCAGCGACATCTTGGAAATAACCCACGGCACTTGCGAACCCGACATGGTAAGCCAGGTAGAATCGCGCACCAGGCCACTGGGGGCGTTATCCAAAAGTGCATGCATCTCATCATTGAATTTTTCCAGGTCAGGGGCTGGATCGATTTCAGATCGCAAACGGCGACCAAGGGTTTTCACTGCAAGTTTTCCCGCAACGGTGAGGTCAGCCAGTAGTCCAGCCATGATGAAGTCTTCCTGGGGTTATCGAATTCTTAGCATAGACCAATATAGGATTATATTGAAACCTGGCAGCTCCACAGATGGTATGCATCGAGGGCATATTGCACTAGCAGCCCTTCCCGACGCGTTAGAATCAGCCTTGGCAAAATAGAGAACAAGCTCTAAAATGGCGCTCCATGATTTGTTAACTGTGGTGATTAATGACGACCCTATACTTGCACATAGGCTCCAATAAGACGGCCACGAGCTATCTTCAGTTCCGACTTTCGCGCAGCAGATCAGTCTTGAAACGTCATGGTATTTACTACCCCTGGGTGGGCCAGTCTGGTATCGGCGCGCATCACTTTCTGGCTGCCCATATTCGGCGCGATCCGGATAAGCTTTTCGAGGCTCAGGAAACCTATGAACAAATACTAGAACAACTCGAACGGAATATTCATCAAGGCGCCAACCTGGCATCCAGCACTTCCACAGAGCAGAAGGTTGTACTGTCATCGGAAATGCTCTTCCACCCGGAACGAAACAACACAGAGCGACTAGAGGCTCTACTGGCCCTCTTCAGCACAGTCAAAATAGTTGTATATCTGCGCCGCCAGGATCATTACCTACCCTCTTACTATAATTCCATTATTCGTAATGGTGGCACACTCGATACCTTCGACAAGTTCTGTAAGAACACCAATATGGATTATTTTAAGGTATTGAATGGTTGGTCTGCCATAGTCGGCGAGGACAACCTGATAGTGCGGCCTTTCTCCAAAGATTTATTGTACCAGGGGAATATTTGCAGCGACTTTCTTCAATGTATTGATACCCCCTTGACGGAGCAGTCTCTAGTAGCCTCCGGCATGGTCAATGAATCCCTGCCCCTGGAGTCGCTGGAGATATTGCGCCATACCAACCACCAGCGGGTTGAGAGCCCCCGGGTGTTTCATGATTTCCTGGATAAGCACTTCCGTGAGCGGCGCCGAGGAGTATCCAGCACACTCATGACGGAAGAGATATACGACTCTATCCGGGAACAGTACCAGGAAAAAAATAGACGGGTAGCAAGACTTTATCTTAAGTCGGAATTCGCTGATTCGCTAAAATTCCCTTCTGTGTTTTCGCCACCGGGCGAGGCTTACCTCCCGTTATCCACTGAAGAACTCTCCCACTTGGCGGCAAGCTTGTGGAACATGCACTATTCGCCCCCCCCGAAGTCTCTAATTTGGCGTCGTCTGAAGTCAGCACTGCCACCGCGGCTCAAAGTTTTGGCTCAGAAGTACTTGCCCATTTCTTGAGGACTATCACCTTGAGGCTTCCCATGAGGATTGTACAATCAAGCACCGTTACTATCTGAACGGCGGCGCGCTATTTATCGTGTGCCCGGCAGCGAACACATCAAAACATGGTCTTCATAAACAGAACCCACATAGAATTTGTCGCCGTAAGCCAGCGCCACCGCCGATGCGCGGTAGGCATGGCCGTCGTCAAAATAAATATCCGTGATATCACCGGTTTCAGCATCCACTTTTAAAACATGTGAGGGAGCCAGTTTTGTCGAGTCTTTTTTGTAGGCCAAATACTTGAACACATTTGGATGGCCGCCAATCCACAGCAGGCCCTCTTCGTCGATATCAATATTGTCCGGTGAACTGTTCAGGGCGATATCTTTAATCCGCTCTAATTCGTTGGTGCGGGGGTTTCTTGAGTAAACTCTCAAACTCCTGGGTAGGGATTCAGCCACGTAAACGTAGCGTCCATCAGCGGACATGTTAATACCATTGGCATAAGATAAATCATCCGCCACCGAGCGCCCGCTTTCACCGTCGTAAAAAGCGACGCTTGACAATCGAGCACCTAAATAACTCAAATTTTTGTAAATCGTACTGCCTTTTTTACCGCTGTCATTGGTGACATAAAAGGCGTTTTCCGCGACAGCCTGAACATCATTAGGTGAGTGCATTGCGGCGAACTTTACGGTTTTTTTGTGCGCCAATCCGCCGTCTTCAGTCACACTGAAAATTTCAACAACTTCGCTGCCATCCGTCCTGTGACTCACTGCGAATATTTGCCTATGTATACCGTCAGACCAAAAGCTGATGCCATGAGGGTGAAAATCCGCAGGGGCATCGACAGACACCAAACGCACCTGTTCAGACTTATCTGGATTAAACGCATAAATACCGTCTTTTCCGTCAACCGCACGGCGGTTATAGGCAGAGACATACAGGGTACCTGACTCCGGATCGACGACGATGTCTTCGGTACCCGGCGCGATGCTTATGGGCGTACATTCCGCATTTGATGCGACATCGATGGTATCCAACATCCCCGAGTTAACAACCGCATAGCGCAAGATAAACACAATGAGGAGAAGAACCAGCACCAAAGCAGTATATTTGCACAGCGATTTCATCTGATTTCACTTTCCGTTTTTCAAAAAAACAAGAATAGAAGGGAACGCAACTACCCCCCCCTGAACCACTTTTATTATACGGCTTTAATGCGAACTCTTGGGCAATTTCGCACCGCTGCCGCCAATCAAAAAATCAGAAGCCGCGGCGGGGTCGGCCTGTGTCACATGGCTGCGATACAAATATGCGTAACCACGTTTTTCTGCTTCTGGTACAACCGGTGCCTGCCAGCTTTTTTTACGCTCGGCCAGCTCTTCATCAGATACGTCCAGATGTAAGGTCCGGTTGGGTACATCGAGAGTGATATTGTCACCGCTCTTAACCAGGGCAATCGGGCCGCCCACAGCGGCTTCGGGTGCGGTGTGCAACACCACGGTACCAAACGCGGTGCCGCTCATGCGCGCATCGGAAATACGGATCATATCGCGCACGCCCTGCTTCAGAATTTTGGCGGGAATTGACACGTTTCCGGTTTCGGGAAAGCCAGGATAACCTACAGGGCCATTATTTTTTAACACGATAATATCGTCGGCATTGATGTCTAAATCGTCATTGTTATACGTGGCCTTGTATTCGTCCAGATCCTCAAAGACAACGGCTCGCCCCGTATGACTCATCAGCGATTCGGTGGCGGCAGACGTCTTTATAATCGCCCCCTGGGGCGCCAGGTTACCGCGTACCACGGCAATACCGCCGTTGGCGCACAATGGTGCGTCATAGGGGAAAATAACCTCATCGTTAAAGCACTCGGCATCGGCAATGTTTTCGCCGATGGTCTGGCCGTTTACGGTGAGCAGGTCGCTATGCAAATGTTTTTCGATGCGCTTCATTACCACGGGCAAACCACCAGCGTAGTAGAAGTCTTCCATCAGGTAGCTGCCCGAGGGCAACAGGTTGACCAGCGTGGGAACATCTGCGCCCAACCTGTCCCAGTCATCCAGGCCAATATCTATGCCCAGGCGCCCGGCGATCGCGATGGAATGCACCACGGCATTGGTAGAGCCGCCAATAGCCGCATTGACTGTTATGGCGTTTTCGAAGGCTTCTCTGGTGAGGATGTCCGACAGTTTGACGTTTTCTTCCACGAGTTTAACAATGCGGCGCCCGACCATTTGCGCCATCAGTTTACGGTTGGCGTCGGCGGCTGGAATCGCGGCATTTCCCGATAGCGCCACGCCCAGGGCTTCGACCATACAGCCCATGGTCGAGGCGGTTCCCATGGTCATGCAGTTGCCGATAGATCGGCACATTTCTGATTCTGTCTGGTCGAATTCCTCTTTGCTCATATTGCCGGCAGCGACTTCGGCGAGGAATTTAAACACGCTGGTACCCGAACCGATGTCTTTGCCGTTGAACCAGCCCTGGCTTCGGCGTGTTTTTTTGTCGGTCATAGTCTGTCCTCTAATTAAATTATTTGTAGGGTCGAATGCATTCGACCAATACCGTTTTGGTCGAAAATGGCCGAATAAATTCGGCCCTACAGGTTTACCTGGGTCAGTAAATCTCGTCCTTCAAAATGCGCCTGTACATTTTGCAGGGCACAGCCGACCATCGCGCCGCGGCACTGGGCAGTAGCACTGCCAATATGCGGCGCCAGTGTCACATTCTCCAGTTCCAGCAATCCCGGGTGTACCTCTGGCTCTCGTTCAAATACATCCAGTCCGGCGGCAAATAAATGCCCCGCCTGCATGGCGCTGACCAGTGCCGCTTCATCCACCAGGGGCCCCCGGCCGGTATTCACCAACACCGCATCTGGTTTCATTGCCGCGATGCTGGCGGCGCTCATAATGTGATGCGTGCTGTCGGTGAGCGGGCAGTTGATGGATACGATATCCGCCTCGGCGAGCATGTCTTGCAATTTGTCAAAATAGGTCGCACCCAGAGCGATTTCCGCCTCGGGTTTGGGGCGCGGCCCGTGGTACAAAATATCCATATTGAAGGCTTTGGCGCGCCGCGCTACAGCCTGGCCAATCTCACCGAAGCCGACAATACCCAGTTTGCTGCCGTGAACCGATTTACC
>PVMK01189251.1_pt2 | contig 15935 bp, 14 predicted proteins | sample 1853481 | NCBI WGS metagenome assembly PVMK01 (sample SAMN08533507, study PRJNA380276) | Marine sediment metagenome, whole genome shotgun sequencing project.
GGACACAACCTTGACCATGCGAGGCAGCGTAGTAGCCGGCAACTGTGAGGTAGGGGTTGGGGTTGTCTCCGCTGGCTACAACATCGAGAGCCCCGGCGACACCTGCGGCTTGGACCCGGACGGGACCGACCAGGTTGACGTCACCGAGGGGGCCTTGAACCTCGGAGAGCTTGCCGACAACGGCGGTCCAACCATGACCCATGCGCTCCTGCCGGGCAGTGTCGCCATCGACTGGGTTCCCGCAGAGATGTGCGAGGTCGACACCGACCAACGCGGTGTGGACCGTCCACAAGGTGATGCGTGCGACGTGGGGGCGTTTGAGGTGCAGCCGTAGCCCTAGTCTGTCCAGCAAACAACGTGCGCGCACCCGCTGCGTGTCCACGCCCAGAACGTAAAACCTGCGCGCCGTAACCTGCGAGTTCTCTGCGAAACCGGGGTTCCGCCTGGCACGCCTGATGCACTGATAAAGCCTGACTGATGGCGAGGGCGCGTCCCTCGGGCAGCCCTCACATCCGGGGAGGCTGTTGTGCGTTACTTATTCGGATTTCTATGTGTCTGCGCTTTGGGCGTGGTTCCGCTGGTTGGGTGTAGCGACACCACTGGCGACGGCGGAACTGGTGGCTCGGCCGGTGCCGGTGGAATGGGCGGTATCGGCGGTGACGGCGGCAATGGCGGCATCGGCGGCGGAGGCGCAGGTGGTGACGGCGGTGCCGGTGGCTCCGACGATCCGCAGCGCGCGCTCGACCTGTTGATCCTGATCGACGACTCCGCGTCGATGCGGGACGAGCAGGACAAGTTCGCCGAGCAGATGCCACGCCTCGTGAACCTGCTGCTGACCGGGGGCGCCGCGGAGCCGACCGCGGTCGGTGAGTTCCCCGAGGTCGAAAGCCTGCACGTCGGCATCATCACGCCGGACCTCGGATGGTCGACGGAGCCCATGACGAGCTACTCGCCACCCGGCGACTTCAACCCGACCGCGGCTTGTGAAAAAAACAACGGCAACGGCAAAGCCGGCTTCATGCAGGTGGAAGGCTTGAGGGGCGAGCCGCGCGTGCCTTGCCAGGCACAGACGCCGCCCGAGGGCACCCTGTACCTCAACTATCCGGAGCCGGGCTTCACGGCGGCAGACCTGATCAGCGACGTCGAGTGCGTGACGGGACAAAGCGACGGCTGCGGTTTCGAGCAGCAGCTCGAGGCGATTCTGGCGTCGGACCGCAACACCGCCAACGGCGGGTTCAGCCGCGAGGGCGCGCTGCTCGCGATCATTCTGATCACGGACGAGGACGACTGCTCGACGACCGACCCGCGCGTGTTCGACGTGGAGCCGCGGCCGGGCAATCCGTATCAGGGGCCGTTTACGAGCATGAACGAGGTTCAGTTCAACCTCCGCTGCTGGGCGCACAGTCAGGCGCTTCAGCAGATTCAGCGGTACGTGGACAGCATTGCGGATCTGAAGGGGGACCCGAGCCAGGTCGTGTTTGCGGCCATCACAGGGATTCCCGAGGACAGCGCGCTCGACCGCGAAAACTTCAACAGCGACGAGGAACGCTATGACGCGATTCTCGCAGCAGACGCGATGCAGGAGGTTCCCGACCCCTCAACCGACGATACGCAGGGGCAACAGCTCACGCCCGCGTGCACCGCCACGGACGGCTCGGGTTCCGCTGCGCCGGGCCGGCGAATCGTCGAAACGATGAGGGGCCTCGCCGTCGACAACACCGGCGTCGGCACCGTTGTCGAGTCGATTTGCGCGGCGGACTACGCGCCGGCGCTCAACGCGATCGTGGACCGCATCGCGGCCGCGCTTCGTCGGCATTAAGGAAGTAGTACCGGCGATGCGGCTAGCCAGAGCGTCGGACCGAAGCAAAAACAAAGGCCCTGTCGGCGGCATGCGCCAGGCATGATGGAGCCCGCCGACCATCGGGAGGGCGATGACCTTCCCCCCATCAGGCGACTCGCACTTGCGGAATTCGGGGGCGTCCTTGCCGAGCGCGAGGTGGGTCCTGGATCCGTGATAGTACTCGAGCGACCGACAGCCAAACACGAGCACGGGGTTCCCAATTCCCACAATTTCTCCCACACACCACGAACAACCAGGAACAAACACGCAACACCCGAGAACATGATCCCCCGTGTTTTCCGGGGATTCCTCAATGATCCTGATCACTCAATTTACGTAGGGGACCTTTCCCTTGAGAGCGGCGCTTTGGATACTTCCCGGGCGGTTGGTTTCCTTTGCGATCCCGAAGTCGGCGAGCTTGATCTCGCCAGCCTTGCTGAGCAGGATATTCGATGGAGACACGTCACGGTGGACGATGCCGGCCGGGTTTCCGTGCTCGTCGGCGGTGTGTGCGAAGTCGAGGGCGAAGGCGAGTGCAGTGGCGATGTAGATGGTGAGCCCGGGACCGAGCGTCTCTCCGTGCTCGCGCAGGTGAGCCAACACGCGTCGGAGGTCCGTTCCGTCGATCAGCTCCAACGTGAGGTAGTGGGCGCCGTCGATCACGCCGAAGTCGAGCACGCGCGCGATGTGGTTGTGATGTAGAAGGGCGGACAGTCGCGCCTCCCGCAAGAACATCCGGATGAATTCCGGGTCGTCCTGAAAGGTCGCGAGGATCCGCTTCAAACACACGCGCTGTTCAAAGCCGGCAGGCCCGCGACGAATCGCGAGAAACGCTTCAGCCATTCCGCCGACGCCCAGGCGACGGACGAGCTCGTATTCACCGAAACGTTCAGGGGGAGTGGTCACCATGAAGGGAGCACGCTAACACAGGCTGTCGTTGCTCTTCCAGGTCGAGAAGAGCTTGAAGCCCTTGCGATGCCAGCCGATCACGGTCTCGGGCTTCACGATGATCAGGGCGTTCTGCCAGTCTGGCCACAGACCGCAGAGCGCGACCCAGAATGCGCGGTCAGATTGGGGCGTTTGGTCTTGCGCTGCACAGTGGCCAGCTGCTGCGCGCAAGGCGAGGTTCTCGAAATCGAGCTCGCGCTGCGGCTTCAGGCTCGATCTGGCGGTCGCGAGCAGGGCGTACAGCAAGTGAAGCATTGGGGCTAGGCGAGCTTGACCCCGAGTGCGCAAACGTCAACGATTGTGCAGTCGACGGGGTTCTGAGGAGGCACAGCCCCTACTACTTCAAGTTCCTCGGGGCCGACAAGACCGTAAGCGAGAATCGAAGCGCGCTCGATAGCTTGTTCGCGTCGATGAAGGCGTCAAAGTAGCAGCGGGACGCTTCATGCGAGACGGCCCAGTCCATGGACGGGGCCGTTTGGGATGCGTGTCTCCTTCAGCACCCGAATTGCGAAGTGCACCTTATCTGTTCACATCATCTGGGACGTCCAGGCGACTTGCCAGCCGCTGTGTGCTGGGTGACACTAGGGTCTTACTTTTCACTCTCCAAGGTTTAGGAAATTTCGATGGCCACTGTTCGACGGCTCGTTCTCGATGTACTCAAACCGCACCAGCCCAATACCCTCGAATTTGCGCGTGCGATTGCTGCGCTAGGGGAGGACTACCGGGTCGATATCCAGGTGGCACAGGTGGATGAGCAGACCGAGACACTGCTGGTGGTGATCGAGGGTGACAGGCTTGATTTTGAGCGCATCAGCGGTGCGATCAGTGAAAACGGGGGCTCCCTTCACAGCATCGACGAGGTTTCTGTCGTCGGTAAGTGACACTCCAATGGCACGCAGGATCTAGTCGGCGGCAGCGATGGAGTTGAAACAGATCAAAACCCTGTTGGAGATCTCCCACTCCGAGGCAATCGTGCGCCGCTACTTTGTCGTCAACGGCTTCGATGGTGCGTTGACAATGCTCGGATTGATCATGGGCTTCTATGTCAGTGATCGTGTCGACCTTACGGTGGTGATCACGTCCTGCCTCGCTGCGGCGCTGGCCCTCGGCATGAGCGGGATATCCAGCGCTTATATCAGTGAGGCAGCGGAGCGACGCCGTGACTTGGTGCAACTCGAGAAGGCGATGGGAACCTCGCTCGATGAGAGCCACCACGCTCAGGCGGCGAGATGGATCCCTTGGCTGGTTGCCCTGGTCAACGGCATCGCCCCGCTGCTTATTGCCCTGATCATCATCGTACCGCTGTGGCTCGCACGCGGTGGTATCGTGCTGGCGCTCGAACCTCTACTAGCGGCAATGGTCGTGGCGCTGGCGATCATCTTCCTCCTCGGCGTCTTCCTCGGTCGGGTCAGCGGTATCTTTTGGCTCTGGAGCGGTCTGCAGAGTCTAGCGATAGCATTGGTGACGGTGGGATTGATCTATCTCATCAGTTGAGTGGAAAAAAAAGATCCAAAGATCCGACCGAGGTCGACAGTAGTCCAACGCGCCCCAAAGCCGCAACGAGCGTTTGTCGGAGGCGGGTTCGGCGCCCGCAGCGCGGTCGACCGGCCTTGTGGACCCCGCCGAGGCCCGCTGGAGCGCCGCGAGCCGCTCGACCACAGCCGCGCCCCTGCCACCAGGCCCTTGCAGACGCACCGCACCGCCGCCGCCCTGTAGGGCAGCCGCGAAAGGTCCGGTCAGGCTTGCTTAGAGGCTACGGCCCTTGTCCGCATCGCGCCCCATGGCACACCCGCATCCACCAGGTGCCCTGGGGGAAGCACGCGCTGCGGTCTCCTGCGGTCCACGCCGCAAGTGCCCGCTCGTACTGGTGGTTGAACGCGCGAAGGCGCTTCACGGCTTCGGTGGCTGCGCCTCGATGCCGGGCCGCCGCAAACTGCGGATTGAGGCTCCCGAACACTTCGTAGCTCTTGGCACGCTTGGTGTGGGCGAAGCGGAGCACGCGCCTTGGACCCACGAACGCGATGCCGGTGCGCTTGGCTTTGTGCCAAGCCTGGTGTTGTTTGTCTCGCACCCGGGCACCGATGCGCTCCCTGGCGAGCTCGGGCCCATAGTCGAGCTCGAGCCCGACGGGCATCTCCAGCCGAAGCTCGATTTGCTCAGGCCAGTCGGAATTGTCGGGGTTGAAGTAGTGCTTGGGTCGCTTGACCCGGATGACGCGGGTTCCGACATCCCGCGGAAGCGTCTGGGCTCCTGGCCAGTCCTTGGCGTAGCGCACGGCCAACGCTTCGACCGGGTTCGTGATGAGGTAGGCGATGGCCTCGAGGGTGGCTTCCGGCGTCAGCAGCGCATGGACGCTGGTCGAACGCTTGTCGAAGACTTCTGCAGGCCATCCGCGATAGGCCTTGGTACACAGCGCCAGATTGCGGTGCAAGGTCTGCAAGAACAGCGGATAGTTGCCCCGCACATCGGTGATGACCTCGTGCGAATGAGTCGACATCAAGCACGCGGCATGGACAAGCACGCCATGCAGTTGCGCGGCGTAGGCTAGGCAGTACCAATACGCCTGCTCCATCTGCCGCGCCTCGTCCGGATTGAGGAGGAAGTGGCGGTGCGTGGTGCGCCTGCACAGTGCCAAGGTGGCCGCTGCATCGACGATGCGTCGCCGGGTCATACCGTCCCGACAGATGCTAACGCCGTGCCGACACGAGGCACAGTGTTTTCAGGTGCTTAGGGAGATCGCCGTGGCGGTTTCGCCACCGGCCGCCGACGGCCGCCACTTCACGAAACCACAGCGCAATCCCGACAACGCTTGCTGCGTTTGGGGCAACGTCGGTAAGATCTCTCAAAGTCCACGAGAATTCGTGTCATCGCCCTCTTGCTCGCCACTGCCCTCACGGCATCGGTGCTCTTCCGCGCGCTGTGCAGAGCTCCACCAGGTCGTCGACGGCCGCCGTGCCCGCGCACATCACCGTGTCGGCGCCGCCCCAATAGATCTTCACGTTGCCGTCGTCTTCGAGGAGCGCGCCGCAACAGAAGACGACGTTGTGCACGTAGCCGATCCGCTCCCATGGGTCCTCGGGCTGAAGGATCCAGTCGTCTGCCACGCCCACGAGACGCGAGGGGTCGGCGAGATCGTGCAGGGCCGCGCCGAGCCGGTAGACGGCCCCGTCCATCGTCTTGAAGACCCCGTGATAGATGTGGAGCCATCCGGCGTCGGTCTTGATCGGTGTCGCCCCGGGGCCGATCTTCATCTCGTCCCAGTGATAGGGGGCAGGCTTCATGACGGCGCGCGCCTCGCCCCAGTGGACGAGGTCCGGCGAGTAATTGATCCAGATCGACCAGGCGTTGATCTCGGTGTGCGGTCGCTCGAGCCGCGCATACCTGCCGTCGAGCTTTTCAGGGAAGAGCACGACGTTGCGCGTGTCGCAGGGCGTAAACAACGCAACGCGCTCAAAGGCTCGAAAATCGTCGGTTCGCGCGAGAAGCACGCGCACGCCGTGGCGCGAGTAGCCGCTGTAGGTCACGTAGAAGGTTCCATCGAGCGCGCAGATGCGGGGGTCCTCGACGCCGAAGGCCTCGTACTCGGCAAACGCGCCATCCTCGGCGGGCAGGAGGACCGGCTTGTCGTGCACCCGAAACCGGAAGCCGTCGTCGCTCTCCGCGAGACCGATGATCGAGCGACCGTTTCGCCGGTGGCTGCGAAACAGCATCACGTAGCGCCCGTCCGGGTGCTTGACGACGCCTGCATTGTGGACGGTCTCGACCGGATAGGGGACGTCGTCCCGGGTCAGGATCGGGTTCTTGTCGTAGCGCGTGACAACGGGCTCTCTGTTCACGGTGACCTCCTCACCCGCTCTCCGGCGACCGCCGGGCCTCCACGCGTGCCGCCAGCACGCGCGGCCAGCGTTCCAGCACCTTCTCGTAGGCCGAGAGATACCCGTCGACCATCCGCTCGACCGTGAACCGCGCTTCGACCCACTTTCGGCAGTGCACCCGCCTGATCTCGCGGACCCGCTCGACGGCGGCGACGGCCTCCTCGACGCTGGCCACGAGAAAGCCCGTCTCCCCGTGCTTGACCACCTCCGGCATGCTGCCGCGACGAAACGCGATGACCGGCGTTCCGCACGCCATCGACTCGACCACCGACAGGCCGAAGGGCTCCTCGAACTGGATCGGATGGAGCAGCGCCAGCGCTCCGCCGAGCAGCTCGTTGCGACGTTCCGGCCCGGCGCTGCCGACGAACTCGACGTTCTTGCCGTCGAGGGCGGGCTCGACGAAGGTCTTGAAGTAGCGCTCGTCTTGAACGATGCCGGCGATCACCAGCCGCCGACCGGAGCGCTTGGCGATCTCGATGGCCTCCCGTGTGCCCTTGTCGCTGTGGATGCGGCCGAAGAAGAGCAAGTAGTCACCGGCCTGCTCTCGCAGCGTGAAACGCTCGATGTCGATGCCGTGGTGCACCGTGGCCACGTAGTCGAGCTCGCGGCTGCGGTCGGCATCGCTGATGGCGATGTAGAAGGTCGTCGAGTTGTAGGCGCGATACGGCGGAAGGATCCCGGGCGACGAAAAGCCATGAATGGTCGTCACGACGGGCGTATCGACGAGCCCGGAGTACGAAAGCGGCAGGAAATCGAAGTGGTTGTGGATCAGGTCGAAGCGATGTGCGTTCTCGAAGACCTCGGCAATGTGCAGGCACTCCCACGCCTTGGGGAGCAGCGCCTTGTCTTCCTCGTATCCGCGCGGGCATACCGAGTGCAGCCGCCCCGCCGTCTCCGAGTCCCCGGTAGCGAACAGGGTTACGTCGACGCCGCGCGAGACCAACCCCTCGGTCAAGAGGGACACGACCCGCTCCCATGGCCCGTAGTGGCGAGGCGGAGTGCGCCAGGCCACCGGCGACAGCATGGCGATCCGGGGCCTTCCGGCCATCAGTCGGTTCCCTCGCTGCCGTGGTCATCGAGCCAGCGGAGCAGTCGATCGAGGCTGCTGGTGGCAAGGCATACGCTCGTGTCGGCGGCGCCGTAGTAGAGGCGCAGGCCATCGCCTGTGAGGGTCCAGCCGCACGGGAAGACCACATCGGCGACATCGCCGGTCCGCTCGTACGTCTCTACGGGCGTGAATACCCATTCGCTCGAGCGCCGGAGCACGCGTCTCGGGTCGTCGCGGTCGAGGAGCGCAAGGCCAAGCCGATAGAGGCTGCCAGCCGCGGTTACGCGCACGCCGTGGTACATGAGGAGCCAGCCCCGCTCCGTGAGCAGCGGCTGCGGCGAAAGCCCGATCTTGTTAGCATCCCAATAGCCGCCTTGCCGGGCCCGGAGCAGGATCTGGTGGTCGCCCCAGTGCTTGAGGTCCGGCGAGAACGAGATCCAAATGTGGGCGCCGAAGGACTGGTTCGCCGGCACGGGCCGGTGGATGAGCGCCCAGCGTCCGTCGAAGCGCACCGGGAAGAGCGCCGCGTCCTTGTCCTCGGGCGCCATCACGGGCCCGAGGCGCTCGAACGTGCAGAAGTCCTCGGTCGTCGCCAGCGAAACGAGCGGGCCGCCTCGCGAGTAGGCCGTGTAGGCGACGACCCATCGCTGCTGTTCCTCGAGGTACGTGAGCCGCGGATCCTCCACGCCCCACATCTCCTCCGGGTGCGTCTCGGGGCTCGGCGCGAACGTCGGCGAGGGATCGACCCGCCAGTTGCTCACGCCATCCTTGCTGCGAGCCGCGGTCAAGTGCGACAGGCCGCGGCGGTCCTCGACGCGCAAGAGGAGCAGCGTCTCGCCGTCGACGATGGCCGCTGCCGCGTTGAACACCGAGTTCGCCTGATATGGCAGATCACGGCAGGTCAGGATCGGGTTCGACGAATGGCGCTCGAAGAGCTCTGGCGGAAAGGTGCGAGTAATGATCAAAACTCCATCGGGAGCGCCGCAGGCTCGCCCGTCTCCCGCGCCTTGCGCGCGATCTCGTAAGCCTCGTTGTACCGCCGCGCCACGAGCTCCCAGCTCACGACCTCGTCGAGGTAGCGGCGCAGGTTCTCGCCGAGCTCGAGCCGGAGGTTCTCGTTGGTGGCGAGGCGGATGACGTTGTCGTGCAGCATCTTCCGGTTGGTAAAGAGCAGGCCGCCCTCGCTCTCGAGCGTCTGCGAGGTCAGTCCCTCCATGGGTGCCGTGGTGATGAACGGCTTGTTAAGCGAGATGACGCGCGCGAGGGTTCCCGATTGCGTCTCGTCGATGGAGGGCAGGACGATGAAGTCGCAGATCCCCATCATCTTGTAGTAGAGGTCGCCCCGCGGAATGAACTCGTAGTAGTGCGCGATGCCCTTCTTCTCGAGGAGCTGGGCCTGCTCCTTCCACTCCCGGTAGTCCTGCTCGTGGTTGGAATCGCGCATCGCTCCCGCCGCGAGCAGCGTCCAGGCCTGCCCGGTGGCCTGCTTGATCTCTGCGTAGAGCTCCTCCCACATGTCGAGGAGGATGTCCCAGCGCTTGTTCGACTGGATCCACCCGATCATGCCGACGACGTGCACCGAGAGGCCGGGCACCTTGTCCAGGCCGAGATCCTGCCTGAGCGTCGGGACCTGGGCGGGCGTCCATCGGCGGTCGGGTCGCGCACCATGGGGCACGACCATCACATTCTGCGGCGTCGGCAAGCCCCGGCCGGGCAAGGACCAGTCGAGGCGCCATCTCTGATAGGCGCACTTGAGCAGCACGAGGTCGGCGTTGCGAAACAATCGGTGAAGAAAGAGCGCCTCCGGGTCGCGCAGCCGGCCGTGGACCGTGTGGGGCTCGACGACGGTGGGAAACTCGATCGCCTCGAGCAGATCGAGGAACCCTTGGTTGCCGTCGCCGTCGCCGTTTCCGTCCACGTGCTCATAGAGCCCGTACTCGTGCTGGAGGTGAACGACGTGCGGTTCGAGGTCGTTGATTACCTTGGCAGTCTGCTTCCACCAGTCGCGGCGGCTGATGTCTATGGCGGGCGTGACACCGTCCCCCGCGCCGTCGAGATGGCTCACGACGAGCACGTCGCGATCCGGGTTCGCGCGCACGATAAACTCCCGCGCCTCCTCGCAAAAGGTAGCGATGCCGCAGTGGCGGGGCGGGTATGAGCTGACGAGGACGATCGGTCGGGTCATGGGACCCCAGCCTTGCTCGTGGCTGTCTTGACCTCCGCCCGCGCTGACGCCGTCTCCTTGGTCCAGCCGACGTGCCCGGCCCCCTGAAGCGTGTGGATCTGCATGAGGGTAAGCAACCAGGCGAGGGTGGACTCGGCGCCCTGGTTTTCGTTAACGCCGTTCGGCTCCAGCCCGTCGTCACAGCCGCCGGTGCGGTGGTCGTAGAGCCCTTGCCCGACGTCGTTGCGGCCGAGGAACCAGTGAAACGCCATCAGCGCTCGATCGATCCACGCCCGATCGCCCGAGGCGCGAAACGCGGCCGAGCAGGCCGCCACACTGGCATCGGCCTCGATGGGCTGCTGGTCGAAGTGGGCGCGCGTCTTGCCGCGCGGATACCAGCCCTCGGTCCCGATGGCCGAGAAGTGGCCGTCGATGGTCTGCACCTCCATCAGCCACTCGAGCGACGCGAGGCCTTGGGACACGACGTCGTTGGCCCCGATCTGGAGGCCGGACTCGATCAACGCGTGCGGCAGTCGGGCGTTCGCATACGTCAGCGTCTCCTCGGGCCATGGCCAATCCTGTCCTCGGGCACCCAATCGAAATGCACCGGCAAGCCGTTCCGTGAGGAGCAGGTGCATCCGCTTGGCGTGCGTGTCACCTCCGAAGCGCTCGAGGTAGGCGGTCAGACCCAGCAGGGCGAAAGCCACGGAGCGCAGCTCCTCGGCTCCTTCCATGGCGGGGAGCGCTTCGTGGAGCAGGGTCTGTGCAATGGCCCGGAGCGAGTCGTCCGTCAGCTCGGTGGCAGCGATGCCCAGCGCCCAGATCGCGCGACCGTGGCTGTCCGGCGACCCTTGCTCTTCGGTCCAGCGGCGGTCGTAGCCCATGAAGTTCCGGAACATCCGCCGTTCGGGGTTGAACGCGTGACGAAGAAAGGCCAGGTAGCGTATGGTCAGCTCGCGCAGGTCGTCGGTGCCGGTCACGTGTGTCGCCGCCAAGCACGCGACGATCAGCGCTCGGGCGTTGTCGTCGGTGCAGTAGCCGTACTGCCGGTCGGGCACGCAGTACTTCGCATGCTGCAGGATCCCTGTGTCGTCGGTCATCCGCCGGAGATGGTCGAGGTCGATCTCGGGGAGCGCGACGAGCCGGCTGCGGGAGGTCATCGCCTGGAAGAGCCGTGGCGCCTGCAGGCGATCCCGCCGCACCTGGGCGAAGAGCTCCAGGTAGCGCCGGCCGACCTCGGGCCACACGGCGTTGCGTGAAAAGATGTACGCCCGTTTGCGCAGAGCGTGGCGAGCGGTCTCGTCATCGAGGAGCTGAATGACCTCGGTTGCGAGGGCGGTGGGATCTCCAAAGTCTACGAGCCGGCCGCGATCGTCGGCCAGCATCTCGGTGGCGTGCCAGTACGGCGTGGAGACTACGGGCTTCCCCGCACCCATGGCGTAGGCGAGCGGGCCCGAGACGATCTGCTCCTCGTTCAGGTACGGGGTGACGTAGAGATCGGCACATCCAAGAAACTCGGAGAGCTCGGTGCGATCGACGTACCGATCGTGAAAGATCACGCGGTCGTCGACGCGGAGATCGCGAGCAAGCCCTTGGAGGCCGAGACGGTAGGATTCGCCGGAGGTCTTTCGCACGTGCGGGTGGGTTGCGCCCACGACGAGGTAGACCACGTCGGCGTGTTTCGCTGAGACCTCGGGCAGCGCACGAATGACGGTCTCGATGCCCTTGTTCGGGGACAGTAGACCGAACGTGAGAATGACCTTCTTGCCCTCGACGCCGAACTGGTCCTTGTAAAAGCTGGGATCGACGAAAGGCATGTCCGGAATCCCGTGCGGGATCACCGTGACATACTGCTCTTCGATATCGTAGACCTCGGCCAGAAAACGCCGGCCCGTTTCGCTCATCACCACGAGACGGTCGGACACGGCGGCGAGCTCCCTAACGATATTGTTCTGCAAGGCTGTCGGCTGCCTGAGCACCGTGTGCAGCGTCGTGACCACCGGCATGCGAAGCTGGCCGAGAAGCTTGAGGATGTGCGCCCCGTCCGATCCTCCGAAGATGCCGTACTCGTGCTGGACCGAGACGACATCGATACGATTGGTGTTGAGGTAGTCCGCGGCAACTCGGTAGTCGCCAAGCTCGTTTTGCCTGACCTCGAAGTCGACCTCCTCCGGATAAGCGTAGCCATCCCGCGTGTCGTTGAGCGCCACGACGCCGACGCGCACGTCGCTCGCGGCCAGTGAAAGACCTGCCGCCAGATCGGCCGTGAAGGTGGCGATGCCGCACCGTCTCGGGACATAGGTGCCGATAAGCGCGACAGACCGCACTGCGTCACGCGTGTAGGCGCTCCGCCCTCGGTCGAGTCCGAGGCGCTCGGCCCGTCCTTGTTCTGCCCACCATGTTGGCTTGTTCCGACTCGCGATCATGGAGTTCTCTCCTCTACTTTGACGTGGCCGGGCTGGATTCAGCAAGATCCCGCAGAATCTGCTCGTCGTCGTCCACGATCAGGATGTGCGGGAGGGCTCCCCAAGCGATCCCCTACGCGAACCAAAAGCTGAGAATGAGGCAGAACTTCGAACCGCTCTCCGTCGAGATTCTCCTTGGGAGCCAAGTATGGGGCTGTACCCGTTCTCGTTCAACAGAGGCGTATTAAGAAGAAGGCTGACGCACACCAGGGGGTAGGCGTCGCCCAGGACGAGTTTCCTTCGCTTGGGCGGCCGAAGCGTCGGAGGAGCTACGACACGGCCCCAGGGCTGATGGCGTTCGTAATGGACAGCAGCCGCTTGGGCTCGGGGTTGACGACCCAAGCTGAAGACTGAGTTTTAAGCGCTCCAGACCGAGCTGTGTCACCGCTCGATTCGATAGCGGGTAGGATGGTGCTCGCCTTGGTCCGGATCGCATGTGACCCGGACAACTATGTGCCCACCGTGTTGACGTGATCCCGCTTTTGTCACCAGGTGGTTCTGGAGTCTCCGGGGTTTGGGCAGTGACTGGAAGACAGTCAAGAGCGGGGTGGCGACATGGTTGGAAGTCAATCAGAAACATCCGCACTTCGACGTCATGCAGTCTTTCCGTAAATCCGGATTCCTCAGGAAGTCCTTCGATCTCAAAGACGTTCGCAATGACCTTATGGGTATCATCGGAAGCCCGAAGCCTTGGGAGGTCGTGGTCGGCCAAGCGATCGGGTTGATGGGTACCGAGCACGTGCGCGAACCCGATAGTCTTGCTTCCTATCTCGGTGGAGAACTCGTAGCCGAACTGCTTGGTGAGTAGTACGGCAGGCGTCGGCTCAACAGGACTGTGAAATTACAGATCCAGTCGGACCATCCTGCCATCTTCGGAGTAGATGGTGCCAAGGAGGTCTGAATGAGCCACGAACACGCATTTGAAGGTGACCCACCCCGAAAATGGGGCTACCGACAAGGGCTACTGCGGGGCCGGTGGTCGACTATTGCCTGTCTGCGCACGAGGATCCCAACTCCCACAATTTCTCCCACACACCACGAACAACCAGGAACAGACACGCAACACCCGAGAACATGATCCCCTATGTTTTTCGGGGATTTCTCAATGATCCTGATCGGTCAGTTTACGTAGGGGACCTTTCCCTTGAGAGCGGCGCTTTGGATACTTCCCGGGCGGTTGGTTTCCTTTGCGATCCCGAAGTCCGCGAGCTTGATCTCACCAGCCTTGCTGAGCAGGATATTCGATGGAGACACGTCACGGTGGACGATGCCGGCCGGGTTTCCGTGCTCGTCGGCGGTGTGTGCGAAGTCGAGGGCGAAGGCGAGTGCAGTGGCGATGTAGATGGTGAGCCCGGGACCGAGCGTCTCTCCGTGCTCGCGCAGGTGAGCCAACACGCGTCGGAGGTCCGTTCCCTCGATGAGCTCCAAGGTGAGATAGTGAGAGCCATCCACAACGCCGAAGTCGAGCACGCGCGCGATGTGGTTGTGATGTAGAAGGGCGGACAGTCGCGCCTCCCGCAAGAACATCCGGATGAATTCCGGGTCGTCCTGAAAGGTCGCGAGGATCCGCTTCAAACACACGCGCTGTTCAAAGCCGGCAGGCCCGCGACGAATTGCGAGAAACGCCTCGGCCATCCCGCCAACCCCGAGCCGTCGGACGAGCTCGTATTCACCGAAACGTTCAGGGGAAAGCAGTCACCATGAAGGGTGCACGCTACCACAGGGCGCAGGGCAGGTATCAGTGCAAGTGCCAGCAACTATATTGAGGAGATCTTGACCGGGTCGGGGTCTCGGGGCGCGCCGCGGACTACGAGGGCTACACCGGCCATGACTGGTTCTGGGGCAGCCGAGATCTGGAGGCGGTTAGAATCGTCTTTTACGCCGGGGCTACCGCTGGCTCCGCCCCCATAGTCCGCGGCGCGCCCCAAGACCCCTACGTCTCGAATCCGTGCCGGGTTTCGCTAGGCAGCCGATGGGAGTGACTCCTCGATGGTTAGACTACAACTTCAACGAGGGAAACGTGGGAAGGTTCCTAGCCCTAAGTTCTTGCTACGCGTGCGCGTAAAGGGTGGTGGTACAGCTGGCGAGCGTCGGAATAGGTGTTGACCATCGAACGCCAAGCTTGGCATACTCGACCCGTTGCTCGCAGGCTGAGACCGCCAGCACATTCTAGCCGGCAGAAGGGAGCGAGCCATGAGCGTGGACGTCAATTTGGAACCAATGCAGATGGAGACGCGCGGACTTACCGAGCGCCGGATGGCACGCGTGGAGGAGCACTTGGCAGCGGAGAACGCCCAGGACCTCGACGCCATAATGGCCACCTTCGACCGCGATCCCACGTATGAGGTCGAAGCGGAGGCCGTGGTTCACAAGGGCCACGACGGTGTTCGAGACTTCTACGCAGAGGCCACGACCGCAGCCCCGGACCTTCACATCGACGTACGGAGCCGGCACGTGACTGACCAGGCCATCCTACTCGAGGTGCTAATCACGGGGACTCACCTTGGTCCCTTTCGCGGCTTGCCGGCGACCGGGCGACGGATCGAATATCCACTCTGCGCGGTTTACACCTTCAGGGAGGGCTCTGACCGCATCAAAGGCGAGCGGATTTACTTCGACCGAGTGACGTTGCTCCAACAGCTGGGAGTCATGTCGGATCCGAATTCTGCTCCGGGAAAGCTGACCATGCTCCTGACGCACCCTGGTACATTCGTGCGGGCGGGCATCCGTTCCGTTTCAACGCGCATGCGCCCGAAGACGAACCCGTAGATCTGTCAACTCAAGCGGTTCGACATGTTGCGTGACATCTCGGCGCTGATAGCGACTATAAAAGCCTTCTTTCCGGAAACGGAAAGTGGACACAGAAGGTGTTCAGCGCAATTCGGGGGCTGAAGGAGCGAAATTGAAGGGCTGAGAGAGCAGCTCATGCCTGTCGTTCCTCAAAACGTTGTCCGTCGCGAGATGTGAGCCGCGGTGATCGCAAGGGTGACCAAGCGGACAGAAGTCGGACCCCTGTATGCGTCGCCGACGGCTCGACATGCGCGAGTCGAGCGCGGCATCCGTCATAGCCCGACGCAGTGCGCGCAGCTCATGCTCACGCCCGACGTTGTGTGGGACCGAGACTCTCGCTCAGGCTGCGGGTCGTGTGTAGCGATGATGGAGCCCGCCGACCATCGGGAGGGCGATGACGTTCCCCCCATCAGGCGACTCGCGCTTGCGGTGTTGGGGGGCGTCCTTGCCGAGCGCGAGGTGGGTCCGGGATCCGTGATAGTACTCGAGGTACTTCCGCAGGATGCGCCGCAGGTGCTGCTCTGAGAGAACGATGACGTGGTCGAGGCACTCCCGCCGAAGGGTACCGATCACGCGCTCGCAGTACGGATTCTGCCACGGGGACTGCGGCGCGGTCAGAACCTGCTCGATCCCCATCGCACGCACTCGACGAACGAAGCCTGCGCCATAGATCTTGTCTCGGTCCCGGATGACGTACCTTGGCGCCGAGTCGTCGGGGAAGGCGTTGAGCAACTGCTGGCCTGTCCATCGCGCAGACGGAGCATCGGTGACGTTGAAGTGCACGATGCGTCGGCGCTCGTGCTCG
>PVMK01123471.1_pt1 | contig 15932 bp, 19 predicted proteins | sample 1853481 | NCBI WGS metagenome assembly PVMK01 (sample SAMN08533507, study PRJNA380276) | Marine sediment metagenome, whole genome shotgun sequencing project.
TCTCACCTCTTTCAAAAAATAGAAAACTAGCTTATGTTGGAATTATAGTATTAGCTATTTTGTGTGCACCTTTACCTTCTGGTCTTTTACCTTGGTAAAATTCTTGCACCGTCAGATACAATAGCAACTTTCTGTCTAGCTCCTTGAGTCTTTAGAATGTAATCCATTGAATCTTTTATTCCAGATAGTGTGATTAGGTTCAGTTTCTTTGCATAGAATTCTGGAAGGATTGAAACTAACCCGATTTGAAAATTCTGTTGAACTTCAGTTAGGAATAGCAAATCTTCCATGCCACCAATGTACTTTGTCGGATTCCGAAGTCCTTCATGAGATAATCTACCTTCAATGTATTGCTGAAGAGCATTTGATCCTAAACCGTCCTTACATTCTGCTATCAATATTGCTAGGCCACCATTTTGTATGGCATTTGAGCAATTCCAAAGAGATGAAAGTGACTTGCTCAAGGTGTTATTGCTGGACTCCTTTCCAGTACTGATTATCATTGATTTCTGTTTTCCAATATCTTGAAATGCAGAGGATTCCAAAGTTTTGGTTAGAAAAACAGTTTCTGAAGGATGACCAATTGAAAAATCTACAATGCCTTTAGAATTTGCAACAATTTCAATTCCTTGAATTTCAAAATTATTTGAAAATTTTTTTGCCTCCTCAAGACTATCTGTGGGTTGTCCAGGGGTGGGAAAATTTCCTTTTCTTTTAGCATATGCTGAAAGCATATGGTCCTGTCCAAATTTTTTGATTAATCTGGTAGATATTGTTTCATATCCGAATAATCCATCAAACTCCATTTCTGCCATAAAGACAAGGTTAGAGTTTGAAAGCTCGTTTTTATCAAATTCATTAATGGAACTACCTTCGGGCATTCCGGCTTTTACTTGATTCATAATTTTTTTCTCAGATAATACATTAGGAAACGGAAGTGATTTTTGTTCACATATTGTAAATATCGAGGAGATAATTTTTTGAATGGATCTTGAATTATGTAAAACCATCAAGTCCATGGGTTTGGATAGATCAATGGAGGTTAGCTTTTCATTAATTGCTAAATCTTCTATCGTTATCCCGTCAGAGTCAATTTTTTGCTCTAAATTCTCAGCCCTAATATCTAAAACAACGTCAGTTATTCCATAATTCAACCAAATCTCAGGCACAATACTTTACCCAATACAAACCAAAATAAATCCAGTGAAGCTAAATTTGATGTGGATTTTGTAAAAGAGTTTTCAATCTTTTTACACGAAAATAAAATAATTCGTTTTGGAGATTTTACACTAGCAAGCGGTAAAAAGAGTCCATATTATGTAGACTTGAGACTGGTTCCTAGCTATCCACACCAATTTCGAAAGATGGTAAAATATCTCCAAAATGAAATAATCAAAGATACTGGGTTGGACAAGTTTGACTCACTAGTCTCAGTTCCAACAGGTGGTTTAGTTATTGCTTCAGCGTTGGCAATAGAGATAGTAAAACCGCTGATCTATGTCAGAAGTAAACCAAAAGAATAAGGAACAACAAAATCCATTGAAGGAAAAATCTGGGAAGGATTGAAGGCAGTGATGATAGATGACGTTGCCACAACTGGGGGGTCAGTAGTAAACGGCATCAAATCCCTAACGGAAGCAAAAATCAAAGTAGAAGATGCCTATGTAATTGTAAATAGGATGGAGGGAGCCGAAGAAGCTCTAAAAGAACAAGGAGTTACACTACACTCTATTACAAATGTAATGCAAATTACCAAATCTTTGCATGAACAAAATCTTGTGGGAGATGACGTTTTACAAAAGGTACAAGAACAAATTGGAATAAAATAATCACTGGCAGCTCAGACAAATGCCTTCAAATCACCATTCAGATATAACTCTGATTCTTCATTGCAGCCAGTAAATTTTATCTTTAGTTATTTTAAAACTAATGGAATTATTATGAGCCCGAAGGGCTTCAGAATATTTTGCTGTAACGTTTAGATTCAATTTAGGCACAATAATTTTACTTTTGTAGTATACAATCTATACAAGCAACTATGAATTAAATTTTTCCCAAAAAATAATTTTAAAGAGGATTGGAGACCTGAAGAAATTTTTGAATTTATTCATGGTTATATTGTTGGTGAGATTTTGGTGGAGCTATGTTGGCTGTATGAGTATTACCAATTCCTTTACATGTTATTTACTAACACTTGTCTCTTTTTTACAGATTTGATTTCTAAGAATTTTTTCTTGTTTTTTCCATTGCGTGGTGATAATCTTAATCTGTTATTACAACAAGGACACCATAATCCATCCCAAGAGATGAAAATATTACAAGTATTGCATCGTTTTTGTCCTTTGGCGTATCTTTCTTTCCCTGATGACCCTAGTGCATGGTATTTGCTACATATCCCGTTACACATACCAGACATTAGTCCTCAATCCTCCAGCATGTTTCCAAGTGTTCACCTATTTTTTTAATACAAATTTCTCCCTTTGTAGATTCAAGTTCTTCTGATACCTCTGCCTTTGTGAATCTGATAATATCTAAATGCTCTAAGATTTCTTGTCCTCTTTTATTATCGAAATTATCCATGATTTCTAGCCCTTTTAGTTCCTATTTTTGTTCCAAATGATTGAGGATCTGTTAAAATTTCGAGTGTTTTTTTCTTTGTTGAAATTTGATACACAGTGTAACCTAGCTCATTTACAACAAGATTGTTTGTTATCCTTGAGAAATTATATCCCTCAATTGAATTTACGAGTCTGCACAGTTCGTCACCTATAACTACTCCATTAGGTGGGGCAGCGTAGTTTATCTTAGAACATTTGTTGACAGTAGAGCCAAAAATATCATCAACTGACGATGTAGCAATTTTAGCTACTCTTACAGGTCCATATGTAGCGCTAATTCTATAATCAATTGAGGGTAGCCCTTCTTTGTTCATCATTTTGTTTACAATCTTATGAGATTCAGACATTTTCAAACAACAATCTATGGCTTGTCTTAGACTTTGTTCATCTTGAGAATTGGTTTTTGGAAAATAAAATAACAGTGAATCCCCAATATTTTTTACTACTATACCATCATAACTACTAACTATCTCATTCATTAAATTCAAAAAAATGCCATAAAATTTGCTGGTTTTCAAATCAGAAAGTTTTTCCGTTATGTTAGTAGAGTTTACAATATCAATAAAACAAACACAATAATTTTCACTGTAATCTGAAAATTGTAACAGCACATCTTGTTGTCGTTTGATTAATTCTTCTTTTTGCTTGAGTGTAACTAACGAGTATTGGAGTTTCTTTGCCATTGAATCAAAGGCCGATGAGAGTTGACCAATTTCATCACTTGATTTTATTTCAGTTCTTACTCCAAAGTTTCCCCTTGAAATTTCGTTGGCAGCATTTTTGAGTTTGATTAGGGGTCTTGAAATTGATTTTGATAAAAAGAAAGCAATTCCACCCATCGCTAAAGTAATTACAATTCCTGTCTGCATGATCTTGTCTTGAAGAATTAAAACAGGTTCCAAGGTTTCTGTCTTGTCAATCTCTGCAAGTAAGACTAGTCCAGAGTCTTTAGCACAATATGTGGAACCAAATATCCAAATTCCCCTATAGTCTTGATACAAACCTTGTATTTCTTCCCCTTTTTCAAAACATTGAATCGTTCCAAGCGTCTCTACCTTTTGATTGAAAACTGCATTTTCATTAAATCTTGATTCTGAAATCATCAAAAAATCATCATTTACAAGGTAAATTTCACCTGTTTCTCCTAGGCCACTTTTGCTCAATAAAATTTTGTCAATTTCAACAGAACGCATTGTAGAAATTATAACCCCTATTGGTTCAGAATTTATTCCATTATCGATAGCAAAAATTGGAATAGTTACAATCAGTTTCTTTTGAAAATTTTCTACAGGTTCAAATCCAACAAAGGATTCTCTCATTCCTTTAATGAATTTAGGGTCTTGAGAAAAGTCATTATCTTTTAGTCTATCAAGTGAAAAAAATGCAGTACCTTTTTTTCCGATTATTTTGATATTCTCCACATCAATTGAATATCCCACCGATTCTTGGAATGTTTGAACTGAAATTAAAAACTGATTTCTTTTTTCTTCAATTCTAGCATCATATCCAGTGTTAAGTTTTATTTGATTTAATCCACCAACCAAATTTTGTACTGCAGGATCAGTGGAGAGATTTTGGAGATCCTTTATCCTGCTATCAAATAAATTTTCAATAGAATTGCCACGTAGGGTTGATTCACTAAGTAATTGATTATTTACTCGCTGTATCAAAATTTCTTCAGCATAATTAAAACTCAAAAATGAAGTTGTGGCAAGTGCAAAAATTGAAACTATCATTACCAAAAGAATTAATTTTTTGTCTAGACTAAATGAAAATAAACTAGGAAGTGTTATTCTATTTTCAAAAACTGATAGGGCAATGGACATTTCAAATCTATTTTATCAACAATTTCAGCATATACAGAATAGTTATTTCAAAGAACTCGATTTATGAAAGAATGATTTACAACTGTTTATAAAATTGAATATCTCGTCTTCAAACTTTTCCCACTCTTTTGAGATTTCATCATAATCATAATTTTCTTGTTTTGCCATGTCTGCGGTTTTTTGGGTATCTATATAACCTTTGGCTTTTAAAACCAATAATTCCCAGCTACTACCTATCATTACCAATAGTATATATACTGGGGATTTTAGTGGTATAGCATGAGTACACAAACACCTACAACTGATGTATATTCAATGTACAAGCAAAATGTTCAAAAATACTTTGAGAATATTTCAAAAATTACCCCACAGTATTTTCAAGCCATAACACATTTGCAAGAAGAATGTTTGAAAGCAACTGAAAAAACAATTAATGCCTCAGTATCTGTACAGCAAGAATTTGCAAGAAAGACTGGAATTTCAACTGATATTCCAAGCGCTGCAAAGACTGCAATTATTGATACCAACAAGCAAATTGTTCAAGCAAGCACTGTACAGAATCAATTTGTAAAAACCACAATTGATACAGCCGTACAAAACATCCAAGCATATTCTGAAAATGTAAACGCATTTGCTGATTTGAATAAAAACATTGTCCAGTCATGGACAAACCCATTCACACTAAAAAACTAGTGTGAGTTTTTTAATTTTTTTAATTTGATTTTATTAAAATTCTTTGTTTATAAAATCCTGAAAAAAACCATTAAAACGTAATGAAGTCAAAATTTTAATTCTTTGTAGTTATGCTTGTTGTGTTATTTGTACCAATTTTTAATTATTCATGTGGGAAAAATGTTTCACGAAGATCTATAATAACTTAATATAATACCTTTTGAGGGTTTCATGTAGAAATGGAAAAACATGAAAAACTGCTAAACATGTTGATGGATTTTAATGAGGATGTTAGATTTGCCGCAGTATGTGACAGGGATGGAGATATTTTATGGAACAGCCAACGAACTAATCTAAGGAATGCCATTCCATTAATAGAAACTAAAAAGACTCTGAAAAGAGCTCTTGGTGCTTGGGACGAACGATCTAAGAATACAGATAATATTGGACGTGGCATGTATGTTATAGCGGCCTATGAAAAAATCAAACGCATTACCATACCTCTGAATGAGGGAAATCTTTTATTCGTTAGTGTGGATAATGCCCCAAGGAAAGCAGGTAAGGCGAAAAGCTATGGTCACTTAGCCCAGATGGGCAAGATTATGTCCATTGTAGATTTTGTGAATACTAACCAATAAGTGGTTTGTTGGGAAGGATAAGAATTGTATCAAAAAATTGAGAACTTTCTAAAACGTCAAGTTCTAACAAATTAGCAAAATAGAACACAGCTATGAATTGTATTAATTGCGATACAAAATTAATTGAAGCAAAATCAGAACAAGGTACTGCTCTGTACTATTGTAAAAACAAATTCTGTGAATTTTATGGCAAATCCCCTTTAATACATTAAAGGGTTTTTGGGTAAAAAATAAAAATTGTAAAATCTTAAAGTTGCAGCTATTATCAATAAGACACACTAGTGTTCATCCCTCCCAAAAAATGATTTCAAACTAACTTGCTGGTTATTTACGTAAAATTTTCTTTGGTACCTTTTCACTAATATATAATAAAACAATACCTACCATTATACCAAATATCATACCTGAATATATCACAGTAGAATGTTTAAAATAAAAAATCAAAAAATCATAGCTGGCCATAGGGACAATTAGCATTGGCAATAATATTACCAAAAGTTTAATGGCATACTTGGTTTGATTATCTTTGATAATCTTCTTTTGCCGTGATTGTTTATCGAGTATTCGATATGTTCCTACCAATGATGTCAATTGGTTCAATGGATTTAAAGAATTACTACATATTGCTACTTGCGATCTTTTTTTATTTTTGTTTCATCCTTCCCAAAAATTAATTTACAAATTGTAATTAAAATTTAATTCAAAAATGCAAGTATAAACCAAAAATTAAAGTATTACTTTATGATAAATTATATGATGTTTCAATGCTCTTTGTGTGGTTTAAAATTAGCCGAAGAAAAACGCCTAAAGATACATTTCAAGACTCATGAAAAAAAAGAGACAAAAAACAAGAAACAGAAAAGAAGCGTAATTGCGGATTTTGAGAAGCCTGACTTTTCACAGGTAATGTGAAATCCTTCCCAAAAATTAATTTCAAATAATTAGGAATTTTAGTTTACGCTAACTGTACCTTGCATCCAAGGATGCAATGTGCAAAGGTAACCAAATTCCCCAGTTTTCTCAAATGTGTATGACCAAGTACTGCCTGCTTGAACAAATCCTGAATCAAATGAATATTCATTATCAGTAACTGTGTGTACTACAAAATCATCATTAGTCCAGGTAACAGTAGTACCTGAAGTGACTTCAACTGCTGTGGGATTATAAGATTCTACAATTTCAGGATTCCAAGAATCTTTTACGATAGATATCTGATTAGTTTGAATTTTTATAGCATCAATGGTTGTGGCTTCTCCCAAATTCTCATAAGAAGTAATCTGTGGCTGCTCCAAAGATTTTATCAAATCTTCTTGCCATTTTATCATTGAATGGCTCCCTTCGCTGTTACTGGGAGTTTCAAACTTGGATAATGAGAAACTATCTTCAACTATTTCTATTATTCCCATAGAGCCACGCTCTTCTTGTATCCCATGAACATGGAAGAGGTATTTTCCTGGCTCATTCCATTTTGCCTCAATTATTGCAGTATCTCCATTTGCAACTAGATGAGTTTGTGCAAAGTACGGTTCATTCCATAAAATTCCTGATGGATATACCTTGAAAATTGTACTATGTACATGAAATGGAGATTGTAATACTCCACCAATTCCAATTACATAAAATCTGGCTAGTTCTCCTTTTACAACTTGGATTGGATTGTCCATGTATTGGTTAGCATATCCATTAACTGGATAATATTCCGTAAAGTATTCTAAAGCGTTATTTGGATCCATCTCACTTAGAACGAAAAAGTATTCTCTTGCTGGCTCCATTGGACGTATTGCAGGATCAATAATCATTGTACCATACATTCCCATTCTTACATGCTCAGTTGTTGGAAATGCATGACAGTGGTACATGAATAACCCAGATTCTTCTGCAACAAAGTGATATGTGTACTCTTCACCAGGCATTATCTGTGGCCACACTCCATCATTTGCAGAATCATGTGTTCCATGAAAATGAATCGTATGTGCATATGGAGTCTCGTTTACAAATTTTACTGTAACATCATCTCCCTCTGTAAATCTAAGAGTTGGTGCAGGAACTGTCCCATTGTATGTCCAAACTGTTGTCTTTACGCCAGGAGAAATCTCGATTTCTGCATCTTGAGCAATTAATGTGTAAGATAATTTTTTTGGATTTGGATTTTGGAATTTAGGATAAACATCTACTGACTCTGCCTCGGTGGTTTGAATAGTTGGTGATTCCATTAATGCCACAAAGGCAACACTAGCCCCAATAATCACACCAATTACAATATACAAAGTACTGCTTTGTCTCATGGTTACACAATTTCTTATTTGGCATGTATTTAACTAACATTCTAACTCTCATAATTGAAAATCAATATTGAAAAGAATTACTTGTTTAAGAGAAGCATTTTCCATTCTCATCCTTCCCAAAACCTATTCATAGATGATTATTGACATTAGTCATGAAATTTTAACGTGATATATCCACCCGTCGATCAGATTTATCAGTAAGTTAGTAGGTTTAATGAATATGAGTAATTCCTCAGAAAGTCAAGATGATATCTTTGCGGTATGTAAAGAAAATGCTGCCAACTTCTTTGCCGAGATTGAAAAATCATCGCCAAGATATTTGCAGAGTACAATAAATCTTCACCAAAAAAATATTGAAGCATGGAAGAATGTAATTAATTCAACCATAGCAATGGAACAAGAATATGCAAAAAAGGCAGGGCTCCAGACACCAGTACCTCAAGCAACTAAGAAATCAATTCGTGAATTTACAGAAGGAGTTATCAAAGCATATGCGGCCCAAAATGAGATTGCAGTTGATACTGCAGATGCTACAAACCGAGCAATAAATGCACTCGATGAAAATACCAAAGCATTTGCTGCATTGAATAAAAATATGCTAGACTCTATGCTGTTGGTTATTAATCAGCAGGAAAAAACCTAGGAGCACTGCTTCTTTTCTTTTTTAATTCTTATCCGTCCCAAAAAATAATTTAAAAATAAAAAATATGAATTGTATATCGAAAAATAGGTCGTTGTTATAAATGAATTAGGACAACGAGGATATGCTGGAAAATCCTAATCGAAACGTAGATGCTTCCATCTTTTTTCGCGTTTTCCTCTTTCTATCTGTCCACCTCCTCAAAGTTTACCCCTTGAGTATTGGCAGGTATGATAGATCCTCACCATATTAATATACCAAAAAGGAATTTAAGTAGTTCTTAATAAAATCTTAACATTTATTCATAATTTTATATTTAATTCTTACAAATGTATACTCAATTTGTTTATGATGCATCCTTCCCAAAAAATTATTTCAAATCTATCAAGAGGAAAAGTTTTACATGTATTAAGATGGAACACGAGTAGAGGTAAATTATTTATGAAATTGCATATCATTTCACTAGCTGTATTTCTGCTTTTTGGGTTTGCAACTGTTGAATTGATTTCAGGAATGAACGCCTACGGTGAAGAACAAAACCTCGTGTGTTCTGAAGGAAAGGTTCTAGTTTACAGAACAATTTCTGACAAGTATGCCTGTGTTTATCCTAGCACTGCAGATAAATGGTATACGACAGGATTTTCAGAACCAGTACAACAAGTCAAATCTTTTGATATTCCTTCAATACATGCAGAAAAGATGAGAACATCTGCTCCATTACCTGAAACTACAAAAGGACCACAAATTGATTTTTCCAAAGGATATCTTGTTGAAGAAGTCAAAGATGGACTCTATTGGGTCACTGATGGTGCATACAATACAATGTTTCTAACTACAGGTCAGGGAGTAATTGCAGTTGATGCTCCACCATCAATTGGACAAAACTATCTTAATGCAATTGCAGAAGTTACTGAGGAGTCTATCACTCATGTGATATACAGCCACACTCACAATGACCATATTGGGTCTGCAAGTATCTTCCCAGACGATGCAGTCTACATTGCACATCAAGATGCAGCTGATACACTTGCACAAAGAAATGATCCAAACAGACCAGTACCTACAGTAACATTTGAAGACAAATATACACTTGAGGTAGGAAGTCAAAAACTAGAGCTAGAATATAATGGACCAATGCATGAGCCCGGAAATATTTTCATCTATGCTCAACAGCAAAAAGTCCTGATGGCAGTTGATCTAGTATTTCCAGGATGGACTCCATTCAAAGATTTGGCAATGGCCCATGATGTACCAGCATTTCTTGCAGCACCTGATAAAATTCTAGAATATGATTTTGATTTCTTTATTGGTGGCCATCTGACTCGATTGGGTACCGTTGATGATGTAATGATTCAGCAAGAGTACTTTCAAGACATCCAAAAAAGTGCAGCAAAAGCAAATCAGGAAGTATCTTTTATGGAAATAGGACAAGAGGTTGGATTTGAAAACCCTTGGCTAGTTTTCCAGATTTATGCCGACACTATTTCACAGCAATGTACTGATGAGATAGTTCCAAAATGGATTGACCGACTTGGTGGCGTAGATTTGTTCACATATGATCACTGTTGGAAAGTTTCAGAAAGCCAAAGAATTGACTAATCTTTTTTCTTTTTCATCCTTCCCAAAAAATAATTAAAAGTTTTCACATTGTGTATTTTATGATTTTATTCGATGTAATTCTGATAAATTCTTTTAAACTGGTCAACAGAGTACCTTCGTGACAAAAAGGAATCGAAAGAAAAAATCCTCTGGAAACTCTAAAACTAAATTTATAATACTTGGAATAATTGGAGCAATAATTATTGGAGGAATTTCTTTTGTTGCAATGAATCCAGACTCTCTAATTGTTGAAAATTCTCAGAATAATAAATTGTCTCTTTACACACAAAGTGGTTCTCCTATACTTGGTTCTCCTTCTGCTCCAGTAACAATTGTAGAATTTGGAGACTATCAATGTCCATTTTGTCAGAGGTGGAATACCAATACAAAACCTCCAATTGTTGAAAATTTTATTGAAACTGGAAAAGCCAAGCTAGTCTTTGTTGATCTTGCAATAATTGGGCGTGATTCCCTTAAAGCACATGCAGGAAGTTATTGTGCAGACGAGCAAGGATTGTACTGGCAATATCATGATTATATGTATGCCAACCAAGGACATGAAAATGATGGTTGGGCGAATTTAAAGAATCTCAAATCACTAGTATCAGGGATTAATGGTCTTGACACAGACTTGTTTGCTCAATGTCTTGATTCTGGAAAATATGAGAATAGAGTTAATGATAACACAAAAATTGCCAAACAGTCAGGTGCTCGTTCTACTCCCTCCTTTATCATAATTGGGCCTACTGGAAATTCAGTGAGCATAACTGGAGCTCAGCCATATAGTGTCTTCCAGCAAGCCATAGAGGATATGCTAACCTGATCAAACATTATTCAAGGTCCCAAAAAATAATTTCAAGTTACTTTAAGCCTTTACGTGCCACTTCATTCAAAATGCGGGAAAAACTTACTGATTTAATGAAGTCGAGTTATTGGATTTGTTATCATTGATATCTACTAAATTGGGAACAAAAATCTATCTTCCACGTCTTGTAAATCCTGGCTTGATAATATAATTAGATGAAGAGGAGTTTTGAAAACTTTTTCCTGTTTTTCCCTTATTTTTTGATTTTCTAGTATCACCATCATTTTCAATTTTGAATAATTTTTTTGCATTAGGTTTTACTTTAGGATTAGAAGTGTAAATTATGTTGGTTGGAGAGGTGTTTCTTTTTTTCTTTTTATTTTTTGGTTTGTCAGGATCAACTAGGTTTTTTTGTGTCCATTTGATATTATTAATGCCAGATAAAGATAATTGTTCAATTTTATAATCTGCTAACGAATTACCCATGTCTCTTTAATTTAGCCTGTCAACTTAAGCGTATGGATATAGTTTAGAAGGTATTTTTCATCTTTCCCAAAATATAATTTAAAATCTCTCTTTCTATTCGAATCTGATAAGCACCGATACATCTTATTTTAAAATTTGGTCCAAAAAAATAATTTCAAATCTCTCGAGGGGATAATCATGATGACTCAGGGTATCACATGAATCATGGGACCAGATAAAGCCTTAGTTAGGGTATGGGCCCGAAGGGCTTCGATCCCTTGGCCCCCCGGTTATGAGCCGGGTACTCTACCAAGCTGAGTTACGGGCCCTACAAAAATGTGGTAAATCTTCAGTTTAAAATGTTGTTAGCCTAACAGTAGCCTTCATAACAACTGTCAAGCAATAAGTTTTGTGCAGAGATTGATTTGTCTGCAATTTGTATCAAGTCATCAGTGTTTGTAGGTGTAGATTCAAGAATATTTCTCCAAACAGCTGCATGTCTGATATCAGCTTCTGTATGCAATTTAAAATATTCAGTTGCATCATCACTTGACATTTCATAAAACTTTTCCATTCCGTCAAGTTTTGTTTGGCTAATTTTTGGAATTTCCTTCTCAAATGCATACATGGCACAAGAGCCACCATCATAGGTATTCATCAATTCAGATAAATCAGAGACCGCATTTTTGGTCTTCTTCAAACCATCATATTCTATCAATTCCTCCTCAGAAATTCCCAGTTCTACTGCAAATTTTATCCAAGACTGGATATGATCTGCCTCTTCTTGTTGATTATCAATTAATTCACCAATTGCTGATTCTGGTGCTTTTTCTATTATTGGAGTCATAAAGGAAGGTACTGTTTTAACAATCTGAAAGTATTCTTTTGAATATCCGGCTAAAGATTCAATCGTTAATTTTCCATCTGACCACATCTGGTAAAATGGGTGCTTTAGTAAGCTTCTTTCTTCAATCATTTCGTCTATCCTTTTAATCAAATTCACATCACGTCTACTTAATCTACAGTAAAAAAATCTTTGTAGTTTACAAAAGATTTTATGGATAAAATATAGAATTTATTTGGGTTCCAGTGGTGTAGACCGGTCAAGCATACTGCCCTTTCAAGGCAGTGATCCCGGGTTCAAAATCTTACGATGAAAATCCCGGCTGGAGCACTAAGATTTATTTAGTAATTATATAGCTTTTTGGATAGGTCGTCTTGGACAGGAAAAATTTAGAGATTAATCCTTTACTTGAAACCTATGGGAAGTATATTGATAGAATAAATCGTTCTTTGGATAAAGAATTAGATCTTTATTCAGAATCAGAATTCATAGAGCCTCTAAAGTATTCTTTGGATGGTGGAAAGCGGATTAGACCGATCATACTAGTTTTGGCAGCTGAATGTGTAGGAACAGTTGATGACAATACATTGACAGCCTCTTGCGCGGTTGAATTCTTACATATGGAATCTATCATTCATGATGACATTATTGACAACGAAACACTGCGAAGACAAAAAGATCCATTTCACATCAAATATGGATATAACACCAGCGTCTTGACAGGTGATTTTGTTTTAGGATTGATTCTTGGAATTTCCTCAAGACTAGATAATGCAAGAATTACAAAGGAATTGGCAAGTACGGCAATGTTGATGAGTGAAGGAGAGATGATTGAAAATAGGCTAGAAACAAGCGAGGATGCTACATTTGATGATTATCTTAAGGTAATTGAGTACAAAACTGCCGTTGCATTTCAAGCAGCATCAAGAATCGGAGCAATTATCGGCAAAGGTTCTGAAGAAGAAATAGAATCATTAACAGAATATGGAAAAAATATTGGGATAGCATATCAGATAAGAGATGATTTGTTGGATTGGAAAAATGAAGACAAGTTATTCAATTTACTTATCAAGAAAAGTTCTGATCCAAGAGTTGTCTTTGATAAAATGGAAGAACTTTTAAAAAATTATTCTGAAAAAGCTAGAAATGGATTGCGTAAGATCCCTGACAATGAGGCAAAAATGAGTCTGGATAATTTAATTAAATTTACAATGTTTAAGGCATAAAGTCAGTACTAATTACTGGAGTTGCAAACTCTACAAATTTGATTATTGGATCTGGATAGACACCAAATCCCACCAAAAAGATAACAGAGACTATCATAATAGCAATAATTGATTTTGGTTCTTGCACTCTCTTCTCTGTTTCTCCTTCAAAGTACATTCGTCTAATAATCCAACCATAGTAAGCAAGTGATAGAGCGCTGTTAAGAACTCCAGCAATTGCAAGCCAATAAGCCCACCACAAACCAGATCCCGCATCTAATGCACCACCAAACAGCATTAATTTGCTCCAGAACCCCGCTAGAGGAGGAACACCAGCAAGGGCCAATAAGGAGATTACCAATCCAATCGATGTAATTGGCATTCTACGACCTAGTCCCTTCAGTTTATCCAGATTAGTAACTGCAAGAGTGGTGACTATACCTGCAATAGCGATAAAGGCCATTCCTTTCATTACTGCATGGTTTAGAATATGGTACAGAGATCCTTGTAATCCAAGAGAGCTGTACGGAGATACAGCAAGTCCAATGAGAATGTATCCTGCGTGTGCAATACTTGAATATGCTAACATCCTAGCTAGATTCTTTTGCATGATGGCAGCAATGTTGCCTATTGTCATGGTCATAACAGCTAATATTCCAAGAGCTAGTGTCCAGTCAAGATTAAGAACTACCATTCCAAGAACGATGATTCGAATTGTGGCTGCAAATCCTGCTTTCTTTGTTCCTGCAGCTAATAATGCAGTAATAGTTGGTGGAGCCCCTTCGTATGTGTCTGGTAGCCATTGATGGAATGGTACCAATCCCATCTTGAATCCAAATCCTGCAATAAACATTCCAACAGATAATAACGCAAGTGGAATAAGTGATGGATCTAAATTAGCGTAGCCCTGTATTATTTCGCCTATGTTAGTTGATCCTGTTAGTCCATAAGTAATCGAAATACCATAAATGATTATGGCAGATGATAATGCACCAAACATGAAGTATTTTAATGCCGCTTCATTAGATTGTGGGCTTTTCTTGATAAATCCTACAAGAGCATATGTTGGAATGCTCATTAGCTCCCATGCAACAAATAGCATAATCAAATCAGTAGAATATGCAATTAGCACCATACCAATTGTGGAAAGTAAAATTAACGAGTAGTAGATTGCGGGATAGTTTTGTTTTCTCATGTAATTAAAAGAACCAACGGTTGTGAAGATTGCAACAATTAACATCGCGATTGCAAAGAATCCTCCAAAGGCATCATCTACAATTACATCATCTGAGAATAGTGCTGGGGGAAGAACATTGTCATTGATGAATTGATAACCAACATATCCAATTGAAATAATTAATGCTGCAAATGCGATAACGGCATAAAATGAGTTTGAACCTTTCTCTCTTCTAATTACATTAATTACAGGTAAAACAACTCCTGCAACACCGAGAATGGCTATTATTACAATTGGAGTTGAACTAATTTCTATCATCCCATTACCTCTATATCAACAATATCAGAACTACAAATAGTAATCCCGCTCCAAATACGAATAGATATGATTGAGTCACTCCTGTCTGTGCTTTTTGAATTAATTTGGCAGTCCGTCCAATACCCTTTTCGAATCCATCATTCATTCCATAATCAATTACTGTATTCTCAAAGTATCTGTATACTCCCCTTGCAAGCCAAAGTGGGGCTACAACAAAGCACCAATAGATTATAGCGTTAAGATACCAACGGTTTAGAATAATTTTGTGAAGGGAATAAAAGACAATGTTTGAATTTACAAATTTTGTAGCATCAACCCATCGTCCAATATAGAAGATGTATCCTAATCCAAATCCTGTTGCAAATGCCACCAACGATGAACCTAAGGCGATTGGATTGAGTCCCTGTAGGAATCCAGGTAGAATTGATTCTTCTAATTCAAGATGTGGTGTTGGGAGATTAAAGGAATTACTAAGATAATCGGTGAATAAACCATGTATTTCCTCTTCAAAAGATAATCCGATTAGACCAACACCAATGGTGAGAACAGCAAGAATTCCGTATGGAATCCACATTGAAGGTGAGGCCTCATGAATGTGATGGCCTTCCTCTTCCATCTTTTCTATGTGTTTGCTCTTCTTTCCATAGAATACCAGACCCAACATTCTTGTAGTATAAAATGCAGTGATAGCAGCAGTAAAAACAGCAATTGCAAAAAGTGGCATTGCCCAGTCACTTCCAGATTCAAACACCGATGCAAAGATTGCATCCTTACTCCAGAAACCTGTTGTGATGAATGGTGCTCCCATTAAACCGAGTCCTGCAGCCCACATGAAGGCAT
>PVMK01130168.1_pt1 | contig 15929 bp, 19 predicted proteins | sample 1853481 | NCBI WGS metagenome assembly PVMK01 (sample SAMN08533507, study PRJNA380276) | Marine sediment metagenome, whole genome shotgun sequencing project.
GATTTCGAGAACGTCGCGCTGGGTGTGCGCGATGCCAAATACGCCAAGTTTGACATCAATAAAATCCTTGAACGCTTGCTCGTTAAAGGCAGCATCGTTGTCAAGAAGGCGTATTGCGACTGGGAGCGCTACAAGGACTTCAAGGCGACGATGCATGAGGCCGCGTTCGAGCTCATCGATATTCCACACGTGCGCATGTCCGGCAAGAACTCCGCGGATATTCGCATGGTCGTCGATGCGCTTGACCTCTGTTATACGAAAGCTCATGTCAATATGTTTGTCATCATCAGCGGCGATTCCGATTTTTCTCCGCTGGTCAGCAAGCTGCGGGAAAACGCGAAGACCGTCATTGGCGTCGGGGTCAAGAATTCGACCTCTGATCTGTTGATCAGCAACTGTGACGAGTTCATCTATTACGACGACCTCATTCGCGAGCAGGCGCAAAAAGGCAGCGCGCGCAAAAAGGCACAAGGGCGTACGTCCAAGCGCAGTAAAAAGACCACGACCAAAGCGGAAGATCCGAAGCAGAAGGGTATTGACCTCGCGCTTGAGACCGCGGTCGCGCTCAATTCAGAACGCGGTGACCACGAGAAGCTCTGGGGATCGATGGTCAAACAGGCATTAAAGCGCCGCCGGCCCGGTTTCAATGAAAGCTATTACGGGTTCGAATCCTTCAGTAAATTGCTCGAAGAAGCGCAGACTCGCGGCCAGGTCGACCTGGAATTGGACGAGCGCTCCGGCGGCTATATCATTCGCAAGGTCATTCGCTAGCCGTATAAAAAAACCCGTCGGCCTCGGACACGATCCTCACTGCGCTGGGTGCCGCAAAATGCGCCGGCAACATGAGCGTATCGGTATCCGCGAGTTTCTCGAGTAACGCCTGCCGGGTACGCTGTGCCTGCGCCTGGTCATCATCGAAATTGCTGCACCAGTCGGGGCGCTCGATCTGCACCGGATGATGAACCACGTCTCCGGTCATGATCGCACGTGCTTTGCCGTCATCGAGTTCGATGACCACATTGCCGGGCGTATGCCCGGGCGCCGGGCGCAGGCGCACACCCGACAGAATCTCCGCCTCGCTGTCGACGCGCTCCGCCTGCCCGCTGACCAGCACCGGCAACACACTGTCGTCCCAGACCTGCCGATACATATTGGCGGGCTCTTGTTCATGCAGCCGCTCCCAATACGCGATTTCGGTGTCGGCAAACAGGTAGCGGGCGTTGGGAAAGGTGGGCACCCAGCGGCCGTTGTCGAGACGCGTGTTCCAGCCCACGTGATCGCCGTGCAGATGGGTGCAACAGACGAAATCGATATCCGCCGGCGTCAGCCCAGCCTGTGCGAGGCGGTCGAGGTACGGAAACTCCTGCTGGTGCCACTCCGGGAGCATCCGCCGCTCCTTGTGATTGCCGACGCACGTGTCCACCAGCAGCGTGCCCTGCGGGGTCCGCACGACAAAACTGTGAAAAGACATGCGCAGCAGCCCCTTGTCGACATCCGAAAAGCGCGAATCCCGGGCCGTGCGCGTCGCGCGGAAATCCTCCGGGCTGACACCCTCGAGCAGGAACGCGGGTTCACGGGCGTTCCACTGGGATTCCTGCACGCGCTCAATATCGAAAGGGCCGGGGCATCGCATCGTTCACCACCTGTCAAATCGGGAAATTGGTGTCTGACACCAGAACGGGAAATGGGTGTCTGACACCAACAAGTATATCCGGCGTCAGCATTTTACAGATACCTTTGCTTACACCTGAAGCGGCCGTTTGCCCCTTCGTTGTTCGATGGGCTGTACAATGGGCCTGAACTGGCACGGGCTGGGAGCGAACGGTATGTCCAAAGGACGCGACGCAAAAAAACAGGTCAAGAAGGAACCGAAGATGACTGCGAAAGAACGCAAAGCGGTGAAACGGTCCAAGAAGGAAGCTGCGAAGTTTGGGAGGAAATAAGTGGGGTTGAACCACAATAAATTTCGCATCGCATCCGAGGCTAACCGATGATAGCGGTCCCATTTGGCGGCTCAGTATTTCCATCTAGGCGTGACTTCTGGATCGTTGCGCTGATTTGGTTTGGCGCCGCGATGGCGCTCTTCGGCGGGTTCGCCCAGTTTTCGAGTGATGCATCGGCGTGGCTTCGGATATTGATTTTGCTGGCGCTCGTTGCACTCGCCAGCTTGATGCTGTGGATACTGTACGGAACCCATTACTCTTTCACGGAGGACTCACTGTTAGTCGTCTCGGGCCCGTTTCACTTCCGCGTTCCACTGTCTGAGATTGAGGGCGTGCGGCCGTCGCGAATCCCTTTTTCGAGCCCCGCGTGTTCACTCGACAGGCTGCTGATAGAGTGGCGCGGCGGGCGGCGAAGAATCCTTATTTCTCCGCGGGCAAAGTCAGACTTCCTTGTCGAGCTCGATGAGCGGTGTCCTCGACTCAGCCTCGAGGGCGATCGCCTCGTGAGCTGATCATGTGCCCTCGATTCGGGACACTCGCATGACGGCCGAGTCCGGTAACATCCCGGCGGCTGCCGGCGCCCCCCCGCCGCGCTGGGTACTCAAGGCCATGACGCGCCTCCACCTGATCCTGCACCGCCTGTCCGGTGGACGCCGCTTCAACTCCGTTGGTGGCAATGACGTTTGCTTCGTCACGATGAAGCGCGCTAAGAGCGGCCGCACATCGACTATTCCTCTGATGTACATCCCCTACGGGGCGGGCGTACTCCTGGTCGCTTCGCAGGGCGGCGCCCCAAAAAACCCGGGCTGGTATTTCAACCTCGTGAAGTATCCCGACATCGAGGTCAGTCAACGCGACAGACGCATGACACTCCGCGCCCGCGTCGCCACGGCCGATGAGAAGCCCGAGCTCTGGCCCATTTGCGACCAGCACTATGCCCCCTACGCCGACTACCGTGCACGCACGAACCGCGATATCCCGATCTTCGTGTGCGAACCGGCGTCCTGAGAACCGGTGCCACGAAATGGGTGTCTGACACCACGGCAGATTCAATTCAATAGCCGGCCGCGTTCATGCAATAGCCGTGGGTTTTGTCTGGCGACGCAGCCACGGCGGTCAGCGCCTCGCGGGTGCGTTCGACGCTGGCCGCATCCATGCGATCCATTTCCAGGCCGCGCGCATGATTGTCTTCGAGGCGCGCATCGATCGGCGGCCGGTGTTGGGCTTCAAATTCAGCCAACAACGCCGGGATGGACCCGGCTGATGCCGGGAAGCCGCCGTCCCGCAGTTGTTTGGCAAGGATCGCGACGCCGCGCAGAGCGACATTCATGCCTTGGCTGCGGCCCGGATGCAACGCATGACAGGCGTCGCCGAGCAACACGCAATTGCCGTCGGTCCAGCGCGACGCATTGACCATGGCCACCGGATACACGCCGGCCACGCGCGGCACGATCCCCTCGAGTGCGGGTACGAGTTCGGCGAGGCGCCGACCCAGTTCCGCCGGGGTAGAATTCGTCCAGTCATTGAGTGTGGCGGGAGCGAGCGGAAAACCGATTTTCCATTGACCACCGGTGCGCGGCACAACGCTGATGATTCCGATCGAGGTCAGAAAGACGTGCACGTCATTGCGCGGGTCATCAAACGTGCGCGCGGCAAACATCGTGAGCAATGGGTTTTCATAGTTGTGGCTGCGTGCTTCTATGCCGAGCGCTTTGCGGCTGCGTGAGGCGCGACCATCGGCGATCGCGATGCAACGGGCGTTGACGGAGATCGGACCATCGGCGTGATCGACGGACAAACCATGTTGACCGGGCGCGACGGAATCTCGAACCACGCGTGCCGTGCCCGGGCGCAAAAGCGTGAAGCCTGAATTTTGTGCGGCGCGCGCGAGCAGGACTTCGCTGATCTTTTCGTGATTCAGGTACAGGAAGTACGGGTGCGGGATCGGCAATTTATCGATGCGTACATCCAGCACGACTTGTCCGTCCGGCATTTGCCAGCGCGCCCCGAGTCGTCGCTCGGCGCCGTGCGCCAGCATCATGTCCAGCACGCCCCAGCGCTCGAGGGATTCGCAGGTGACCGGTTGCAGATGATCGCCGCGTGCCGTGTCCAGCGGCTCCGCGCTGCGCTCGATCAATATAATCCGGTAACCGTCATCCGCCAGTGCCGCAGCTAGTGCGGGCCCGGCGATTCCGCCGCCGACGATCGCCAGATCGCAGTCGAGCGTCTTGTCCGCACCCGGCTTATCGGTCATCGCCTGGCGCCCCGTCGTTGAATGTCGAATTTTTCCGGCACCGTTCACCGCGACTCCTGAATCAGGGCTTGACTGGTGTCAGACACCAAATAACGATGGATTGGGAGCGAACAGTATGTCCAAAGGACGCGACGCAAAGAAACGGGTCAAGAAGGAACCGAAGATGACTGCGAAAGAGCGCAAGGCAGCGAAACGGTCCAAGAAGGAAGCTGCGAAGTCTCGGAGTCGCTAGGAATCATTGGGGTCGATCCGCAATATCCTTGGATTCAGGGTCTGACCCCAACTCATTCCCGCCCGGGTTCAGGCCGGTCGGTTCCTCGGGCCCGCGCAAGGCGACGGCCGCTATATAGATGAGTCCGGCCAACAGGAACACGCCGAAAATCAGCAGGAGTCTTGCGGTAAACAGGCTTTTTGGTTTCTCGCTCACCCTGGCATCGCAACGAACAGGAATGTTCAATAAATACCAGTCAACTGTACATATCTTCCACCGTCAATTGAAATAACTTCCCATCCAATTCAGCGGTTCCCCAACACCGCCGGGAAATCACGTGCCCGGCATATATTGGGATTTGGATCAAAACGTATACAATGCCGTTATTCCTCAGAGGCTTCGTAAAGCATGAAAAAAATATTGATAGGACTCGTTGTCATCGTCGCGGTCGCGTACGCTGGTTTCACTTACACCGAGAAGCAGCAAAACGCCAGACCCACCCCTGACCTTTATTATGATTTCTACAAAGGCCACGACACAACGCCCGAGGGTAAGGTGGGTGTGTTTCTGGTTGGCCTGGATACCGCGGAAGATTTTCAGCCGGGGTGGTGGAAAAATATTTACGACCATGTGCTGCATGCCAATATTCCCTGGCCGGGAAGAATTTTTGCCGGTATGGATGTCGGGCGTGGTGTTAATTGATCCCGATAAATATTGGGAATACGAAGAATTCGAGCCGAATGATCTGCAGGACCAGTTTGGTAATCGTCATGACATCGACGGTATCCCGTATATTGAGAAATGGCGCAGAGGCGAAGTGAAGTGGAACCCGCCGGGCACGCGCATGTACCTGGACCATGGCTTCTTTGTTTTCGACGGACGTAAAAGTGGCGTTCCCGTCGGTGCGGGCAAAGGCATGTCGATGGCGAAGGCCTGGTATTACGGCTCCGGCTTTACTAATCATAAAGTGCCCCATGCGTATCAGGCCGGTCGGGTGATGGATGACGCCTTCGGCCAGCTCACCGAAAAATATGGCGACTTTCCCTATCACATCGCGGATTCAATGGACCCGTGGGAAATGCATCAGGAGATGTACGAGATGCTGGACGCGTGGACACGATCGTGTTGGCTTCACCGATGGTGATTTATTCACATTATGAAGAGTTCGAAGGAAGCTGGCGCCATATGCGTGACCTCATTCATCAGTGGGAGAACGAGCGCGGCAACGGCAAAAAGATAAAAATAGTCATGTCGCCGCCGATGGGGCATTTTCCGCCAATGCGAGCCGGTTTCGTTCACCTGTTGAAAGATCGTCTGGATACCTTGCCGAAGGATGCCAAAGTCAAAATCGCGATCTCGGTGCATGGCATGCCGTGGGCAAAATTCCCCCACGAAGCTTGGCTGGAGCTTTCGCCCCCGTATCTCGATCCGCTGCAGGAAGATGTCGAAAAGCTGGTCGCAAGTTACGGCTTCCCTAAATCGGAGATTGTCGTCAGCCAGGATCATTTTGCGGACCCGGTCTGGGATCCGGATGAAGAATATCTTTCGACCAATCGGGCTTACCTGGAAGGGTCAACGTGACGGTTACGATTACGTCGTGCAACAGCCGATGGAATTTTATACGGAAAACACCGACACGATGTTCAGCCATGCCCATCATAACTACCATCACTTCGATGGTTATGACGTGTACGAAACCATCGACTACACCAACTGGGATGAGCCCTATGTGCGCTTTCTTGACTTGCACGGCACGATGACGATTTACAATGGCGTCATGACCGGCAAGTACCGCCACTATGTTGCTGATTCATTAGCGATGGCGATTGATTCAATTTTGTCCAAGTCTGAGACGATGCAGAAAATGGCCGAGGATAAAGCGGCAGAAGTGGCCAGGGATGTTAATCAGGTTTCATCCTTGCGCTAGCCTTCGGGTCTGGCGGCGCCGGTGATAATTTAAGAACTTAATGGGCAATAAGTTATAAAGTTATCACCGGCACCGTTCTCCTTACTTCCTTTCAACCCGTATCTCCACATTCGCGCCCTGTGTGAGAGTATTGAACACCGGGGAGTACGCGGTCAGGCGTTTCAGTTGTTCCATGTCGTCGATGTCGGCTTTGACCTTGAAGTTGATGCGGATGTCGGTAAAACCTTTCGGCACTTTCTCATCAAGCCCCAGGAATCCGCGCAGGTCGAGGTCGCCTTCGAGTTCCGATTCCAGTTCTTCGATGCGGATACCGCGGACCGCGGCGTGCGCCACCATGCTCGTCGTCACACAGGCGGCCAGCGCGTTGAGCAAATGCTCGACCGGGTTGGCACCATCATCGTTGCCCGCAAGAATCGGCGGTTCATCGGCATGCAGTTCGAATTGCTGTTTGTGCGTGATTTCCTGTTTCGCACCGTAAAAGCCCGTGACGGTCGTGCAATTGTGGTTGCCGCCGAGCCATTTATTGCTTGCCCGGAATTTGCACGCGCCTAACTCAGGCTCCTGCGCGATCGCATTCACGGTGCCTAAAAGGGTTTCCATGTGGATCCCGTTGACCATTCCATCATTCGGGTCGGTGGGCATCGGCGTGTTCTGGTTTATAGCAGTCATGTCGTTACTCCTTGTCTGTTGGGTCAATCAATCGGTCGCTCCGGATGGGTTGCAGCGTTGTGGCGACCTTGGGGACAAGATAGGCCTTGACAGGCGCACCGATAAGATGGAGATTTGACAAAACAGGGGCATTCGTGCCACTGATTGTCCATCCGGGTAAGTGGTGTCTGACACCAATGGTGTCAGACACCACGCCCCATTCAACAGGAACCCCCGCCATGCCCCCCGCAAACAAAGGCCCTGTCGAAGTCCTGATCGTGGCCGTGCCCGAGACCGCAGGCTCCGCGCTCTACGGTATGCTCGATGTGCTGCTGGCCGCCGGGAATATCTGGCAGACGCTCGTGCGCGAAGAACCCGCCCCGGTCCTGTTCCGGGTGCACATCGTGGCACCCACTCGAGAGGCGTTTACCTGCGGCAACGGGATACCCGTCACGCCCGATTGCTCGATTGCGGACGATCCCGAGGCCAGCATCGTCATCCTGCCGGAACTGTGGTTCGGACCGGACGAGGACATCCGCGGACGTTATCCGGACATCATGGAATGGATTTGCACACGCTATAAGAAAGGCGCGCACATTTACTCGGCCTGTTCCGGCGCTGTGATGCTGGCCGAAACCGGTCTGCTCGATGGCTGTGATGCCACGTCGCACTGGGGCTACCAGGATTTATTCCGGCAGCGCTATCCCAACGTTCGCTTCCGGCCCGAGCCGAACCTGGTCTTCGCGGATACGGCGGGTCGAATCGTCACGGCGGGCGGCACGACGTCCTGGCATGACTTGGCCATCCACATCATCTCGCGTCACGGCAGTCCCGGAGAGGCCATGCGCATCGCCAAGGTTTACTTGCTGAAGTGGCACGGTGAAGGGCAGTTGCCGTATGAGACGCTGGTGCGAAAGATTCCGCATGCTGATTCCGTGGTGCGGACCTGTGAGCATTGGCTTGGCGAAAATTTCACGGACACCGAAGCGATCAGGCATTTGATCGAACGGGCAAAAGTTCCGGAGCGCACCCTGAAGCGGCGCTTCAAGGCGGCCACGGGTACGACGCTGATTGACTACCTGCAGAACCTGCGCGTCGAGGAGGCCAAGCGCCTGCTCGAATCCGGATCACTGCCCGTGGACGAAATCAGTGCGGAAGTCAGCTACGAAGACCCGTCATTCTTCCGGCGTTTATTCAAGCGACGCACCGGCCTGACGCCGAGCCAGTATCGGCGATTATTCAAGCCGGTCGCCGAAGCTTAAGGGGTCTGTGGCACCGACTATTATGAGCTTAAGGCTTGAATATCTCGCGTGACTCGCCACCGAGCAAGCCTTTCAACAGGCGAAGCATCACGCGATACCGTGGCAGGCGGTTAATCAGCACACCATTTTTATTGTTGGCGAGAATATTTTTCACGAGGAAGTCAGCCGCATCTTCGGGCATGTCGCCGAGAAGGTTATATGTGCGCCTGACAAGTTCCGGGTCCTGCACGGTGGTTACATAGCCCTCCCTGAGCATATCGGTCACGATCATGCCTGGATTCATCTGGCACATCAGCACCGGAGTGTCGCGCAATTCCTTCGCCAGGGCCTTGGTAAAGTAGTCGACGCCACGCTTTGCTGGTCCCATAGATCGCCATGCCGTCTCGCTGAATGCCGTTGCGTCCAAAACCGCTAAGGTTGTAGATCGCACCGTGTCCCTGTTTGAGCATGCCGTTAATGGCGACATGGCTGGCCAGCATCAAACCGGTCATGTTGGTGCCGATCACGGACTCGACTTGATCAGTCGGTTGCTCCCAGAAACGATGGGTACCATGCGCCTGGCCGGCGTTATTGATCCAGATATCGATGCTGCCGAGCTTCGCCGCGGCGTTGTCCCAGAGCCGTTGAAGCTGACTGTGGTCCCGGACGTCGCAGGGGATTCCGATGACCTGATTGCCGCGAAGCTCACTCGTCAGTTCACTGACTACGCGTTCGCAGGCGGTTTCTGTCCGCCCACTGACGACAGCGCTGTGGCCTTGCTTAATGAACTCTCTTATCAGCGCAAGGCCAATGCCGCGGGTGCTCCCGGTAACCACCACGTTTTTCATTTTCCTGCTCCTTTCACGGCACCGTCTATTCGCCCGGTAGCACGTCCGGGTCCGGACTGACGCGGCAGATCTTGACACCCGTGTTGCCACCGGTGAATAGACTGGCCAGGGATTGGGGCATCATTTCCAGGCCCTCGTCGATATCCTCGGCATTTTTTAGCAGCCCTTCGCGATACCAGCCGAGAAGATCTTTTTCCGCTTCGTCGTAGCGATCCCAATAGTCAAAAACGATGAATCCCTCCATGCGGGCTCGTTTATACACCATGCGCCGGTAATTGATCGGGCCGTATTGAGGCTCGGGGGCGTAGTCCGTTGCGATAAATCCGCAGAGAACAACCCTGGCGTGTAGCGCCAGGTTGTCTAATGCGTCATTGAGAATTTCGCCGCCGACATTATCGAAAAAAACATCGATTCCTTGCGGAAATAAATCTTGTAGACGCTCGTCGACGTTTTGCGTTTTGTAGTTGATTCCAGCGTGATAGCCCAACTCGTCGACGAGCCATCGGCACTTCTCGTCTGAGCCGGTAATGCCAACGACCTTTTTCGCACCCCGGATACGCGCAATCTGGCCCGCGGCCGACCCGACTCCGCCGGCGGCTGCGGAGATCAGTACATTGTCACCAGGCTGCACCCGACCGACTTCGAGTAAACCGAAGTAGGCGGTCGCACCGGCCTGACCGAGAAGGCTCAGCTCCGTCGACAGCGGGCGAATCGGATGTGTGACCTTTTTGGTGCTCAGGACGAATTCGGCGCCACGCGGTTTCTGGATCGAATAATCCTGCCAGCCGAGAGAGCCGACGAATATTTCACTCTCTTTATAGTCTGGATGCTTAGAAGCTACGATCTGGCCCACTCCGCGGCCGCGCATCACATCGCCGATCGGGACGGTCTGCAGAAATGCGCTGTGGTCGGGTTCCAGGTAACCGCGCTGGGCCGGGCCCGTTGCCAGGCAGATCGTGCGCACCAGGAATTCTCCCTGCACCGGCTTCAGGCACCGGTTCTGACGTCCAGTCGAAATGATCCGGACTGATCACTTCTTCTTTGTTCGGGTAGCGGGCAACCCGCCACTGCCTGTTTACGCCTGAATTCATCTGCTGCACCTTAGCCCGCATCTCGCGGTCTATGGAGTCGTTGATCAGATCGGGGGATATTAATGCCCGGCTTCCATCATCGCCATCAACGTATATATAAGAGTCGCAGTAAGCCATAGACCCTGATGTGGATCAATGACGTCCGGTCGTCGTGGACACGACGCCAGCACACTCGAAACTCCGCTGTCACAGAATGCAAGAACAACAATGGTCGAAGCCATCGGATTGAATTGTCATCGATTTTCCGGCACCTAAAATAATCGGTATCCATACCGGCCACACGTAGACCCGGGGAGATGATCTCGATGGTTAGGCAACACAACAACCTGTTTGTCCATGGACCGGAAGACCGGGTCTGATATGTCTCTGCGTAGGGTCGCAGCGAAATATGCAGAGCCAACCTGGTCGGCGGGTTGCCCCGGATATGAATAGCGAGCAGCAGAGGCTCCGCTTCGGGCCTGTCCGTTTGGCGCCCGGTATTTCCAGAGGCAATACATGGGCGCTGCTGTTGGCGTCCTTTGTCAGCGTCGGCTTTTTAACCTTTGTGAACATTGGTCAGGCCTATGTGCTGAATGCGAATCTGGGTATTCCTGGGGGCGAGCAGGGGGGTATCTCGGGTTATCTCGCGGCGTGGTCCGAAGTGGTGGTGATCTGTTTGATCGGTGTATTCGGGGTGCTTTCCGATCGCATCGGTCGGCGGCCGATCCTGGTGGCTGGCGTGTTGATCATGGCGCTTTCCTACGTGGCATATCCGCTGGCGGGTGCCGAGTGGCACCTGTTCATCTCGCGCAGTATTTACGCGATCGGTATCGCCGCCATGCTCGGAATGATGGGCACCTTGATTCACGATTACCCGGACGAACTGTCCCGCGGGAAGATGATCGCGCTGACGGGTGTGTTCAACGGCGTTGGTGTGGTGTTCGTCCTCTTCGTGTTCGGCCGTGCGCCCGCGTATTTTTCTGCCCGGGGTGTGGATGACGTTGCGGCCGGGCAGTATGCGCACTGGGCCGTTGCTTTGATCCTCGTACCGTGCGCCCTGATCCTGGCCAAAGGACTCAAGGGTGGCACGATGGTACGGCACGAAGATCGCCCACCCGTGCGCGAACTGGTCGTCGGAGGTTTGCGGGCGGCAAAAAACCCCCGCGTTGCGCTGGCTTACTTTTCGGCGTTTCGTCTCGCGCAGCGATTTTGTCGTCATCGGCACGTTCACGGTCCTTTGGGCAACCGTGGCCGGGGTCGAACAAGGCCTGACTGCAGCCGAGGCGGTGCGAAAGGGCGCCCTGCTGCTCGCGCTGGCCAACGGGGCCGGCCTGTTTTGGATGCCGGTCATGGGATTCATCATCGACCGGGTAAATCGCACAGCGGCCCTGACCTTTGGCGCCGCGGTGGCCGCTTTCGCGTTCACTGCCATGGGATTCGTCGATGACCCGCTGAGTCGCGAGGCGCTGCCCTGGTTCGCGATGCTGGGTGTCGGGCAGACGAGCTGCTTTTTTAGCTCACAGGCGCTGATCGGCCAGGAGGCCAATATTAAGGAGCGCGGCTCCGTAGTCGGCATGTTTGGCATCTGCGGCGCGATCGGCATCCTGTTGGCCACCGGCGTCGGGGGGCAATTGTTCGATGCCTGGATGCCGGCTGCGCCTTATGTGTTGATCGGCGTCGCCAATGGTGTTGTTTTTGTATTTGCGTTAATCGTGCGGATGACCGCGCCAGGCGATGTTAATATCCGACGAGCGCAAACAACCCCGCAAGCCTGAACAGCAATGGATTACACACTACATCAACGTGGCCGGGCATCGATGGAATTTCTTGTCGATCTGGGTCTGCCAGGTGCGCGACTCGAAAAGAATGCCGACGAGTTCGCCCGAAACACGGGACTCATTGCCGACGATCTCCCTGAAGATGCGGAAGCGCTCCAGCAAATACTGGCGCCCGCCCTGCAGGAGTCGCTGGATTTTCGCATGTTGCGCATGCTGCGCGAGTGGCAACTCGACCAGCATGGTTGGGTTGCGATGGATGCTTTCGAGGAGATGCGGCCGGAGATCGAACCGAAGTTGAAAGCGCTCCAGCAGGGCCCCACATCGATTGCTTACAACCCCGACCTGAAACCACCGGCCTATTGGGACGGTTACGAATTTCATCGGTCGGCGGGCGGTTGGGACGGCCACGACTTCATGGGCTTCGTCCACGGGGAATTGGTGCACCGGAAAATGGTTGGCGATGCCCGCGCCGGTATAATTCTGCAGCAGCGCGCCGAGACCGCGAAGAGGGTGCCACTGGAAAATCCGCGCAGGATTCTCGACATGGGCTGCGGCAGCGGCCAATACACCGAGGGCGTTGCGGCCGCTTATCCCGATGCCGAGATCTGGGGTTGCGATATGAGCCCGCGCCAGCTCGAGGAAGCCCAGCGCAGGGCCAATGAAAAAGGCCTGACCTGGCATTTGTTCGAAGCGGCCGCCGAGGATACGGGCCTGACCGGAGATCAGTTCGACTTCGTCACCTCCTATGCGATCTTCCATGAATGCCCTGCCGACGTGCAGAAAGCCGTACTCGCGGAGGCGTATCGTTTGCTCCAACCGGGCGGCTATACGTTGATGGCTGATATCAAGGCGTATCATGTCCAGGCGCCGTATGAACGATGGAAAGCGGATTTCTGGAATCAGATCCATGGGGGTGATCCATTCTGGCGCGGTTACGCGACGTCTGATCAGGCAAAACTCGCGACGGAAGTCGGGTTTTCAGATGCGACATGGTTCGGGGTCGGGGAGAATCAATACCCCTGGGTGTTAATCGCCAGGAAGTGATACCGAAAAAATAAACCGACAGAAAGAATCAATGGGAACGGATTATGAGTGACCGCGTTTTAAAAGTTGAAGATGTCGACCGCGTGGGCCAGGCGTTACTGACCCTGACCAGGGAAGTGTGGGTACTCAGGGACCGGCAACGCATTCTCGAAGCCGCGCTCGAGAAAGCCGGCGTCATTACAGCCGCTGCCATTGACACGTATGAGCCGAGCGATGATTTAAAAACGGCGTTGCGTGACGAGCGCCATCACCTGATCGACAGCATACTTGACACGTTGACGACGTCGCCCCTGGATGCGTCTCATCGATAGCGTCTTTTGTCCGAGTCAGCCCCGGTTATCGTTTTCTTGTCGAGACGTGCGGGTTAACACTTGAGCAGCTTTCACCTGGTAAATGTCTGGACCGACCCGGAAGCAGGGGCCGGCGGTTTCAACCCGATGGCGTCGTCGATGCTCTGGTTGCCGGACGATCACGACATCGGCCAGCCCAGGCCGGCGTTCGTCTACGCCCATCGCTGGGGCGGCTATCCTCATGACACTGTGCCGAGGTCGCTCGGGCCACGGCTGGCGGACCGGGGTTTCGGTTTCATGAGTTTGTGTTTGCGTCGCCGGGGTATGGAAGGTCAGCTCATGGCCTTGCCCGACAATGATCTTCGCGACGTCAAGCTGGCGGTCGATTATCTGCAGACCAATGGCTTTTCGAATATTTTTCTGATCGGCGAAGAAGTCGGTGCGCTCAGCGTCGTTCGCTACGGGGTCAAATGCAAAGACGCGCGGGTCAAAGGTGTCGCGATGATCGATCCGGTCGGGGATCTCGACACGACGCTTCGTGAGGCGGTTGGTGAAACCGCATACAACGCGGCGCTGCGCGAAGCCGGCGTCGCGGCGCGCCAGGGCGCGGGCATGGATTACCGCATCGATCTTTTTTCGGAGGCCGCTCCCGAGGTCACGATGCAGGCCGGGGCATTCCTGGCCTGGTGGAGTCCGATGGCCGACACGAAACTCTCGGGTTATATCGAGAATTATCCGGGCTGCGCCGCTGTCTCTTACCGGTGACGACGAGCAACTCGTCGAGAAGCTCGAGAGCTGGACCGAGAAACTCGGTGCACGGAGGCTGAACCGTGTCGACATCGAATTGGTCGACACCGTCTCACAGGATAAGGCGTTGTATGGTTTTCTCTGGAAGCCCGTTGACGCGCAACCGAAGACCGTTGTGCTGTTGATGCACGGGTTAACGAGCAGCCCGACCAGCCCGTTGTTCGGGAAGATGGGGCCGGTGCTGGCCAATAATAATTTGGCGGCGTTGGCCGTCGAGAGTCATCGCAGCGGATGGTCCGGGCATGAAACCGGGTTACTGGATGATGATCTCGACGCGCTCGATCAATGGATCGATTTCCTGATCGAACGCGATTACGAAAGCATCGTGCTGGCGGGTGCAAGCATGGGCAGTATCAGCATCGGACGTTATCAATCGATCCGGCAACATCCCCGGGTCGTCGGCCTGGCCCATCTCATGCCCACGGCAGATTGTCCCGACTGGTTCCGCCGGGCTGCCGGGGATGGGCCGTATCAACAGGCAGTGGAAGCGGCGCAGACAGCGGTCGCCGAGGGTGAGGGCGGCCGCTTCCTCGTGGACGTCGACGTGCGCCAACCGGAACCGAGCCTGTCGAAAGGCCGCTTTCGCTGGACTCAGCGCGCCGACAGCTGGCTCTCGTGGTGGGGGCCGGATGCCGACAGCTGCAACACCGTTCATATCGCCAATGCCGGCGTGCCGGTCCTGTTGCTGTCGGGCACGGCCGACAGTTACAACGACGAAGCCCGGTTCGCCGAACTCAGGGCCGCCGCCGTCAAAGCGCCGAGCGTCGAAGAGATATGGTACGAAGACATCGACCACGGCCTGGCAGGTGTGGAAGAAAAAACCGCCGAAGATCTTTATAGCTGGATCAAGAAAATCGGATTCATTTGATTTAGCGCCGAAAAGATATATTCCTTTTCGCGGCAATCCCTGCTTCGGCTGGTATGATGACCCGGGTCGATGGAGGTATTGTGTGAGTGAATCAAAACAGTTAGATCCACATATCGCTTATTGTGGATTGGATTGCTCGGGTTGCGAGGTCTACCAGGCCACCAAATTCGACAGCGATGACCTGCGTCAGAAATACGCCGACAAGGTCTTTTCCCAGTTCAAACTTGAGATAGAGCCCGCGACCGTCAATTGTCACGGTTGCCGCGACGAGCGGCCGAAGACCGGTTACTGTGCGTTTTGTGAAGTGCGGAAGTGCACCATTGATCGAGGTCTCGAGAACTGCGCCTATTGTGAGGACTATGGCTGCGAGAAGTTACAGAAAGTTCACGCGGCGATGATCAACGTGGGCAAAGCCATCGACGGCGTCGCGACCGCGCATCTCAATCTCGAAGCGATACGCCGGGAGAACAGCCTCGCCTGACGGCCGGCACCGTCTGTAGGCACCGTCTGTACTAGCGTAGAATGGGGGTCGAAGTCGGACGTTGGCCGACAACAGGAAAGCCACGAGGGTAATTACAATGTCATTTGTGTTGGTAACACAAAAAATCGTCGACTTTGATGTTTGGAAATCCGAATTTGATTCTCAATTACATTCGCGCCGGAAATCGGGGTTAATCGATCTTCACATGTTGCGGGACGATTCTGATCCGAGTACCTTGATTTTGTTACTGGGCACGACGGACCTCGACAAGGCGCGCGAGTTTTTATCATCGAGCGATTGGCAAACATTGGTACGGGATTTCGGCGTACAGGGCCAGCCAGACATTAAGTTCCTGAACGAATATCATTTTCACAAAGCGCGTTAGCGAAACCACTTCGAATCCGGATACCGTTTCGCGAGTCCTCGATCGAACCCGAGCCACTGGCCCGATGGCCAGCAAAGAAAGATGATGTTCAAGATGAAGAACGGGATCAGCGAGGCGTCGTAATAGCCGCCGAT
>PVMK01132862.1_pt1 | contig 15928 bp, 17 predicted proteins | sample 1853481 | NCBI WGS metagenome assembly PVMK01 (sample SAMN08533507, study PRJNA380276) | Marine sediment metagenome, whole genome shotgun sequencing project.
CGATAAGGAAATGAAGCGTCTTCCCGACTATGCTTCAACCCTTTCCGATCAGCAGGGGCGGTTCACCATTTATCTGCCGGAAGGGAGCAGCTATTACCTTGCGGCCCGCATTCATGCCTGGGATATGCCGACTCCCGGGGAGCCCTATGGTAAATATGGTGGTGACGCGCCAGTACAGGTGGATGTCGCAACCGGTAGCTTTGTCAAAGACATTCAAATTGTGATGGTTCCTTTTACCGGGGAATATAAACCGGGTAAAAGCCAACGGCCTTTCTGATTGGGGTCGCATGTTCATTGGGAGGGGCTTTCCATGGCAGCTTTATGTCAACTCATCAAAAGCAAATTCCTGTCACTTATAAGTGGAACGTCGTAAATGGCTATGGAAGTGTGCTATCACTTTATGCTTGTTAATGCCATCACTTTTTGATACCATTTTTTATGAATTCAAAGCAGACCAAAACACTGCAGGCCATTTTCAACGATCCGATTAATGGCAATCTGGAATGGTCAAAAATTGAATCTCTTTTTGTCTCTATTGGCTGTCGGGTGATTGAAGCTAAAGGGTCTGGGGTTACATTCGAGAGGGATGGAATTAGAGAATATTTCCATAGGCCCCACCCAGACAAAGCTGCTTTAAAATATCGCATAAAGGCGGCCAGGTCATTTCTTGTTAAATTGGAAATTATGCCATGAAGGATAGAACTAAAAGAACGTGAAAGGAGCAGCGAACATGAAACACAAAGGCTATGTTGCTCATGTGGAGTTTGACCAAGATGATAATATATTTGTCGGTCGGGTTGTCGGAATCCGTGATGGGATTAATTTTCACGGGGAATCTGTAAAGGAGCTTGAAACGGCTTTTTCTGAATCAGTCGATAATTATCTGGCCGCATGTGAGGAGCTTGGACAGGAACCGAATAGACCCTATTCAGGGAAGCTCCAGTTACGTGTACTCCCGGAAATTCATGCTTCGGTTGCTGCAGCTGCCGAGGCCAGCGGAGAAAGTATTAACAAATGGGCCGCTAAAATTCTTGAGAAGGCAAGCCACGTACATTAATTCAAATTAAATCAGGGCGTGTGGTTAACGGTTTTTTTGAAAGACGGCAGTGAAAAATACGAGGCGCCCTACTTCAGAACGAAGCCGGGCTCCTTTTACATTTCACCTTTTGCTTTTCCCTCAAAGGGTTTTGAATGCCTTATTCGCCGCCGCAATCGTCTTGTCGAGATCGTCCTGTGAGTGAGCGATGCTCATGAAGCCGGTCTCGTATTGCGAAGGAGCCAGGTTGATTCCTTCGTCGAGCATACAACGGAAGAATCTGGCAAAAATCTCTGGTGTCTCCGGTTTGACATCGCTGAAGTTGAAGACCTCTTCCTTCTGGAAGTAGGTGCAGAACATGCCGCCGACTCGCTGCAGTGAGGTGGGCACCTTGGCCTCAGCTGCGGCTTCCTGCAGACCCTTGCAGAGGTAGGCGCTCTTTTCTTCGATGCCCTCATAAAAGCCATCTTGTCTGAGCAGTTGCAGGGTAGCGATGCCGGCGCTCATGGCCAACGGGTTGCCGGAGAGCGTGCCGGCCTGGTAGACACCGCCTTCGGGGGAGAGGTGATCCATGATCTCACGTTTGCCGCCAAAGGCGCCGACCGGCAGACCGCCGCCGATGATTTTGCCGAGTGTGACCAGGTCGCCGCGGACGCCGAAGCGTTCCTGGGCGCCGCCATAGGCAACCCGGAAGCCGGTCATGACTTCATCGATGATCAGAACGATTCCTTCTGCGTCACAGAGCTGGCGTAGTCCTTCGAGAAATCCTGGTTTCGGCGCGACACAGCCCATGTTGCCGGCAATCGGCTCAAGGATGATGCAGGCAATTTCGCCCAGGTTGGAAGCCACCATCGCCTTGGTCTCCTCAAGATCATTATAGGTGGCCGTCAGGGTGAGCCTGGCGAAATCGGCCGGTACGCCGGAGGAGGTCGGTACGCCGAAAGTTGCCAGACCGCTGCCGGCTTTCACCAGCAGAGAGTCGGCATGGCGTGATAGCAACCGTCGAATTTCAGGATCTTGTCGCGGCCGGTGTAGCCGCGTGCGAGACGGATAGCGCTCATGGTTGCTTCGGTGCCGGAAGAAACCATGCGGATTTTTTCAATGTTCGGATAAGCTTCACAGACCATTTCAGCCAGTTGGGTCTCACGAGCTGTAGGAGCACCGAAAGAGGCGCCGGTCGCTGCTGTCTGCTGGATTGCCTCCACAACCTTCGGGTGACAGTGACCAAGGATCATTGGTCCCCAGGAACCGACATAATCAATGTAGGCGTTGTCGTCAACGTCGAAAATTTTCGAGCCGGAAGCGCGAGCGATAAAGATCGGGTCGCAACCAACGGATTTGAATGCGCGGACCGGGCTGTTAACGCCCCCCGGAATAACTTGCTTGGCTTTGGCAAAGAGAGCGGAAGATTGCTGGTGCTTCATTGATGGCTCCTTGGTTGTTTGAGTCAGTGTATCTATACTGTTTAATGTGCCGGAATTGATCTCCTGAATGAATCCTGACTTGCAGTCCGTCTGTTAACATAGCCCCTGAGAGCTGTCAAGCTGCTCTCGGCTTGGTCTGGCGCTCTTGTCTTCGACACTAACATCAATGTTATGTTTTAGTCTGGCTAAAATGTTTTGTCGGTTTTTGCGGGATTCTATAGAAAATAAGTCTTTATTAGAATTGACGTCTTCCACTGATTAGACCGTAGCTTGCTTGGTCGTTATTTTTGAAGTAAAACTAAAAGATTCTTATTGTATACCGTTTGACTTTGAGTAATAACTGATTTATAACCACTGGTCTGACCAATTCTCAGGGTAGGGTACATGTCTGAACTTTTTATAATTCTGATAGGCGCCATCTTTGTCAACAACTTCGTGTTGGCGCGTTTCCTCGGCATCTGCCCGTTCCTGGGCGTTTCCAAGAAAGTGGAAACCGCGCTGGGTATGGGGATGGCTGTGACTTTTGTCATGACCGTGGCCACGGTGGTGACCTGGTTTGTCCAGTACTTTGTTCTGATTCCCTTCGGTATCGAATATCTGCAGACCATTGCTTTTATTCTGGTGATTGCTTCGCTGGTACAGCTGGTGGAGATGGTGATCCAGAAGGTCAGCCCGGTGCTCTATCAGTCGCTGGGGATTTTCCTGCCGCTGATTACGACCAACTGTGCGGTTCTCGGGCTGGCGGTTCTCAGTATCCAGAAGGATTATACCTTTCTGGAGGGTGTCGTTTTTGCCATTGGCGCTGCGCTCGGCTTTACTCTGGCCCTGGTTCTTTTCGCCGGTCTGCGTGAACGACTTGAACTCAGTGCTGTACCGCAGAGCTTTCGTGGTACCGCGATCGCCCTGGTGACGGCAGGCCTGTTGTCGCTTGCCTTTATGGGTTTTGCCGGAATGGTTAAAGGATGATGGTCGATTTATGCTCGCATCTATACTGAGTCTTGGAGGTATCGGCATGGTTGCCGCCGTTGCCCTTGGCTTTGCCGCTAAAAAGTTTGCCGTCGAGGTCGATCCACGTGAACTTGCCGCCCTGGAGGTTCTGCCCGGGGCCAACTGTGGCGCCTGTGGCTTCCCCGGTTGCGCCGGTTATGCCAAGGCCCTGGTGGCCGGCACTATTGATTTGAACCAGTGCCCTCCGGGGGGAGCCGATGTCGTCTCTAAATTGGCCCATATCCTGGGTGTCGAGGCCTCAGCAGCAGCCCGGCAGATTGCTGTGGTTCTCTGTCAGGGTGATAACCGCAAGGCGCAACTTAAATACCGATACCTGGGGCTGGAAGACTGCACAGCAGCACAGCGAATTGCTGATGGCCCGAAAGCCTGCCCGAGTGGTTGCCTGGGCCTCGGCTCCTGTCAGCGGATCTGTCCCTTTGATGCCATCGAAATGACTGCCGATGGCCTGGCCGTCATCAATCGTGAAAAATGCACTGGTTGTCGCAAGTGTGTTGCCGTTTGTCCGCGTGATGTTATCCGCATGGCACCCTATGCGGCCAGCGTACATGTCCTTTGTAACAGCCATGACAAAGGTGCCTTGGTACGCAAGTACTGCCAGGTCGGTTGTATCGGTTGCCATATCTGCAAAAAAACCGTGCCTGACTCCTACAAGATAGAGAACTTCCTCGCTGAAGTTATTTATGAGCATGATACCGAAGCGGTCGAGGCGATTGCCAAATGTCCGACCAAATGTATCCTGGATTTTAACGTGGGATATCCGGATGGCAGCACCCAATTGCCTGTGGTTGCAGACAAACCGCATGCGGCCTGATTTCGGTGCGCAAAGTTGATTGAGTAAAATGAAACTGAAAACTTTCACAGGTGGTATACATCCTCCGGACAATAAGCAGTGGTCGTCGCACAAGGCGATAGAAGACTGCCCATTGCCTGCAGAATTTATCGTGCCCCTGGCCCAGCATATCGGTGCGCCATCTGTTGCGTGCGTTGAGGTTGGCCAGTTGGTTGCCAAGGGGCAGGAGATCGGCTCCGCCAAAGGTTTCGTCTCGGTGCCGGTACATGCACCGACGTCAGGCGAGGTCGTTGCCGTCGAGAGTCGCCCTCATCCCTGGGGGACGTCACTGCCGGCAGTGGTAATCAAGCCGGATGGTGAAGACCGTTGGTCGACAGAGTTGCAGCCTGCTGATCCGAATGATCTCTCCGTAGATGAAATGGTTGAGATGGTTCGCCTGGCCGGTGTGGTTGGTATGGGCGGTGCCGCTTTCCCTGCGCACGTCAAAATGTCACCGCCGCCGGAAAAGAAAATCAGTACGCTGATTTTCAATGGGGTCGAGTGTGAGCCATATCTGACCGCAGACCACCGTATGATGCTCGAAAAGCCGGAGCAAATTCTGCAGGGCGTTGCCCTGTTGCAATATGTGTTTGGCGCGAAGCGCGTTGTCATCGGTATTGAAGAAAATAAGCCGGATGCGATTGCTCTTTTGGAAAAGGAATGTGCCGGGACACCTGTTGAGGTCGTGGCTCTGGAAGTCAAGTACCCGCAGGGTGCTGAGAAGCAGTTGATCGCTGCGGTGACCGGGGATGAAGTCCCCTCGGGGGGCTTGCCGATGGATATCGGTGTGGCGGTACACAACGTTTCGACGGCGGCTGCGGTGACTGATGCGGTCATCCATGGTCGACCGCTGATTGAACGTATCTGCACGGTGACAGGCCCCGCAATTCGTGAACCGAAAAATCTGAGAATGCGTATCGGCACACCGCTCTCCCACCTGGTGGAAGTCTGCGGTGGGTTGATCGAGGAACCGGGCAAGATTATCCTCGGCGGCCCGATGATGGGTTTTACCCAGCTTGGTTTCGATGTGCCGACAACCCGGGGAACCTCCGGCTTGCTGTTGTTGCGTACTGAAGATGTTGCTCATCAGCCGGAAGGGCCCTGTATTCGCTGCGCACGCTGTGTGCAGGTTTGTCCGATTCACCTCCTGCCGACCACTATTGCCGCATACGCTCGTCGGGACCTGCTCGCAGAAACGGAAGAATATTGTGCAATGGACTGTATCGAGTGCGGTAGCTGCAGTTACGTCTGTCCGGCGGCGATCCCTCTGGTGCAGGCGATCCGTTACGGCAAGGCAGCCATACTCGCCAAGAAAAGGAACTCTTAAGTAAAGTGAGTCAGCAACTCTACCTGTCATCTTCGCCGCATATTCACTCAGGCGAGACCACCACCAAGGTGATGCATGCAGTGTTTTACAGTCTGTTGCCGGCCTCTGGTGTGGCGGTCTACTTTTTCGGCCCGTCGGCGTTGAGTGTTCTGCTGATCGCGACCCTCGGCTGTCTTGCGACTGAAGCTGTTTGTCAGCGACTGATGGGGCAACCCGTGACCATTGTCGATGGCAGTGCTGCAATCACCGGTATTCTGCTGGCTCTCAATCTGCCGCCGACCAGCCCCTGGTGGCTGACTCTGCTGGGTGCAGTGATTGCGATTGCTATCGGTAAACAGGTTTATGGTGGTTTAGGCTCGAATCCTTTTAACCCGGCCCTGGTGGCCAGGGTTGTGCTGCTTATCTCTTTCCCCGTGCAGATGACAACCTGGTCGGCACCGGCACCGCTCGGTTCCGGTCTTGACCTGGTGACAACTGCGACCCCGCTGGGTGAGTGGAAAAATGCTGTCATGCTGACCGGGAAGATGCCCGTCGACCTGCAAGGCAGCATGTCAGATTACTTTCCTCGGCAATATGGCCGGCTCCATCGGCGAGGTTTCTGCGCTGGCGCTGCTGCTGGGGGCAGCCTATCTTTTCTATAAACGTATTCTGACCTGGCATATTCCCACGGCTTTTATCGGCACCGTGATTCTGCTCTCGGGACTCTTCTGGTTGATCAATCCGGAAAAATATCCTGACCCGGTTTTTCATTTGCTAACAGGCGGCCTGGTTCTCGGGGCTTTCTTCATGGCAACGGATATGGTGACTTCACCGGTTTCTATTAAGGGGATGTTGTTGTTCGGAGTGGGTTGTGGTTTGCTGACTGTGCTGATCCGGTTGTTCGGCGGTTATCCTGAAGGGGTCTCTTTCGCTATCTTGCTCATGAACGCAGCGACGCCGCTGATCGATCGTTACACCCGGCCAAAGACGTTTGGTACCTTACACCAGGAGGGGGCGCAATGAACGGTATGCCGCGTCTGATACTGGTGTTGACCCTGATCACTGCCGGTGCCGGCCTGATTCTCTCCCTGGTTGAAGCGGTCACTCGTGAACCGATTGCAGAACAGCGTCGCCTGGAAACTCTACGCGCCCTGCAAGCTGTTCTGCCGCCGGCCGACAACTCTCCTGATGAAGATACGGTGCAGTTGCTGATGGGTCAGGACAAGCGGGGCCGGGATGTCTTTCGGACCTTTTTACGCGGTCGCAAGGAAAACGAATTGAGCGGCGTTGCATTTAAGGTCGTTGCGCCTGATGGTTATAGTGGCAATATCACTGTTATGGTGGGTGTCGATTCTGAGGGAACGGTCGCCGGAATCGAAATCCTGAGTCATATGGAGACGCCCGGCCTGGGTGACAAGATAGTTCTTCCCGCTTTCAAAGGAATCTTTGTCGGCAAAAACCTGGAGAATGCCGACTGGCGAGTGAAAAAAGATGGTGGCGAATTCGATCAGATTACCGGCGCCACGATTTCTCCGCGAGCCGTGGATGGTGCTGTGCGCAAGGGTCTGGAATTCTTCCGTGACCATAAAACCGAGATCCTTGCCGAAGCTAAAGCCAAGGGTGAAGTTGAAGGAGACAAGCCATGACACTGGGCCAAGAGTTTCGTAAGGGCTTCTGGAAAGAGAATGCTGTCTTCCGGCTTCTGCTCGGGCTTTGCCCTGCTCTTGCGGTGACCACCAGCGCCGAGAACGGTCTCGGTATGGGTCTGGCGACCACGTTTGTGCTGGTCTGTTCCAATATCGTGGTGTCGTCTCTGCGCAAGGTTATTCCGGCCAAGGTACGCATTCCCTCCTTTATTGTTGTTATTGCCTCCTTTCGTGACCGTGGTGCAGCTCTGCATGGAGGCTTACGTTTATGATCTCTATAAGGCGCTGGGGATTTTTATACCGTTGATTGTCGTTAACTGCCTGATTCTCGGACGAGCCGAAGCCTTCGCCTCCAGGAACCGCCTGATCCCGGCTGTCGCCGATGGGGTGGGGATGGGGCTCGGTTTTACCCTGGCCCTCTTTGTCCTCGGTGCCGTGCGTGAACTCTTCGGTTCCGGCACTCTTCTGGGTTATGCCGTCTTTGGCTCGAGCTACCAGCCGCTGCTGCTGATGATCCTGCCCCCGGGAGCATTTATTGTTATGGGTCTGCTTTTGGCGGGAATGAACTTGTTAGACGCACGCCGGCGCTAAACAATTATTTTCATTTAATCCCTTTTCCGACACGCTCAACCAGGGGATTAATCACCTCTAAGACAGCCAATTCCCCAGCTTTCCCGTCTTTTGTAATTCTTGACCAAAATACTTCTAAAGCCGCAAAGCTTGGGCGTTTATGGTGACTTAAACTGCATACTGTATACTGTATTTTTCCCTTGACAAAGTATGGTTTTTGTCCTAACTTGCAGTCGGTCAAAGCACTGTTAAAGATGTAATTGAGACCATTTAATTTTGTCGTTTTACCCGGCAGGAGGACCAGATCGATGTTAGATAATTATCTACCGATTATCACCCTGATCATTTTCGCTATTTGCTTTTCTGTTGGAGCGTCTATCTTTTCGCGTTTGATCGGAGAGCGCAAGGAGTCGGCAGTTAAGGCCGCGCCGTACGAGTGCGGGATGCCTCCTGTAGGTTCGGCTCGTGAGCGAGTTTCGATGAAGTTCTACATCATTGCCATGCTTTTTATCGTTTTCGATATTGAGGTGGTTTTTATGTACCCCTGGGCGGTTATGTTTAAGCAGCTCGGTATATTTGGGTTTATCGAGATGGGTACATTTATTCTGATTCTTCTGGTTGGCTACATATATGTTTGGAAAAAAGGAGCTCTGGAATGGGAGTAGAGGAACCTCTGGGTAATAACTTTATTACCACGTCCCTGGACAAAGTCGTCAACTGGTCTCGTGCCAGTTCTCTCTGGCCTTTGACCTTTGGTCTGGCCTGTTGCGCTATTGAGATGATGGCAACCGGCGCTGCCCGTTTCGACCTGGACCGTTTCGGTGTGCTCTTCCGCGCTTCACCGCGTCAGGCAGACCTCCTGGTCGTCGCCGGGACCGTAACCAAGAAGATGGTGCCGGTTATCCAGACCGTTTACGATCAGATGCCGGAACCACGCTATGTGATTGCCATGGGTGCTTGTGCCTGCTCGGGTGGTATCTTCGACACCTATAGTACTGTGCAGGGCGTTGATGAGTTTATACCGGTCGACGTTTATGTGCCCGGCTGCCCGCCTCGTCCGGAAGGCTTGCTCTATGCTCTCATGAAGTTGCAAACGAAGATCATGAATGAGAAGAATTCCTTCGGTGCAGTCATCGGCGTGGGCGAACGTACCAGCGAAATTTGAACCCCTCGATAACATCAACCTAGACAGACAGGATGCAACCGTTATGAGTTTACAGGCTGTTGTTGACAAGCTTAAAGCCAAATTCGGAGACACGGTACTCGATGAGAAAGAGTTCCGGGGTGAAGTCACCGTGGTAGTCAAGAAAGAAGAAATCGTTGCCGTCTGCGCCTTCCTTAAGGACGAGCTCGGTTTCAATTTTCTGACTGACCTCTGCGGGGTTGACTACCTGGGCACAGCGCCCCGTTTCATGGTGGTCTACCATCTCTACAATATCGGTACTCACCAGCGTTTCCGCATCAAGGCTCCGGTCGAAGAGGGCGATGCCCGTATCGACACCGTGATCGGTGTCTGGTCGACCGCCAACTGGCACGAGCGTGAATGCTACGATCTGATGGGGATTACATTCAACAACCACCCTGATCTGCGTCGTATCCTGTTGCCTGATGACTGGGAAGGTCACCCGCTGCGCAAGGATTACCCGTTACAAGGCCCCGATCGTGAACCTTACCAGGGCCGCTTGCAATAGAACACTTAATAGAGAAAATTCAAGTTTACAAACTATAGATGAGGCAGAATTATGGCAATGACAGAAACCATGACCATCAATATGGGTCCCCAGCATCCCTCGACTCACGGAGTGTTGCGCCTGGTTCTGGAGCTTGTTGGTGAAATAGTGAGGAAGGCGGTCCCGCACGTCGGCTTTTTGCACCGTGGTATCGAGAAGCTCTCGGAGCATCGGACTTATCACCAGGTGCTGCCCCTGACAGACCGACTCGATTACCTGGCACCGATGCACAACAACCTTGGTTATGTGCTGGCGGTGGAAAAGCTTCTGGGGTTGACCGACGAGATCCCCGAGCGGGCCCAGGTGATCCGTGTACTGCTGGCCGAGCTGACCCGCATCAAAAGCCATCTCGTCTGGCTGGCCTGCCATGCACTCGATATCGGCGCCATGACCATCTTCATCTACTGCTTCCGCGAGCGTGAAGAAATTATGGATTTCTATGAGAGAATCTCCGGCGCCCGGATGACCTCCAACTACTTCCGCGTCGGCGGCCTTTCTGCTGACCTGCCTGACGGCATCGAAAAAGATCTCCGCAAGTTCGCTGACGATATCCCGGGCCATCTCGAAACTTATGAGGGTCTGCTGACCGGTAACAAAATCTGGCAAAAGCGAATCCAGGGTGTCGGTATCATCAGTGGTGAAGATGCCATAGATCTTGGCGTAACCGGTCCATGTCTGCGGGCTTCCGGTGTGGACTGGGATCTGCGTCGCGACGATCCTTATTCCGGTTATGAAAATTATGATTTTAAAGTCATCGTTGATGATGGCTGTGATACCTGGGCCCGCTATACTTGCCGCCTGGATGAAATGCGCGAGTCATGCAAGATCATCCACCAGGCGCTCGACAAGCTCAAGCCCGGTCCGATTCTGGCCGATGCGCCGAAGATTGTCTTGCCGTCCAAGCAGGATACGGTCAACACCATCGAAGGCCTGATTCATCACTTTAAGATCGTCAGTGAAGGCTTTAAACCCGAAGAGGGTGAAGTCTACGTCGGCGTTGAGAACCCGAAAGGTGAAGTTGGTTTCTACCTGATTTCCGACGGGTCGGCCCGACCATACCGGATGAAGATCCGTCCGGCTTCTTTCATCAACCTCCAGGCCTTACCCAAGATGGTTGAAGGTTCGATGATTGCCGATGTCGTGGCGGTTATCGGTACTCTCGATATCGTCCTGGGTGAGATCGACCGCTAGTCAACCTGTGCGTGGAGTGAGGACAAGCAATGAGTGAGGCAGTCGAAAATACAATCGAAGAAGAAGAAATCGATTTGACCGGGGCCAACCAGATCCTGGACAAATATATCGATTTCCACGGCGCCTTGATGCCGGCTCTGCAGGAGATTCAGGAATTTTATGGCTATATTCCTGAGCCGACCGTGCATCTGACAGCCGAACGTCTGAATATCTATACCAGTCAGATCTACGGTGTGTTGACCTTTTATGCGCAGTTTCATCTCAAACCGCGCGGCAAGTACATTATCCGCGTTTGCATGGGGACTGCCTGTCACGTCAAGGGTGCGACTCGCATAGGTGATGTCATCAAAGATCGCCTGGGTCTCGGCCATGCCGAGACTACAGAGGATCTTAAGTTCACCGCCGAATATGTGGCCTGCATCGGTGCCTGTGGTATGGCGCCGGTCATCATGGTTAACGAAGCAACTTATGGTTCGTTGACGGTTCAGAAGACGGACGAAGTCATCCAAAATACCAGCAGATGGATTGATAACTGACAGAGGTTTTTATGGCCGAAACAGCTGAAAATATTGAAGTACTTATCTGCACTGGAACCGGTGGCTTCGCCTCAGGTGCCCAGGGTGTCATCGACGCCTTCGAAGCCGAGTTCGAGAAGCAGGGCGTCGAGGGTAAGATAGGCAAACGTTGCGATATCAAAAAGACCGGTTGCCGGGGCTTGTGTGCCAACGATGTGCTGGTTGATGTCGTCATGCCGGGCGAGAAAGCTGTCACATACGATTTCGTGACCGCTGAACTGGTGCCGCAGATCGTTGAAGAGCACATGCTCAAGAACGAGCCTGTCACCAAGAAAATTGCCGGCAAATATTACAATCAGTTCCTCGATAAGCAGCAGCGCATTATTTTCTCCCGTTGCGGTACCATTGATGCTGAGAGCCTCGACGACTTTCTCGCTCATAGGGGTTTCACCGGCATCAAAAAGGCCGTGACCATGGCACCCGAAGAAGTTATTGAGGAAGTCAAAAAATCCGGTCTGCGTGGCCGTGGTGGTGGCGGTTTCCCTACCGGTGTCAAATGGTCGTTCTGTAAGGCCACTCCTGGTGACCAAAAGTATCTGATCTGTAACGCTGACGAAGGTGATCCAGGTGCGTTTATGGACCGTTCGGTTCTCGAAGGCGATCCCTATGGTCTGATTGAAGGCATGATGATCGCTGCCTACGCGATCGGCTGCCAGTTTGCTTATGTCTACTGCCGTGCTGAGTATCCATTGGCGATCAAACGCCTGCAAAAAGCCATCGATGTCTGCTACGAAAAAGGCATTCTTGGTGAGGATTGTATGGGCATGGGCTTCCCTCTTGAAGTGCGCATCAAGGCTGGTGCCGGTGCTTTTGTCTGCGGTGAAGAGACGGCGCTGATGGCTTCGATTGAAGGGGAGCGCGGCATGTCTCGACCCCGTCCGCCTTTCCCTGCGGTAAAAGGTTTGTGGGGCAAACCGACTAATATCAACAACGTCGAGACCTTTGCCAATATTTCCTACATCTTTTATAACGGCGCTGACTGGTTCTCCTCGATTGGCACCGAAGGCACCAAGGGCACCAAGATTTTCGCTCTGACCGGTAAGGTCAAGCACACAGGTCTGGTGGAGGTTCCGGCTGGAACCACCATGAAAGAGGTCATCTACGATGTCTGTGGCGGTATCCTTAACAATCGGAAGTTCAAGGCCGTTCAGGCTGGTGGTCCTTCCGGTGGTTGTCTGCCTGCTGAAGCCCTTGATGCCGAGGTCGACTATGACTCCCTGATCAAGGCCGGTGCCATGATGGGTTCCGGTGGTCTGGTGGTCATGGATGAGACCACCTGCATGGTCGATATCGCCCGCTTCTTTCTTAACTTTACCCGTGTTGAGTCCTGCGGCAAGTGCATCCCCTGCCGCATCGGTCTGAAGATCATGCTCGAGATCCTCGAACGGATCACTCAGGGCGAGGGCCGCGAAGGCGATCTTGAATTGCTGGAGAGCATGGCCTACGACATTAAGAAGAGCTCTCTCTGTGGCCTCGGTCAGACCGCACCCAATCCGGTTCTCTCGACTCTTCGATATTTCCGCCATGAGTACGAGGTGCACATCAAGGATAAAGAGTGCCCGTCACACGCCTGCAAGCCGCTGCTGCATTTCAAGGTCATCGAAGAGAAATGCAAAAAGTGCGGTATCTGTCCGCGGGTCTGCCCGGTTGATTGTATCACTTGGGAAAAGGGCCAGGTTGCAGTGATCGACCGTGAGGCGTGCACTGAGTGTACATCCTGCTACGATGCCTGCCGGTTCATGGCGATCGAATAGCGTTAACTTACGATATCTACTGATTAATAAGAGGACACGATGGTTAACCTGACAATCGACGGTAAACAGGTCACAGTCAGCAAGACGGCAACAATCTACGAGGCCGCCAAAGAGGCTGGAATATATATCCCGGTGCTCTGCTATGCCAAGAAACTGTTGCCTTATGGCGCTTGCCGGGTCTGCCTGGTGGAAATCGAGCAGATGAAAGGTCGTCTGATCCCCTCCTGCACCACACCGGTCAGTGAAGGTATGGTCGTGACCACCAATTCTGATGAAATCGTCAGGGTGCGCAAGACCGTGATGGAGTTCCTGCTGGTCAACCACGTTCTAGATTGCCCGGTTTGCGACAAGGGCGGCGAATGTGATCTTCAGGACCTGGCTTATGAGTTCGAATCGATCTCCAACCGTTTTGAGGGTGAAAAGTTCGACCTGCCGACTGATGAAGTCAATCCGCTGATCGAGCGCAACATGAACCGTTGCATACTCTGTGGCAAGTGTGTTCGTGTCTGTGATGAAATTGTCGGTTACGGTTCTTATTCGTTCATCAATCGTGGTTTTGAAACCAAGATTGCCACAGCCTTTGATCGTGGCCTGGACTGCGAATTTTGTGGCCAGTGTCTCTCCATGTGCCCGGTTGGTGCGTTGTTGCCGCGGCCGTTCAAGTTCAAGGCCCGTCCCTGGCAACTCAAGCAAGTTGACTCGGTCTGTGGCTATTGTGGCAACGGCTGCACCGTAACTCTCGGAATCCTTGGTGACAAGGTTGAAACGATCCGTTTTAATGACGAGATCGGTGTCAACGACGGCAACCTTTGTATCCGTGGCCGTTTCGGTTATTCCTATGTCAATCATAAAGATCGTCTGACCAAACCCCTGATACGCAAAGACGGTGAACTGGTTGAGGCTGATTGGGATGAGCCCTGCAGGTTGCGCCGACGGCTTGGCAAAGGCTCAGCAGGGCCAGGGGGCAGGTCATTCTGTCCGGTGCCGCCTGACCAACGAAGAGCTCTTCATGCTCAAGCAGCTTGCCAAAACTCTTGGCACGGAGAACCTCGATCATTCCGGCGGCGAGTGCTACAAAGGCGTCACTGAAGGTCTCAAAGAGACGCTCGGTGTTGCGGCGTCAACCGCAACCTTCCCGCAAATTGAAAAAGCCGATGTCATTCTGGCTATTCGTTCTGATTTCTATGAAACCCATCCGGTCGTCGGCATGGTGGTCAACCAGGCCATTCGTCGCAACGACGCCAGCTCTCTGGTCGATTGCCGACAAGCGTGGCAAGCTGGACAAGCTGCCCCGGCCAAAACCTGCTGAGTAAGCCCGGTCTGGAGCTTGATGTCCTCAACGCCATGGCTAAAGTCCTCCTCGACGAAGGCCTGGCCAAGACGGAGGCCTGTTGAAGGCAGTCGAAGAACTGAAGAAGCTGCTTGGCTGACTTCAGCCCGCTCAGGTTGCTGAGCGCACCGGAGTAGATGCTGAGCTCCTGCAAGCCAGTGCGCGGCAACTCGCTGGTGCCGGGAATGCCGCCATTCTGCTGGCCTATGGTCTTCCTTATCAAGGTCTCAACAAAGAGCTGGCTACAGCGGCGGCCAACCTGGCACTGCTGGCCGGGATCCCGCCGTGAGGGCAGTGGCTTGTATCTCTGTGGCGAGAAAGCGAACAGTCAGGGTGCCATTGATCTCGGTATTCTGCCGCAGGGTAATGGTCTGGGTGCGCAAGCAATGCTGGCTGCTGCTGCGGAAGGTAAACTGGACGCACTCTATGTTGTTGCTGAAGATCCCTGAGCAGCTATCCGGATCGCGACAAGATCGCCAAGGCCTCGACAGGCGTCCCTTTCCTGGTCGTTCAGGATCTGTTCCTGTCGCCTACGGCCCAACAGGCCGATGTGGTTCTGCCGGCTGTGTCTTTCGCAGAAAAGGATGGCACCTTCACTAATGCTGAACGGCGCATCCAAAGGGTCCGTCGTGGAATCCCCAGCCCTGGCGAAGCCAAGGCGGACGGTGCAATTTTGCCTCCTGGCCGGCAAGCTTGGCAACAGCCTCTCGTTTACCGGCCCTGCGGCGATCTTTGCTGAAATCGGCAAGGAAACTCCTGCTTATGCTGAGTTTAACTTCAATGAGATCGGCCGCAGGGTGTGGTTTGGGGTGGTGAAACCTGCAGCTGACAACCCGCAAGCTGGTTGCCGTGGGTGGCGTGTCGCTGCCGAAGGCGATTTCCAGCTAGTGACGGGTAGTGCCTGTATCACAGCGGTACGGTCTCGACCAAAGCGAAAGGCCGATGGCTGTGCTTGCCGAAGCCTATGTTGAATTTGGCCGCGATGACGCCAAGCACTTGAGGTCGTTGATGGTGACCTGGTCAAGGTTCGGCAACGGCGTTGAGCTGAAGTCTGAAAGCCAAAGTGGATAACCGCCTGCCGAAGGGAGTGCTCTTCGCGCCGTATCACTTTGCCGAGGCTCAGGTCAATCGCCTCTATAAGGTGCGAAGCCGTTATTGCCGTCAAAGTTAGCAAGTAAGACTATTTGAAGCATACCGCCAGGTGCATGGTCCGGGCCGGTGTGAATAGAATTAGCAACTGTAAGATCAATCTGATACGAGGAAGAGGAAGATCATGACGCCTGAAATGCTGAGCCTCTCTAACAGTCCTGGAATATTTATCGGCGTAATGCTGGTGAAACTCCTGCTTGTCTTCGCCGTGGTTATATTTATTGTCGCCTATGCAACCTGGTGGGAGCGCAAGATCATCGGCCATATGCAGACCCGCCTCGGACCGATGCGCACTGGTTGGCACGGCCTTTTGCAACCGATTGCCGACGGTATGAAGCTGTTTTTCAAGGAAGACCTCATCCCGGCCCAGGCCAGTAAAG
>PVMK01123666.1_pt1 | contig 15925 bp, 19 predicted proteins | sample 1853481 | NCBI WGS metagenome assembly PVMK01 (sample SAMN08533507, study PRJNA380276) | Marine sediment metagenome, whole genome shotgun sequencing project.
CCTCGTTACCGAAGGTGGGCGCTTTGTATTGCGGGGGATAATCAGGGCAAAAGCTAGCGAACACTCTCTTCGGCAACCCGGCTGTCCTGAATTTGAGGACCCGTGGTTTTGCGTCACCAGATCTCTCTGGTTTTGCCCTTATCAGAGACATATTTAGTTTTAAAGTGACTTTTAAGAGGCTCTCCTTTAAAAAAAACTATTCAAGTCACTTGGAAGTATAAGCACATCATATGCCACATTTTTAAGTCACTGTTATCATTGCCGTTGCATTTTCCCCGAGTCAATGACCATGGATATTCCACCACAAAGTATAAAAAAATGCAGCTATTTAACTGCTTAACTGTCCATTCAAGCCTCAAAAATGTCACTGAAGTTGGTCTCTGCACTTGATACAGTCTGAACGAGTAATGCTAGCAGCCTGTCGGGCTATCAATAAACTGGCTGCAAATTCGTTCGTTTGGCCCATATTTCAGCTCCTTTTCGACCAATAGCTACAGCTATTACTCTCAAATGAGCTAGAATCTGATCTCAAACGACCAAATTTTCGCTTCAGCCCTGATAGTCCGACAGGCTGCTAGCAACGGGTTTGTCGCTCAGCAAGGAAAGTAGGGTAGAGAAGCTCTGAGTGAATTCCACTTCTGAGTAGTGCAAAACTCTTCTGGGCCTTCTTTTCCCAAGATGAATGGAGAATTTTAGCCGCAGGGAGATTTGAAGTCTTGAGAGACTTTCGAACTTCAGGAATGGGGAAGTGATGAAGAGGGTCTTTGGGGATGCGCAGACGGAAGTAATAAGTACGACCACGTTTAATCAGGTGATAAAACAAAACCCAACCTCCTTTGTGTACCAGCTTGTGGCACAGTTAAGAAGATTGGGTTGTAAGTCCCTATAACTACTAGAGAACTTTTAAGTGGTACCGAAGGCCGGAATCGAACCGGCACGAGCTAAGCTCATCGGTTTTTGAGACCGACGTGTCTACCAATTCCACCACTTCGGCAAAGAGGTGTGCATTATATGGATTAGCCCTTGTGTGGTCAAGAGTTAAGAGGACAAAAGCGGGTTACGCAATATTGCGTAACCCGCTGATCTTTGATGGTGCCAAGTGGGGAAGAATTCCCGACTCAAAATGGATATAGGCATTGAGTGCCAAAGCGCTTTGTTACCTGCGACGTCCGCCTCCACCTCTTGACGGCCTGGATGCAGGCCTCGATCTGGCCGGTAGATTCACAGGCCGACCCATACTCGGAGGACGGTTGCCAGGTGGTCGTACACTTGGCGGCCTGTTGCCCGGTGGCCTGTGGCTCGGACGGTCTCTATAGTAAACATAAGTACGGCTGCTCCCATAGTAAGGAGAGTAGCCACCATAGTAACCGTGGTTATAGACGACATGAGTGGAGTGACCGCTCGAACCGCCACAGCCGCTTAACAACAGCACCGCGAGAATAACCATGCACCCGAACACGAGTGTAATATATTTCCCCATGACTATTCCTCCTGCCCGGATGTTGTCGCTGACCAGCGCTGGATAATCAACAGAGCATCAGACGGGTCAGAGAGTAATGCCACGCTACCACCGCTGGGGGTGGGTCTGGGTCCGACCAGGAGCTTGCCTCCCAGTTCTTTTGCCAACTCAGAAGTGTTTTCCGTGTTGGCAACCCGGACTACCGGTACCCAGCGCATTGTAAGCTCAGGGTCTGACACGTAGCGAATGCCTGCACGCCACTGCTCATCTTTGAGCAGGATCAGGTAGTCGGTTTCACCGGCATAGTCGTATCCGGCAAGTTTCTGATAAAACACTTGAGATGCCTCGGTGTCATTACTCCAGAGCTCGTGCCAGAGCCACGATCCCATGACCGGTTCTTTATCCTCCGGATCTCCGTCTGTGGCATATAGCAGCAACAACTCTGCCCCTTGGGGATCATATATCAGGGCGCCCCGACCGCGGTTCAGCATGTCCATGGGACCTTCATAAACGACGCCTCCCTCCGCAGTTACCAGGGTAGCCGCTTCGTCTACATCGGCAACAGAAAGTGAACAAACCCATCGGGCCACACCTTTTATTTCAGTGTTCTCTCTGACCTGAAGCATGCCGCCAATGCTTTGGCCGTCATTATTAACCACCGTGTAGCGGTCAGATTGTTCAAAGGTCCACCCAAAAAGCTGGCCGTAGAAGTCTTTGGCAGCAACAACATCATCGGTGAGTAGATCGTTCCAGACAAATTTCCCCTGGTGATGTATTCCGGTAGGTGCGTCAGTTACAGGGGGCAACACCAACCTGGGGGGCACTGTGCAACCAGCAAGCACAAACTGGATCAAAATAAATCCTATGGTCGCGTAAAGCCCGAACCGATTCCAGTGGATTCGTTGATCTGAATACGCCGGTTTCATTCTTGGTGTTTTTAGCTCCGTCATAGCGATCATCTCCTCAAATTAAATGGCCGGTTTTAATTCGTTCTGTGCCTGATTTATTCTCAAGGGTGGTATATCCCACATCTTTGACAAGCGATTTATGACTTTAACACCGCTGGCATCATTGTCTATGTTGAAGGACGTTAAAAGTAGAAAAAGGGAGGGGGAGAAAGATGGCCACCTGTTTCCAGGTGGCCATTTTGTGTCTTATAGATGCTAACTTTTACTTGGTTTGTCAGGTTGTTGGATCAGGACAACTTTTCCAGCAGAGCCTTGGCCACAGGTTCAGACGATGCTGGGTTTTGCCCAGTGATCAGCAGTCCATCAGTCACGACATGTGGCTGCCAATCCTCCAGTTTGGAATAGTTTGCGCCGTTCTGCTTGAGCATGTCCTCGACCAGAAAGGGGACGACATCAGTCAGCCCAACTGCTGCCTCTTCGGTATTAGTGAAACCAGTTACAGTCTTGCCCTGTACAACAGATGTACCATTGAGTGCTTTGGGATGACGCAATACACCAGGTGCATGACAAACGGCTGCGACAGGTTTGTTTGCTTCAAGCATCTCTTCGATCAGGGCGATGGACGCGGCATCTTCGGCTAAGTCCCACAGAGGACCATGCCCGCCAGGGTAAAAAACGGCGTCAAAATCAACTGCGGAAACATCTGCTAGCTTTAGCGTGCTTGCTAGAACGGCCTGTGCAGCAGAATCTGACATGAAGCGGTGGGTGGACTCAGTCTGAAAATCAGGCGCATTGCTTTTCGGGTCGAGTGGTGGTTGCCCGCCGAGGGGTGAAGCCAAGGTGATTTCCGCGCCAGCGTCTTTGAAAACATAGTAGGGTGCGGCAAATTCTTCCAGCCAGAAACCGGTTTTGTCGCCCGTATCTCCGAGCTTGTCATGTGAAGTTAGAACCATCAGTATTTTCATGTTGTCTCCTGAATATTGTGAGTGACTTAGTCATTCGCGACGCGAACGATCAGTTTGCCAAAGTTCTTACCTTCGAGTAGGCCGATGAAGGCTTGCGGGGCGTTCTCCAGGCCGTCGACGATGTCTTCACGGAAGATGATTTTGCCCTCTTTGAGCCAAGTGCTCATCTGGTTGGAAAACTCGCTATAGCGATGGCCGTAATCATCAAAGATGATAAAACCCTGCATCTTGATTCGCTTGATGAGCAATGTACGTGTCAAAAGGCCCAGACGATCTGGACCAACGGGCAGTGCGGTGTCGTTGTAGTGGGCGATCAGGCCGCACACAGGAATGCGGGCAGCCGCGTTCAACAGAGGCAGGACGGAGTCGAACACCGCACCGCCGACATTCTCAAAGTAAACATCGATACCCTTGGGGCAGGCCTCCGCCAATTGCTGACCGAGATCTGTGCTGCGTCGATCGACACAGACATCAAAACCTAGTTCTTCAACCACATAGCGACACTTATCTGCCCCACCCGCAACACCAACGACACGGCAACCTTTGAGTTTGGCAATCTGACCGACGACCGAGCCAACCGCACCACTGGCAGCTGCGACTACAACCGTTTCTCCTGCTTTTGGTTGGCCGATATCGAGCAAACCCATGTAGGCGGTAAAGCCAGGCATACCGAGAGCTCCGACGGCCAGCGAGGGTTGTGTCATTCGAGGATCAAGTTTGGTCAGCCCGGCGCCATCAGAGAGAGCGTAATCCTGCCAGCCATTGAAACTGAGCACCAGATCTCCCGGTTGATAGTCTGGATGAAGGGAAGCTTCTACGCGTGAAACTGTGCCACCGATCATCACGGCATTGATCGCTACCGGCTCGGCGTAGGAGGGCGCATCGCTCATGCGACCGCGCATGTACGGATCAAGCGACAGGTACAGGGTGCGTAGCAAGACCTGTCCGGTGGTGGGGACAGGCATTGCAGTTTCCTCAAGAAGGAAGTCCTCTGAAGTAGGGGCGCCGACGGGGCGCGATTTCAGGACGATTCTACGGTTGATACTTTCGCCTGAGGGCATGTTATTTACCTTTCCTGAAATGAATGAAGAGCTTAAAGCCAGGCTGCTAACGACACAATATTGGCGTGTCAGAAGAGATTCGATTATAGCATGATTTTGTTCCGAGGGACGATTTGGGCAAGGGGCTGAACGTGGGAAGTGTACTATTTATACTCCTGCATTGTTCTGGGTACTCGGTTTGGCTGAAATGCGAAATTCTTACTGATACTGATAAACAAGAAACGGCCATCAAGGAACAAACCCTGGTGGCCATCATTTTGTGCATCAATAAGCCTCCTACATGTCTCTATCAATAAGAAACCGGTTTTCTTCTCACAAGTCGTGCAATCTAGGAATATACCCCCCCCTTTTCTTAACCATTGAGCCTATCGTTATAAACATTCAGAACTAAAGGCTACTTGATCGTAATACTCATCAGCAAGACATCATCTATAAAACCATCCGCCGCATAAGACTCTGCCTGCATCAGTATGGCTTTATTCAATCTCTGACCACTGAGATTCCTATGTGCAATCAAAGTGTTGGATAGTCTTTCCATCCCAAAGGCCTGGGCGGCGGCATTTTCCACTTCGATCAGACCGTCGGAATAGAGGAGAAAGTGATCGCCTGCATTTAATCGTAGACGCTCTGTACCACAGAGCAGCGGCATCGGATCAGCAATGCCGAGAAAGGTGGTAACAGAAGCCCACTCCTTGCATTCGTCTTGATTTTTTCCAAGTTGCAAGACCGGTGGGTGAGCGGCGCCAGCAAGGTTCATCGTGCCAGCCTCAAAATCCAAAAACAGGGTATAAAAAGTCGCGTACATGCCCGTACCGGACAGGCGTTTACACAAATAGGCATTCAGGCCGGCGACCAGTTCACAGGGAATTAGATCAGACTTGGCATGTGTGAGTACATAGGTATTGATCCGCGACGCAAAGAGTGCGGCCGAGACCCCATGACCAACCGCATCACACATACTGACCAGTATGCGGTTTTCCCCCATCGGAAGGATGCTGCAGTAATCGCCACCGATAGCATACAGTGGGCGTAGACTGACCGCGATATTCAGCCAATCATCTTCGTAGTCGTCGGGTAAGAAGCCGTAATGAACCTTGGCTGCCAGTTGTAAGTCTTCCGACATGCTTTTCTCCTGGGTTTCGGTGTTGGCTCCTTTCGTTAATTATATCATGCCATAAGCCATATCAAACCAACACCCGGCAACCTCAAATCGGGGGGACTTGACTATCAAGAAAGTAGGGGTAAGTTCTTAATTCACCCATTCCACGTTTGGAGGACCTACGAAAAGGAGATTGAGTATGAAACAGTGGATTCTGTTCTTGGTTGCGGGTTTGATCGCAATGCCGGCCATCTGTATCGCCAATGGCGGTGCAGGTACGCCCGCACCGGACGGCACCATCTTGAAAGAAGGCAAGGTAGGTGGCTGTATCAACTGTCATACCGGTGTGAAAGCCAACGACTGGCTGTTTACGGGTCCGATCAAGTAACCGAAACGCCTTCTTCACAAGCTGCTTGGCAAATTCATTGCTGAACGGAAAGCCGATGAGACGCATGCTGGTCTTCACGCTTGGTTTTCTGCTGCTTCTTGAGTGGCCGGGTCGATACTCCGCTACTGCAGTGCTCGAAGCTTATGGCGACGGACGTTCTCCGGCCCAGGAATTTGCTCCGGGGCTTCTCTGGGGCGGAGCACTGGTCTGTATGCCACAATTCAGTGGCTGATCACAGCATACCACTACCCCTCTCCAAAAACATTTGACCAAACACACTAAAAAGCGCTAACGTTTATCCTGTTCTTATACTTGTTCGGAGATAGAACGCTTAGATTTGAGGATCTTTTATCTCTCAAACAGGGGATAAAAAATGAATAGGGTTAAGCTCCTTTTGTATCCCATACTTTTGCTCATTTTATTCTTTTCCGGTACTGCTCTTGCGGCAAACGGTTTCAAAGAGATCGATGCAGCTGGCGTGAAGAAGTTCATGGACAAAGGGGACGCTCTGGTTGTATTCCCGCTGAGTCCAATAGAGTTTGCTCATAAACACATAAAGGGCTCTGTTAATATCATTCCGGTAATGATGGAATATGAGCTGCCCACTAACAAGGGAAAAACAGTTATTTTCTATTGTCTCGGCACAAAATGTGTTGCTTCGTTGCGAGCTGCCCAAAGAGCAGTTACGTTGGGATACAAAAATGTTTACGCATTCCGCGAAGGACTTCCTGGCTGGGAAAATGCTGGATATCCTTTGGTGAGTACCAAGAAACTACCCGATGTCGAGATTAAGAAGATTTCAACTGAAGAGCTGTCACAAATGCTCTACAGCAAGGACATTATATTGCTTGACATTAACCTCGAAGAAGACGCGAATAATTTTTATGTCGACAATGCAAAACGAATACATATACCACTCGACGAACTGAATGTTAGCCTCCCCCAACTACCCAAGAAAAAGAAGATTGCGGTTATGTGCCTAAAAGGAGAACGCTCAGGAACTGCAGTCAAGTACCTGATTGGTCAGGGTTACGACGATGTCGTTATTGTTGATGGGGGCCTTCAGAAATGGGTTCTAGAGGGTCGTCCTATCAAGCAAGAGGTTGCATCAAAGTGAGGCAACTTTTTTGCAGACCTGAAGGCAAGACATCAAGCCCTAGCCACCCCGGTTGGGGCTTCTTCTTTGCCCACTCCCAACCCACCCCCTCAAATGACACTCAGGATCGGACCTGGACCGTACTTTTTGACTGACATTTCACAAATCTTGATTTGTAGAAACTAAGCTTAAGCAGGCAAGTCGCCTGTTTTTTACGAGAGGGTGTTTACTAGAGATCCTCTCTCATTGATTGGACACGCTCAGATTCGGAGAATGTAGGCGTTGACAACTTTACCTTACCAGACTTGGAATGTGACACGGCCTTGGTATGATGTTGAATAGAGATGCGGCTGGGATGAACTACACGAGACGTTTTTTTAGTGTTGCATCTTATCACCGTAACCTTGAAGAGAAAGGAGGCCACATGAGTAAAAACACCATTAAAATTAGACTGATGGAATATGAAGATTTCAAGGATGTGGTCAGGATTGACGAACAGGTGCTGCAAGTATCCCGGCGAGAGTATTATGAACAGAAATTTGAACTGTTTTTTAAGTCCGGAGAGTATTTGCCCACATCTTTTGTTGCCCAAGATGAAAACGAAAACATAGTGGGATTTATAATGGGTAAGCTTTATATTGGAGAGTATGGTATCTCCCGGGAAGGAGCAGCCGTAGATGCAGTCGGCGTTAATCCTGATTACCAGCGTCATGGTATTGGTAAGAAATTAATGGATGGATTTATATATCATTTAAGGCAACTAGGGGTTAAAAAGATCAACACCCTGGTCGACAAGAATGATACCCGAATGATGCTTTACTTTGACGCGAACCAATTTAGCCCCTCTAAAGCTGTTATTAATTTAGAACGAAGCATTTGATAAGAATTTCCGAGTTCATCCGAGTCATGTATTGAAGCCTTCAGATTGGCTGAAATGCGAAAAGTCTTGCTGTTCCAGCAGTCTAAGAATCTGGTCAGGCCGTTTATCCGTTCTCAGTGTCGCCTATGCAGGAGACCAGCATCCGGATAATAACCCAGGTGGCTACCGTCGCAGCCATATGTTTCAATGTGTGACCGCTGATCATCTGCCCACACATAGCAAAGACTTCCACATCGAAAAGCTCCAGGAGCTTTGATAAGCCGTACCAGAAGACGACCCAAGCGATGTAGCGTCCCGGCACATAGTGGTGTTTGGGGAACAACCAGAAGACGAGGGGCAGTAGAACAACCGGAAAGAATTGCACCAAAGCGTAAAACCTGAGATCGCCACGCTGTAATTGCTCGGTATGGTGCCAGTAGATCAGGCTTGCCAGGCCAAGGGCGACCAGGACCAGAAGCAACCAACCGTTACCGCTATTGGCATGGACGCGGTCTGCAATAACCGCTGATGTAAATGCCATGAACGCGATCGACATGGGCAGCCGGTCCCACAACAACCTCTCGTTAGTAGGATCCCAATGGTAATAACCTGACCCAAGGCTGACCAGGGCCACTCCCACAAAGAAAATAACGTAGGGTCGTGCATCGATTGGTTGGTTGAAGATCAGTCGTCGCTTCGCACCAGCAACCGTGACCGTACCGAGAATCCCAACCAGGGCAAAGCCACTATTTGACATCACGTCGTTGAAATTCGGAATGCCGAACCACCGGCGTGTGTCGGCGAACAGGTGGTAATTTGGATCCTGTGGGATAGGGGCAACGAACAGAATACCGACCACACAGGCACACAACAATCCAAGCAGGATCGCTACACGTGGCCAGAAAGACAGGTCGGTGAAGTAGTTTATGCGAGACAATTGCTCTCCTCCAGATCATCCGTTTATAGGTTCTACTCTGAGAACATTCGTCAATATTCATAGTACTCGGATGCAAAGACAACGGCCACCACGAATATAACCCTGGTGACCATAATTTTGCGATTAAACAGCTTCCTAAATATCCCTATCAATAACACGCCTGTTTTCGTCTTGGCAGTGGTGACTTATAGAAATATTACCTATGTCTCGATGATCTCGTGTAAAAGGTTGTCAACCACGACGGGGCAATCCATATAAGTGACTGATGGATCTGTGCCGTATTTTTCTCGGACGAAAGACCTCCAACTCTCCGTATACATTTCGTCAGCTTCTTCTCTGCTGTTCCAGAGATAGACCCCACCAACCGTGCTGCCATCCTGAGACAGCATATAGTATTTCCGTATGAGACCAGGCACACCTTGATATTTCGGAGCTGTACTCAAAAAGGTCTTACGTGCTTCGTCGAGAGTGATTGGATTTGGTAATTGGAAGGTGGCGATGGCTGTGATCATATTGGTCCTCTTTTGAGAATTAAAGGGTGCCCGATTGATAGAGTTCAACAAGAGATTTTTTCCGTCCTAGAAGTCGTGAATTATTAGAAACATTTACCTCTACTCCTTGAAGTTTTAACAGCAACTGTAAACCCGTATATTACAAAGCACAGCGAAACTAACTGTTGTACGGAGAGCAATGGCTTATTCTGAACCAACATCAAAGAGGCCATACTTACATTCATGAGCATAAAGAAAATCCATCCATATGAATTTTTCTTAGCCAACAAGTAACTCCCGAGCAGGAAGCCAATCATTACTCCAATTTCCAGCACCTGAGAGCCAGAAGTAATACCTCCATAATCATACAAGCTATAACCGACACCAAAAACCAACGAGGCATACGTGAATAGGGAAGTAATAAGGTCAAGATGCTTGTTGGGTGAAGCCGCATGTTGATATGCATTGAGCAAACCAAAGAGCATTGCAGGAAGGCCGCCTGCTTCTATTGAAGCTGCTATCCAATCATGTTTACTGATAAGAATGATTACCCATGCTGGGACCCCTAAGATATAGACTATCCAGCCCGCTATCCTTAATTTTCGCTTGGTATCTTCTTCTTTACCTTCCGCAAGAGCAAAAAAGACTTTATTAAGAAGATAAAGCCCTCCACCCCATACCTGTAAAACCAAATCCATAAGATGACCAATTTCTATTTAAGGTTGGGTCCAGCGCAAGACGTACAGTAGCTTAAGCTGCCCCTGCAATACAAGAATGGCCTACTCCGTGAGGAAAGGCCATTCTTACTCATAAATCGTGATTTATAAGAAGATAGAGCTGCTTTAGCTGGAAGCTGCATGATCACTGAAAGCCGATTCTCGGGCGAGGATTGCTCTTTTTCGAGCTGTTCCCCAATGATAGCCGCCGATTTCTCCATTTGCTCTTAGCACTCGGTGACAAGGTATCAGATAGCCGATCGGGTTATGGCCAGCAGCTGTGCCAACCGCACGATGTGCTCCAGGATGCCCGACAGCATCGGCCAAAGAGCTGTAGGAGACGACAGCTCCTTCAGGAATACGTAACAGGGCCTCCCATACCTTGACCTGGAAATTTGTTCCCCGAAGCAGAACCTTGAGCGGTGCTTGTGTATGACCGCGAGTTTGGCCAAAAATTATCTTGATAGCGTCTTTACCTGCATTCTGGTTCTCGACGAGCGTCGCTTCCCGCCAGGTCTCCTGTAACTCATTTAGTGCAACGGATCGAGTTTCTGGATCAACGAAAGCCAGACCACAAATTCCACGTGGAGTGACGGCCAGAAGGCATTCACCAAAAGGGGTCGCATGGAATCCATAGCTTATGCGTAGATCCTTACCCTGGGATTTGAACTCTCCCGGCGTCATGGCCTCAACACTGACAAAGAGATCGTGCAGGCGACTAGGGCCGCTGAGGCCAACATCTAGGGCGGTGTCAAGAACAGAGACAGATTCGCGCAGAAGCTTTTTGGCGTTTTCAATGGTCAGGTATTGTAGAAACCGCTTGGGACTGACTCCGGCCCAGGATTTGAACAATCGTTGAAAATGATAAGAACTCAAGCCGATATGCTCCGCAACCTCATCAAGGGATGGTTGCTCTAAAGCATGTTCTTCCAAATAGGCAATTGCTTGCTCGATGCGTCTGTAGTCAGGATTGTCCAATTGTGCACCTCCACATCCAGCGATTCTTGGGGATTGCTTCTGTTATTTTACAGAAGAGATCCTTGCCCTTACAAGCCATACCATTATTTTGGGTAACCGAGTTAAACATTAGGGTTGCAGAGTTTAGGGCGACCATGACAACCTTTCCCTTGCAACTGACAGTAAAACTCATACCTGGGAGTATAAGGTGATCGTTTAGATCACCATTCTGAGTTAACCAAATGGCCCCATCCAGGCAAGAAACAGTCAGCCCTCTAGCATCCCTCTCGATAGCAACCAGTTCTTTTTTCTTTAGATGGATTTTCATAGCTCACCTCCTTAACATCAGCATATTGAAGTAAGGAAAGTGGAACCACCCGATTCTTGCTGCCGCTTGATGTTTATTTCACTATGTCGTTTTAGCAACGGAGATCATTCAAGAGCGAAGGTATTTGATCAAATTCCGAAGTGATTTTTTATTACACCGCAAGAATCGGGTGGTCGCCTTCCAGGAACAAGTCTATGTTGTGCACAAACGAAAATGACATGGAGTAAATCATGAAAAATGTAAACTATACGATGGGTGTCACTGAATGGCTGTTGCTCCTCATTCTGTCTGTTCTTTGGGGTGGGTCATTTTTCTTTGTCGGTGTTGCCGTTAAGACACTGCCTCCTTTCACTATTGTGGCCCTGCGCGTCGGCCTGGCGGCAATTGCGCTCAACATTGTTGTGCGCGCGACCGGTTTGCGTATGCCGACAGATCGACGACTGTGGGGCGCATTCTTTGGCATGGGCTTGCTCAACAACATGATACCCTTCTGCCTGATTGTCTGGGGGCAGACCCACATAGCCAGTGGGATAGCATCAATTTTTAATGCAACGACACCGATCTTTACTGTCATCGTTGCTCATGCGTTCACCAAAGACGAAAAAATCACTGGAGGACGGTTGGTCGGCATCATTGTTGGTTTTGCCGGAGCCTCCGTGATCATCGGTCTGGATAGCTTTAATACTCTGGGCACCAATACTTTGGCCCAATTTGCCGTGCTTGGTGCAGCACTCTCCTATGCTTTCGCTGGGGTTTACGGTCGCCGCTTCAAAAGCTTTGGGGTTGCGCCGATGGTGACAGCCACGGGTCAAGTAACAGCATCAACCATCCTGCTGGTGCCTTTGGCTGTCATGGTTGATCAACCCTGGACTCTTGCCATGCCAGGCGTTGAAACCTGGGCAGCGGTGTTCGGCCTTGCACTGTTCTCAACAGCACTTGCCTATATTCTTTATTTCCGCATCCTAGCGACAGCAGGCGCGACAAACCTGTTGCTGGTCACATTTCTGATCCCAATCAGCGCGATCTTACTCGGTGCGCTTTTTCTTGAAGAACAACTAGCATTGAAAGATTTCACTGGTATGGGGCTTATCTGCCTGGGGCTGGTAGCAATCGATGGACGAATTATTGGTTTTTTACGCAAGACGATGAGAGGTAAATCAACACCAGCACCTCCTGTTCCGGAATAGTGAGAAGAACAGGCACTACCGAATCTCACCCTAGCTTCCTAGACACTCCTTTTCTTATAAGTCCTCCCACATTGATTGGTGTGTGTGAAATTTGCGTAAAAGCGAAATTCTTACTGACCCTGATAAACAAGAAATGGCCACTCGGAATTGATCTAGGTGGCCATCATTTTGTCGTCTTAAATGTCTCTATCAATAAGAAGCCTGTTATTGCCCCAGAAGTCGTGATTTATCGAACAGTCAGCCACCTACCAAAATTCCTTTAGCTTTATGAGAATGCATTACGACAGAACTTACGACAAGCCTTCATTTTGGGTAGGATATCGTTCAAGACAGTTTAACTCGGGAAGGAATGGAGAGGATGGCAATTCCTCCAATAAGCAGAACCATGCCTGTGAGGGCTGTCAAGGAGAGCTTCTCCTGAAGAAGGAAAACTCCTAAAATTGCTGCGGTAAGAGGTTCCGCGAGATTGAGTGTAGCCGCTGTAGACGCATGAACGATTCTCAGCCCTCGGGCAAACAATAAGTATGGAAAGACTGTAGCGACAATTCCCAAATAGAGAGATACCACCATTCCAAGGGGTTGAGTTAGCCAATGTAGCGACACTCCGAAAAAGGCCGGAATCAGTAAAATCGCTCCCAATGTAAATGAAATAGCCAAGACAGCTACGGCGGAATGTTCTTTGAGTAGGGATTGGGCAGACAATGTGAATATAGCGTAGGAACAACCAGCCCCCAACGCCAATGCAATCCCTGAAAAATCACTATTGAAGTTCTCACCGACTCCAAGGAGCAGGAAGCAGCCAACTATTGCAAGCAGGCTAGCAAGAATCCATTTGGGTGTTGGCCGATCTCGGTAAAGGATAAAACTAAAAATGCCGGTAAAAACCGGAAAACTCCCAATAAAGACAGAAGTTCCCAAAGCAACTCCAATTTTAGGGAGTGCACCAAAAAAACAGATTTGTAATACAGCGGCAGAAATTGCAGCACTGATGGTTGGAATTATGGGCCAACGTTTTCTTAGCTGTGGTCGTTTAAAAAGCAAGGTGATAACAGCGAGAAACGACCCGCTGATTGCAAGACGAATGGCACCAAGAACCTCAGGTTGGGCTCCTTCTGGAGCCAGAGCTTGTACTGTGCCAGAAGTTCCAAAAAGGACCGCAGCTAAGAGAATGCAGATATAACCAGATAGTGGTTTTGAGTCTCTATGGCCATGCTGCATCAATAAATCCTATCACCGATAGCTCGTAAAGTAGTTTAAGTTCACTCGATTTGCGAATCATTATCTGTGTGTTATCGATATTGCATAAAAAACCACCCGCAGTCGTGCAGATGGTTTGTGGCCAAAGTTCAATAAGCCCCTAAATTCTCACTCACCAAGCTATATAAGGCACCGCCAATCTACATCAGCCGATAGTTGAGGTCAAAGGAATGGCTTCTCGTAAATCCTCTCACATTGTTTTGAGGGTGATCAAATTGACTGAAATGCTAAATTCTTACTGACCCTGACTTACAAGAAAGGCCACCAAGGATCGAACCCTGGTGGCCATAATTTTGTGTATTAAAGAGCTTCCTAAATACCGCTATCAATAAGAAGCTGCTTATTGCCTCAGAAGTCGTGATTTATGAGATCTTTTCTGCTCGGAGCAATGGACTCAGTCTACCTCAATGACCTCGTAGGCAACCCTGCCTCCTTGCGTTGCGGGCTTGAGAAAAAGGCCGTGATTACAAATATAGAAGTCGTCGATTTCTCCCTTGCTGGCTGGTTTGCAGTCTTCTGGCAAGATTCCCAGTAACATCCCAGGACGGAGGGTGTCTGTAATGTTAGGAGGTGTATGGAAGATGTCCTGCGTCGAGTCACCTGTGACAGGATAAAGAACACCACCCTTGCTCTTCATGGAAATATCGGATTCAGCGGCCTCTACATAGGTACTCATAGAAGTTAGAGTGAGTACCAAGGTTGTTATGACGAGAATCTTGCCCATCATTGGGGTCTGTGATCATCTTGCCCGTCTCCTTTATGCTGACTATTTTACTTGTTACTACTTCTTCGGCATCGGAGGTGGAGTGTAGCCTTCCCACTTGCCGCTCGAGATGAACTTGCCGGGTTGCTTTTTATTTGAACGTGGTGCCTTCTTGTACGCCTCAGTGACATCTGGCGGCAGGGCATATTCATCCACTATAGCCATGCGCACCTTGATCGTTTCCTTGGTCACATTGATGACCATTAGGTCTCGGGCAATGGCCAGCAGGCCGTCATAAGTCTTGCGAATACCATCCATGATCGAGGCGTTATTATCCGGTGATTGCACCGAGTGGTAACCAACCGCCAGGCGCGGCTTGACAGCCGACATGACCTTACCAAAGGCCTGGGGCTCAGAGTGAATTCTAGTCGCCACATAGGTTGCCTGGCCCAGATCCCAACCGAAATACTTAGCCAGGGCCTTGGGCGGGAGGAAGGCTTCGTGCGAGGCTATGTCCGCATCGGCGGCGTACTTTATGTACCACTTGTTCGGATAGGTGTCTCCACCGAATACGTACTTGAGACCGTTCCATTCAAGGCCATAGCTCACTGAACCGTCCAGGCTGTGAATAGCCGGCCAGGATCGAATCGTCACACCATTCTCCTGGTAGACGATTTCATTTTCCTGCTTGAAGTCGAACTCATGCACCACGATCTGCGCACCTCTGTCAGGCAGTGCACCGGAGCGGGTCGCAAGATCCCAAGCGTAAGCCTTCTGCATACCTTCGATGAAAGCCTTGGAACCCAGTTCCGGTTTGGAACCTGTGGGGCCGTAAAAATGAATCGGATCATAGCGCCCTGACAACCAACCGCCAATGTGCAGTCCCATGAAGTCGCCGACATGGTCTATATGCAGGTGACTGGCAAAGACTTTGTCCAGTTTCGAGAAGTCCGGTCGTAGGGAGAACAGGTTTCCCATCGAGCCCATGCCCATATCGAACAGGAATTTGTCTCCGTTGCCCAGCTCTACGAGATACGAGATGGAAACAGCCTTTTTGGTCTGGTTTGGCATACCGGTACCGAGGGCGGTAATCCTCATCTCATCAGCACCAAGCAGCTCTGTATTTGGAAAATAGCTGGCGGGGTATTGGCCATCGGCGATTGCTGTGGAGGTGCGTCCCAACGGAACATTGTCCTTTGCACCGGCTGCCGAAACGGCTGTTGGTATAATTTGAATGGCAAATACCAAGGCGCTGACAAGGGCCGCCATTAAGATGGGCGCACTATGTAAAGACTTTGCATTCATTTTTTCCTCCTCGACTGTTAGGGTCGACATTAAGGGGTTGTACATATCCTAACACCCTAATCTAGGAATACAATTGCCTGCCTTATGAGAAAGTTTGAGCTTGTTGTTCGAGTCTAGATCGATCTCCCTATGTCGGCCTCGAACTATTCGGACTTAGTAAATTCCTATTTATCCTCTCACATTGATTCACGCATCGAGTATCGACAGGA
>PVMK01167975.1_pt1 | contig 15924 bp, 14 predicted proteins | sample 1853481 | NCBI WGS metagenome assembly PVMK01 (sample SAMN08533507, study PRJNA380276) | Marine sediment metagenome, whole genome shotgun sequencing project.
TGGCCAGCTGATCGATCTCGTCCTGGTTTTTTTTCACCGGTACCCGCTCCTTGAGGCTGCCCTCCGATATTTGCCGGGCGGTCCGGGTGACCGCTTCAACACCCGCCAGGGCCCTGCGGGCCATAAACCATCCGATAATGGCGGCAAAGAAAAATAATGAGGCCATGGTGGTGACAAATATTTTGCGAAAGGCTTCAATAAAGCGGGTATAATTTTCCATGGATTGGCCCAGCTGCAGAATAATGTTGCGGCCGATAATGGCATAAAGCAGCCGGATGTTATGTTTGCGCTCCGGCAGGCTGACGGTATTAAAAACCGGTCGATTTCCACCGATCAGTTGCTCGATCGCCGCCTTTGCAACGCCGATATCGCGCCAATACGACATATTGGAAGAAGAAAATTCCTGGCCGTCAAGGGAAAGCAAACGGAAAAAGATCTTTTTTTCTCCGGCGGCCTGGGCCTCAAAAATGATCTGGCGCTTGACGGCGTTTATGCCCTGCACCTTGAGAATCGAAGACAGGGTTCGGGCCTCACCCAGCAGATCCTGATCGGTGCGATCCCGGATAACGGAAGTAATCAAAAAGTAGAAAAAGAGAAAAGCCACGCAGGAGGTCAGCATGAAGATCCCTGCGTACCATAGGGTAAGGCGGAACGCCAGGGTATGACGGATGCTATTTATCTTCTTTAAGAACATAGCCCACTCCGCGCACAGTATGAATCAGCCTGGCGGAAAATCCTTTGTCAATTTTTTCGCGCAGCTTGTAAATTCGGGATTCAACAACGTTCGTCTGGGGATCAAAATAATAATCCCAGACATGTTCCATAATCATGGTTTTGGAAACCACTCTGCCGGCATTGCGCAGCAGGTACTCCAGCAAAGAAAATTCCAGCGGCTGCAGATCGACTTTTTTGTCGGCACGCACAACTTCTCTGGTAATAAGATTCATGCTGATATCCGCGAATGTCAGTTTGGTCGGCTCAGAGGCATCGCTGCTGCGCCGAATCAGAGCCTGCAACCGGGCCAGCAATTCGGAAAATGCGAACGGTTTTGCCAGATAGTCATCCGCACCGGTCTGCAGCCCTTTTACGCGATCATCGACTTCCCCTTTGGCACTTAAGATAATGACGGGGGTCTTCAGTTTCTCACGGCGCATCCTTTCAATCAGACTCAGGCCATCCATTTTCGGCAGCATAACATCGATGATCGCGGCATCGTATGGCTCGGTTAAAGCCAGATGCAAACCGTCTTCGCCGTTGGCTTCATGGTCCACGGCAAACCCTTCGGCTTTTAAACCTTTGATGATGAAGGATGCGATCTTTTGATCGTCTTCAACCAGAAGTATCCTCATAAAATTCTCCAGGAAATATTACAATTAGCATATGGCATGGGGCATGGAGTGACTTTGCTTGGAGCCGTCGCCTACTTATTCAAATTACTTATCTCCTTGCACCATGCGCCATCACCATGCTCTATGCCTGCAGTCGCCCAGCGATAGCCACCCACTGATCTTTTATGCATACTTCAAGAATATCAAATCCAATGGTTTTCATTCTGACAAGCAGCAAGTTTTCGTTTTTTTCGAGGATCCCTGAACAAATAAAAATGGCCTTGTCATTGAGGATCTTTTCAATATCTTCTAACAGGTTATGGATCACCTGCGTCAAAATATTGGCCACAACCAAATCATATCTTTCTTCAATTCCGGCAACGAGGTTGCCCATTTTTACTGAAAATCTCTGCGGTGCGATTCCGTTCAATCGGAGGTTTCTGGCAGCAATTCTAACAGCCATTTCATTTTTATCAAGACCGCAAACGAAACCGGCACCCAGTCGCGCAGCCGCAATCATCAATATCCCGGAGCCGGTACCGATATCTAAAAACGAATCTCCCAAGTTGAGATAATCTTCAATCAGACGAATACATAAAGCCGTGGTCGGGTGCGTACCGGTGCCAAAGGCCATGCCGGGATCCAGTTCCAGCACGATATCGCCGGGATCGGCTTTGTACTCGCACCAGGTAGGTTTGACAACAATCGTTTCTCCGATTTTTTGGGGTTTAAAAAAAACCTTCCAGGCCTCGGCCCAGTCTTCTTCATCCCGCTCTTTATAACTGACCCGATACAGCATCGCCAAATTTTCTTTTAAAGAAGCCAGTTTTTTTTCCAGAACCCTGCAGCAATTTTTTGCCTGGCCATCTTTTGGAAAATAACCGACAACCGCATGCTGCTCCGCACGACCAATCGAATCCTCAGCCCAGCCCTCGTCCGGCTCTATTGCCGGGTCTTCTTCAACCACACCCTGCAGGTCGAATTCGAAAAACAGGTTGGCAATGAGTTCGCCGGCAAGGGGGTTGTCGTCGGCATCAAAAACAACTTTTGCTTCAATCCATTTCATATTTCAGGTACCAGGTGTCAGGGTGTGTCGGGTGTCAGGTGGTCAGCAGGTTCCGACCTCTCGCGGCTGGCTACCGATCACTCGATCACTGGAAGCTCAGATAGGGTGCCCTTCTTTCCGGCTTTTCATCTGACCTCTGACATCTGTCTTCTGTTATCTAACCTCTGAACCCTGAACCTGAACCTAACCGGTGCTGTGATTCCCTGGCTAATTCCCAAATTTCTCCTTGGGCGGGTTGAAGTAGCCGAATTTTAGATGCGGGAATTCCTGCCGGATTTGTTCCAGTAGATTCTGCATCCCGATGGGCGCGCCATTTTGGGCCACGTCATTCATTATCTCAAAATATCGCAGGGGATCAAAATTCAAGTTGCGCCACTGAATCATGTGAATCGGGTAGGGCTTCAAAAATCGGCGTAATGCTTCTATTTCCAGCGGTGTATCCGTAAACCCAGGGGCAGTTTAAATAATTAACCGCAACAAAAAGACCGCTTCCCAGAGCGAGATCAATGCTTTTCAAAACATCGGAAAACCCGTAGCCTTGCGGACGAAAATAGGCATGATAGCAATCTTCGCGCACACTGTTCATGCTGATACGAATGCTGTCCAGGCCGGCATTGATCACTTGCTGCAACGCTTGCGGCAGGCTGGCGTTGGTGTTCATATTAATGGTGCCCCGGTCAGTTTCAGAGCGAATCAGACGAATGGCCGCTGCAATGACATCGACGGCCAGCAGCGGGTCGCCTTCGCAGCCCTGGCCGAAACTGACTACACTTTTTGGGGTCCGCTTTATATGCGCCAGCGCCACTTCAGCAATTTCTTCCGGTGACGGGGTGAATCCGATGCGGTCCTGGCTGTGAGGAATATCGCTGTTTTTCTGTAAAGACAGGCAGCCCAGGCAGCGGGCATTGCATTGTCCGGCAGTGGGCAGGGGCGCTTCGCAGCGGCTCAAAAAGAAATTTTTGGCTGCCGGGCACCCGGACTGCAGGGCGCATTTTTCAAGATGGGCCCTGAGGCGATTGGCAGGCATCTGTTTGCGCATCTTTTCGATGCCGGCGGCAACAGCGTCCGGTTTCATCAATCGCAGGTCCTGTCGTTTTTCGCGGTCTACCCAAATAACGGCCGATCGAAATTTGCCCCGGTGCCACCCCACGGCGCCATAGGAAAAAAGCGGCAGCGCCCGCGCTTTTTTTGTTTCAACATAAGCACCCAGATACGAAATGACGTAACCCGGAGAATTAAATGCGGACACCGGAGATAGCGGTTGGCCGGGAGTGTAAGGGTTCTCACTCACCGTTTCAATCCGGCCCGAATGCAGATTGAATAAAACCGGCCGGCGCTCCGGCAGGTACATGAGTTCGCTGCCAAAAGGCATGTTGCGGGTATTCTTCAGCGTCAGCGGTATTTGCGTTGCCCCGGCCATCCCCACCGCAGCATAGCCGTCGAGCTCAAAAATTTCTCCGCCCGCATTCGCCACCAGCGCGGTCACCAAAGTTGTTTTCATTTTAGCGGGTTTCAAGCCGTTTTTAGCGGTACATCACACATTTCGACGACCTCCCATCCACCTTCAGGTTAAACGCTTTGTCGAGTCGGACATGGGCCACATGGGTCGTTTCATTGGCCACCGGTAGGGAGGTCAACCAGTTCCAATCGATAAAATCCGAGTCTTCAACCAGAACGGTTGCATAGGTAATTCCCAGGGTGGTGATATTATGGAAAAAGTGCGAGCCCTGGGATGGATCGGCCCTCAACTCCGATGAAGATGTTTCAACCATCGCACCTACACCGCAAATCTCGGCCCAGCTTACCGGGATTCCCAGCCAGCGGTCGGCCGAACCCCATCTGCCCGGACCGACCAGCAGGTATTTACGGGATTCACTCAACAGACCGGCGTTCAACTCACCAATCTCCCGGGCAATTTGGAGGGTCTTGGCGGGATCAAACCCATCGGGTTTTACAAAGAGAATGTCGGCCATATCATTCATTTCAGCGTTGCCCAGCGCATGAGAGGAAACACAAAAGGACCGGGCAATTTCGTCATCGCTGATTTTCACCTGAAGCAGTTCCGCACGGGCCGTCATCGGTCTGAGCTGCAGAAAGGCAAATTCCGGCTTTCGATCCGGGTTCCGGGGCATATTGATCGAAAATTCGAGCTCCACCGGACAACCCATACCCTCCTGGCCCAGATCCAAAACTTCGCAAAGAACTTCCGCCAGGGGAAACTGCCCATACTTCAAAACCTGGGCAAAGGTAAGTACCCGATAGCCGGGCATATGAGCAGAATCTCTGATTCGATGTTCTTCGGGGATATACGTGCTGGCTAAAAGCTTCACCGGAGCTTCCTTATCGGCATCGCTGACCTCTCTTTTTGCGAGGTTGGCATCCTCAAGCATACCCACCTCCGGAGAATCTTTACCCATATTCAAGGCATAAAAAAGCTGCTGTGAGTTCTCCAGGATATCTTCTACCGTAGAACGCTGCGGAAGTAATTGCGGATATCTGGGAGAAAACCGCAGGGCCTTTTCACCTTCCATAACCGTCTTGCCCAGGCCCATCGCCACCGTGGCGATGCCTTCTTCCGGTTTCATTTTAGCAAACGGGTAGTAATTATGGGACTGGGCAACACCGGATATGGTCGGATAAAAATAATTACCGTATCTTTCTCCCACCAGTTGCTGGATGATTACGGCCATCTTCTCTTCTTCGGTGCGGTGACCTACCCGCTTTGAAAATGCCTTGGGGTCCCGGAAGTAGGTTGACGCATAAACCAGTTTGATGGCGTTGATCAATTGTTCCAGCCGTATTTCGAGATCCGAATGCTCATTGGGAAGCATGTAGGTTCGATAAAGGCCCGCATAAGCCCGAAATTGAGCATCCTCCAGCAGACTTGAAGAGCGCACGGCCAACGGATAGTTGATTTGTTCGAGATAGGCCTTGAGCGCTTCGGCAATCCATTGCGAAAAATTGGCTGCATGGAAGACTTCGGCAATTTCCTCATCAGGCGCATCTGATTTTGCCAGTTCCTTGAGATCATTTTCCTCGATAAAAGCATCAAAGCCTTCGGTGGTCACCACCAGGGTCTGGGGAACAAAAATGTTCACATCTTCAAATTTTTTCTGGATCGCCGGAAGCCGCTGAAGCAAATTGGCGACAAAAGCCAGCCCCCGGGCCTTTCCGCCTAGAGAGCCTTTGCCGATTTTAAAAAATTCGGTATCCGGGTCGAAATCACCGGCATCAAAGTTGGCCACCACCCCTTTTTGAAGCCGCTGCCGCCGGGTCTGGATCATAGAAATCAGATACTGTCGGTGGCCCTCAACGCTCGAAAAGTCATCATATCTCAGCGGGCGCATTTTTGAGGCCAGCATGATCTCGGTTCTGGCAAAAAGCCATCTGGAAAAATCATTGCGGCTGCAATGTTGAACAAAGGAATCTTCGGGGATACTGTGCAAAATTTCTTCGAGTTTCCGCAGATTGGGTGCGCGGGCGATTTCCCGGCCATCGGGTTTGCGGAAGACGAACTCTCCAAATCCCAACTGATCGAGAAAAAACGAACGAACCTCAGCATGCAGGCTGGGTGAATTTTTATCAACAAAAGCGGCCGGAATATTTTTGGCCTTATCTGAATTGATTGATTCAGAGCTGGTAAGCAAAAGCGGAATATCGAAACGTTCCTTTTTAATCTTTAGCAGAAATGCGACGCCGGCATTTTCATCCAGCACGCAGTTTCGCGGGATGCGAACATCGGATATGACGCCTAAAACATAGGGCTCGAATTTTTCAAAGAGTTGATTGGCTTCCTCAAAGCTTTCGGCAATCAAAATTTTGGGCCGCGCCCGCATGGTCAGCAACTTGTGTTCCTCATTGAGCCGGGACTCCATAAGCGCTTGGGCCTGACTCACCAGCTCTTTGTAAAGCACCGGCAGCAAGGAAGAAATGTAGGTCGGAGAATCCTCCACAAAAAGGATCACTCGAATACCGGCAAATTCGGTATCGTGTTCAACGTTTAACCGGTCTTCAGCGCTTTTGACCAGGGCCACCAGGATATCGGTGTTGCCGGACCAGACAAAGGACCGGTCAATCCCGGGGGGGCGGGTAAAATCCAGCAGGCATTCCCGGGCCGGCGGCGGTAAAGAATCATGGGCCAGCAAAACAACCGGCAGATCGGGGACCTTTTTTTTGATTTCCTCACCCAGGGTAAAGACATCCATATCCGCCAGCTGGCTCATGGTGATCACCATGTCAAATTTCTTTTCATCCAGCATAGCCAGGGCTTCCTGGGCCCTGGAAACCCAGGTAAAGCGGGGCGGATTGCTCAGGTTCAGGCCGCGGTATTCATGAATGATGCGTTCTGAAAGACGGCAATCTTCTTCCAGAATCCAGGCATCGTAAGGTGTCGAGACCAGCAGAATATCCCTGACCTTGCGAGCCATCAATTCATGGAAGATTTTAAACCGCGGGTCAAAATCTTCGGCAAAACTTTCGATTTCTAAAGCCATAAAAAATACCTTTATCGTCATTTCAACCATATCTTTTGTCAAATCGCAATGATTTTGGACTTGGCATTTAAAAAGGTGGTGGTATTATAAGGATCTAAAAGGTTGCTTTTCTGACTTTTTACGAGATTATCAAATTTAAATAAGGAAAATATTGTGAATATCTGGATGACGCTTCAAAAGGCGTTAAATTTGTATCCTGAAAAGATTGCGGTCATCGACGGTGAGCGCTCGTACACCTATCAGCAGATCGCTGAGCGTGTGGCCGGGCTGGCGCGATTTTTTCAAAACCGGGGAATTCAGCAAGAAGACCGCATCTCCATTCTGGAAGTCAACTCGCATGCATTTCTGGAAGCCTACTACGCGACGACCGGCATTGGCGCCATTCTCAATCCGCTTAATTACCGCCTGGCAGCCAAAGAAGTCGCTTACATTTTAAAAGATGCCGGCACTTGCTGGTTAATAGCCGCAACGCGTTTTGCAGATGTGGTCAAAGGTGCATTGAAGGAGGGTGTGTCCCTCGAAGGGATTCTCTGGATTGGTGAAGTACCGGATGAATCCATCACGATTCAGTGCCATCACTATGAAGATGCCGTTTCCGCCAATGCCGGGGATTTCGAGCCTGTTTCAGTTGATGAAAACCGGGTCGCCCATCTATATTACACCAGTGGCACCACCGGACGGCCTAAAGGGGTGATGCTCACCCATAAAAACGTCTGCAGCCACGCACTGGGAACTATCGCCGAGTTAAAGCTGGTGGATAGCGATATCTGGGGTCATATTGCGCCCATGTTTCATTTGGCCGATGCCTGGGCGACATTTGCCATTACCTGGGTCGGCGGACGCCACGTGATGGTCGCTCAATTTGAGGCCGAAGCCGTTATGGCTACTATCGAAAAGCAAAAGATGACGCTGAGCAATTTAATACCCACCATGCTCAACCTGATGATCAAACACCCCCGGGTAACAGAATATGATTTTTCAAGCCTGAGGGAAATCCTCAGCGGGGGTGCCCCCATTGCGCCCGAGCTGGTTAGAAGCATCATGGAGACTCTTGGCTGCAATTACATCCAGACCTACGGCATGACCGAAACCAGCCCGTATTTGACCTTCAGTATCTTAAAAGATCATTTAAAAGCGCTGCCGCCCGATGTGCAGTTGAAATACAAATCCAAAACCGGCCGGCCGGCTATCGGCGTGGACCTTAAAGTTGTGGACGAGCAAGGGATGCCGATTGCTGCTGATGAGCAACAGGTGGGTGAAATCTGGGTAAAAGGAGATACCATTACCCCCGGATACTGGAATCTAGCCGAAGAAACCGCCAATGCATTTTCAGAGGGATGGCTGCGCACCGGGGACCTGGCCACTCTGGATTCGGAAGGCTATGTTAACATCGTGGATCGCAAAAAAGACATGATCGTCACCGGCGGCGAAAATGTTTACTCCACCGAAGTTGAAAACGTGCTCTACATGCACCCCAAGATTTTGGAGGCCGCTGTCTTCGGAGTGCCGGATGAAAAATGGGGAGAGGCGGTAAATGCTGCTGTGGTGCTCAAAGAAGGCCAAAGCGCCACCGAGGACGAAATCATCAGCTTTTGCAAAGAACATCAGGCCTCTTTCAAGGCCCCCAAGTCCATCGTTTTTTTAGATGAGCTGCCCAAAACCGGTTCGGGAAAAATCTACAAAAAAGGCCTGCGCGATCCTTTCTTGCAAAAGAAGAAATGAGAAAAGCTTAACTGGACCGACCGATTATTCTTTGCGGGATGCAACCGCTTCGGCCAAAAGGCATAGGATTTCGTACATCATCGTAGCACCGACCAGGGCCGTATTGCCGGTTGGGTCGAAAGGTGGCGCCACCTCAACAACATCACCACCCATCAGATTAAGACCGCGGAAACCTCGAAGCAGCGCCTGCGCCTCACGCGTGGTCAGGCCGCCGATCTCGGGAGTTCCTGTCCCGGGTGCATAAACCGGGTCAAGACTGTCAACATCAAAGGAAATATAGGTCGGACCTTCACCGACGACTTTCCGCGCTTCGACGATAACTGCTTCTACCCCTATCCTGGTGAATTCTTCGATGAAAATTATCCGCATCCCTTTTTCGACCGAATAGTCCCAGCCTTCACTTGTGGTCTGTGCCCCTCGGATACCAATCTGCACGGTTCGCTTGGGATCCAGCAATCCGTCCTCAACGGCACGGCGAAAAGGCGCGCCATGGTGAACTCTGGAGCTGAGAAACTCATCCCAGGTATCGGTATGGGCATCGATATGAATCAGGCCGACCGGTCTTTCCACTGCGAGGGCCTTGAGAATCGGATAAGTGATCGAATGGTCTCCTCCGGCAGTCAACGGAATGACATCCGCCGCGTGGAGCTTGTGATAAAAACCTTCGATGTTATTGATCGCCTCCTCCAGATGATATACGTTGGTGAAACGCACGTCCCCAACATCACCAATGCGACATAGCTCGTAAGGATTAACGCGGGTCACGTGATGAATGGTGCGTGTAAGACTGGACATGTTACGGATTTCCCGTGGACCGTGTCGCGCACCGGGACGATTCGTCACCCCACTGTCAAAAGGCACACCGACAAGCGCGATGTCCAGATCCGTAACTTGGCTTACATGTGGTGTCCGCATGAAGGTGGGGATTTCTGTGTAGCGCGGAGCCATCATCGGATCATAGGCCTCGCCGGTGACCGCTGATGTTTTTTTGTATGGGTTCGACACAATTGCCTCCTGAAATCAGGTTCTAATCCTGCACATGCTTGACCAGATGGCCCAACTCGGGAAAAATCAACCGCGTGCAGGCCAGTTTGCAAGCATTGAGGCTGCCCGGCATGCAAAACACTACGGTGTTGCCGATAACACCGGCGGTGGCGCGGGACATGATGGCGGCGGAATCAATTTCTTCCATGCTGAGTTTGGCAAACAGGGGACCAAATGCGCTCAGCTCTTTGGTAAAAAGAGGGCTGACGGCTTCAATGGTCACATCTTTTTTCGTAATCCCGGTGCCGCCGCTCAAAAGAATCACCTGGGGGCCTGATTCTTTAATCCCATCTTGCAGTGTGGCGGCTATTTTTACAGCGTCGTCGGGGATCACCTGATGAAAAACGATCTTGTGCCCTTTTTTTTCAGCCTGTTCACGGATCCATTGGCCGCTGGTGTCATCGATCAATGCCCGGGTGGTGGAGACCGTAATGATGCCCAAGGTAACGGATCGGGGAGCTTCTTTTTTATGCTCGTGTACGCCCATAATCGCAGGGATTGGAATGTTGGAATAATGGGTCTTATAAATGATGCTGTCCATGCTTCTAATTTCTGCGCCTTTTAGATCTAAATAAACTTTAAAATACATTATATTGATTTTTGATCAAGGAATTTATTGCTTATCAGGAAAGCAGCCGTGCAAAACTCCCTGATTTTACCTTGATTTTGGCCCGCTTTTTTCTTAAGCTGAAACGTTGCCGCTTGCAATGCAACAATTTGCGCTATGTGTTTTGTTTTTTAAACCCATCATTTCATAATTCCAATATTCCATGATTCCAATTGTGAGCGAAGCGAACTAAGTTCATTTACATCATGCCTTCAAAAAGCAAATTTCCCTGCACCGGAGTCATCCTGTCCGGCGGTTTGGCCTCCCGTTATGACGGCACGGAGAAAGCCCTCCTGCGGGTGGGTGGGGTCCGCATCCTGGATCGGATATATGATATTTACAGCGAGCTGTTTGAAGAAATCATTCTGGTAACCAACAGCCCCCAAAAATTTTTGGAGTGGGACTTGTTGATTGTATCGGACCTTTTCCCGATTCGAAGCTCTCTGACCGGAATTCATGCCGGTCTCTTTTATATGACAAACCCGTTTGCGTTTATATCGGCTGGCGACACGCCCTTTCTGAAAAAGGAAATGGTTGAAACCGTTATCGGAAAAATTGAAGCCCAAATCGATATTGTGATGCCCGAAACCTCCGCCGGATCCGAACCCCTTTGCGCGGCTTATTCCAAACGCTGTCTAAATCCGGCGCAGCACCATCTTGAGCAGAACAAACTAAAAATCAAAAAGGCGTTTCGAAAGAGCCGTATCAAAACAATCTCTGAAAAAGTTTTATGCGCAATAGATCCTGACCTGCAGTCTTTTTTTAATATCAACACACCGGAGGACTTAAAGCGTGCGGAGGAAATGATTTAGAAGAGGGCCTGATGAACATCGCTAACTTGTTGGATGAAATCAAAAGACACCCGGATTTCGAAAAAGTCGGCATGATCTTATGTCACAATGGAGTGGAATAATGCCTTGCCAGGATACAGAAATATTGTAAGCTTCGGAATAAAATTTCACAATCCATCTCGGCAATATAAAAGTAATCCAAATGCGGCTGTTGAAGCCCTAAAATTAGGGTATTTTTCAAAGGAGCTATAAATGTCTTCATTTACACATATCGATGACGAGGGACGCGTTCGGATGGTGGATGTGACCGCAAAGAAGCCGACGGTTCGCACGGCAGTCGCCGGCGGGACGATCCATATGAATCCGGAAACATTCGATTTGATTCAAAATCACAAAGTGAAAAAAGGCAATGTCCTTGAGACCGCCCGGATTGCCGGTATCATGGCCGCCAAGAAAACCTCGGAACTCATCCCCATGTGCCATCCTTTGAATATCACCCATATCCAGGTTGACTTTTCTCCGGATGCGTCTGCAAGCTGCATGGGCATTGAAGCAACGGTGCGCGCCATTGATCAAACCGGCGTTGAAATGGAAGCCGTCACCGCGGTCTCGGTTGCGGCGCTGACCATCTATGACATGTGTAAATCCCATGATAGAGAAATGACAATCTCAAAGATCCAGCTGTTAAAAAAATCCGGCGGCAAAAGCGGTACGTATATTCGAAAACAATGATAAATACGCTGAATATCCGGGACCTTTGAAAAGCAAACTTAAACCCCATGGATTTTAAACCGATTGAATACGCGAAAACGATGAAAATTAGCATCCCGCTTTATTCCAAATACGCCCTGGTTTTTACAGCCGTCCTCGCGGTTTTAATCGCCGGATGTCCGGCCCCCATTAAAAAGCCCCCGGAAGAATTGGCATTGGTCCGCAGGTCCACTTTTTCCTACCCGGATTTTAGTGATGATCTGGAACTCGACGGATTGGAACACAGTATCTTAAAAAGTCTGGTCTACCTGCAACGGGTGCCGGCCGACCGAACCTATCAATTTGGCAAAGACCGCTTTGACGCCGGCCATTTGATGCAATCGCTGCAGCATTTTCTGGATTTTATCCGAACGAACCCCTCCAACAAGGAATTAAAAAAATTCATACGTTCCAATTACATCGTTTATCAATCGGTGGGCAGAAATCAAAAGGGCGAAGTTTTGTTTACCGGCTATTACGAGCCCCATTTAAGCGGCCGTTTACATGCGGACGCAGAATATCCGTATCCGATTTACGCCCTTCCAACAGATCTGATGAAAATTGATCTTTCAGTCTTTAATGAAAAATACAAAGGGAAAAGCATTGTCGGTCGCTACACCGGGCAAACCGTCGTCCCATACTATGACCGTCGGGAAATCGAGGAAGAAGACGTACTCGTCGACAAAGCCGCGCCGCTGGTCTGGGTTAAAGACCCGGTGGACGTGTTTTTTTTGCAGATACAGGGTTCGGGCAAAGTTTTTCTGGATACCGGAGAGGTGCTCAATGTGCATTATCATGGCAGCAATGGTCGACCCTACCGCAGCATCGGCAGGCTTTTAATCGAAGAGCAAAAAATACCCAAAGAAGAAATGTCCATGCAAAAAATCCGTTCTTATTTACAGGCCCATCCGCAGGAAATGGCAGCGGTTTTAAATCACAACCCCAGCTATGTCTTTTTCAAGCTGGAGTCCGAAGGCCCCCTTGGCTATCTGAATGTATTGCTGACGCCGGGCCGATCCGTCGCACTGGATAGACGCCTGTTCCCGCCGGCTGCCCTGGCATATATCCAGACAAAAAAACCGGTGGTTAACGGCGCCGGGCAGATCGATAGCTGGGCGGATTGCGGCCGCTTTGTGCTCAACCAGGATACCGGCGGTGCTATTCGGGGACCGGGACGAGCCGATCTGTTCTGGGGCAACGGGCCCTATGCCGAAATTGCCGCCGGCCATCTGGCCCATATCGGTAAACTGTATTTTCTGATTTTAAAACCGGACCGGCCAAAATAATTTATGCGGCTGTCAAAGATCGGCCGTTACACTTTTATTGGGTGAGATATAGTAACTCGCGGGTTAAAAACCTTTGGCAAATTCGAAGCACGAAGCACGAAATGCGAAACAAATCCAAATACTAAAAATTCCAAATTCAAAACAATTTTGTTCCCAGTTGCACTGATACGGTAATACCAATTTTTTTAATGTTTTGGTCATTTGCTATTTTGAATTTTGATATTGTTTCGGATTTCGATATTCGGATTTCGGATTTTAATAAAGTGCACCTTCATATACGATGATGCTCGAAGGATCCACTCCCGGGTAGCCGGTTGTCCTTGACACATTTAGCCGAAACCAGTAGTTAAAACCTTTTTACTCGTTTTTTAACCAATTAAACCAATAAAACAGATCACCAGGGGTTTAAAATGTTCGGTATCGGCATGCCCGAATTGCTGTTATTGCTGGCAATTGCGCTGATTGTAATCGGCCCGAAAAAATTGCCGGATCTGGCCAAATCGCTGGGCCGTGCAATGCGGGAATTTAAAAAAGCAACCAATGAATTTAAGGAAACCATCCAGATTGACGAGGATCTGTCTGATGTAAAAAAGGCCTTCGATGATCTGGGTGAAGATATCAAAGAATCCGTAAGCCTGAAGAAAGACACCGCTGAGTTTAAACGTCCCGATGAGTCGAAATCTGCTGAAGGCCATGTTGATGAGAAAGGCAAAGACGCCGAAGGTGCTGTTAAAGAGGAGAAAGAGGACAAACTAGAAAATGTGAAACAAGCGTTTGATGAATTAAAAGACAGCGACCCCACCGCATCAGAAGAAGAATCAGAAAGCACCGCTGAAACACAGAAAAAGGAACAGCACCAAGGATCCGGAAAAGATGATCGCTGAGGAAGATAAAATACCGTTTACGTCTCATCTCGAAGAGCTCAGGAGCCGGCTGATCAAATGCTTTATTGCGCTCGGCGTTGGTTTTGCGGCGTCTTACGGTTTCAAAGAGATTCTGTTTAATATCCTGGTCCGGCCGCTGGCAAAAGTGATGGAAAAGGGTGATCATCTGATCTTCACCGGCCTGCCTGAAGCGTTTTTCACCTATCTGAAAGTGGCGCTCCTTTCCGGCTTGATGCTGGCCAGCCCGGTCATCCTGTATCAATTCTGGATGTTTGTCGCGCCGGGGCTGTACAAAAAAGAACGTCGGCTGATGATTCCGGTGGTTATCCTCTCCGCGTTCTTTTTCATTACCGGGGCGCTGTTCGGGTATTTTATTGTGTTTCCCTGGGGCTTTAAGTTTTTCTTAGGGTTCGCCACCGAATCCATCCGGCCCCTGCCATCCATGAAAGAGTACCTGGCTTTTTCGGCCAAACTGTTATTGGCCTTCGGGCTGGTATTTGAACTTCCGATAGTTTTAACGCTTCTGGCACGCCTGGGAATTGTTTCGGTGGGCTTTCTGAAACAAAACCGCAAATATGCCCTGCTGTTATTTTTTGCCGGCGCAGCCATCTTAACCCCGCCCGACGTGGTCACCCAGGTTATGATGGCCCTTCCCTTGATGGTGATGTATGAGATCAGTATTATCGGCGCCCGGTTTTTCGGTAAAAAAAAGCCGGCGCCTGAGGCTGAGGAAGACAAAGCTGAGCAGAGTGCATCTTAGATTCCGGCCAGCCTGACACAGGGTCCTACTGTAAAACTCATCCTGAAACAAAGTCGTTTGTCGTCTTTTTTAACCGAAAGCGCGTCTTTTATGGGAGAAGTGTAAAATCTCGTTTCAAACGACTATATATCTGAAATGATGTTTGATGATTTCGTATAAAGTGCTATCGCCGGTCATTGCGAGGAACGAAGTGACGAAGCAATCCCATGATTTCAGAGACTTGGATTGATAGAGATTGCTTCGCTGCGCTCGCAATGACAGCTTGGCAGACTTTTTACGAGTTTATTAAGTTTTGACGGACAAATTTATATATCATTATTTCCAATACGTTACATGATTTTTTAACCTGCTGTTTGTGATTGACAGAATGATTATTGCCTGATAAAAAATAGGGTTAAGCTAGGAAAGAATGGATAATGGATAAAGGAAAACCGTTGAGCAAAGGAGGGGAATAGAGATCCATGAATAAAAATTTGCTGGTTTTGGTTATTGTCGGTTGTGCTGCCTTATTTGTTGCTGCCGGAATTTATGCCAAAACAATTCCGGAGGTGATCGAATTGAATGACCCGGCCTATAAGGTGCACAAAAAAGGGGTTGTTCATTTCGAACATGGGAAACACCAAAAGGAGTATGCTGAAAAATATCCGGAATTTTATAAAAATGGCTGCGGCGATTGTCACCACGATAAAGACAACAAGCCGCTTTCCGACCTGAAAGAAGGGGATGATGTTCAAAAGTGCATTGAGTGCCACAAGATACCTAGTGAAGTGCCCAAAAAACTCAAGAAGGAATGGCGCAAAAAGAAAGTTAAAAAAGCCGAACAGAAAAAAGTGAAGCTCGAATATCACGCCGAGGCCCTTCATATAAACTGCAGAGACTGTCACAAAGCGTTCAACAAGAAATATAAGCCCAAAAAAGCTCCGACAACCTGTACCAAGTGTCATCCGAAAAAGAAAAAATAATACGGGCGAAATAAGTTAAAAAAGGCATGCATCGTTGCTTGCGATGCATGCCTTTTTTTTCATGTCGCGATGCCGGCCCTTCTCTCCAGTTTTTAATTCAAAAAGATATAATCGAGCTACATTCTTTTTGATTAAAAACTGGAGAGAAGGGCCGGCATCGCGACATGAAAAAACAGGCATGCATCGCAAGCAACGATGCATGCCTTTTTTAACTTATTCCGCTCGCATTAT
>PVMK01153333.1_pt1 | contig 15920 bp, 17 predicted proteins | sample 1853481 | NCBI WGS metagenome assembly PVMK01 (sample SAMN08533507, study PRJNA380276) | Marine sediment metagenome, whole genome shotgun sequencing project.
GAACCCGCGTCCGAACAGCTTCCAACAAGCGCGTCTACGTGTGTAGACTCCGAATCATCTTAGTCCGTGCCGCCTCGGAGTCGTGGCAACGCGAACCCAGCTCCAGTTGATCTTACCTCCGGCTCGTAGGAGCCGCGTTCCGAAGGCCAGCCTTCTTATGACACCCGCGACCCGTTAGAAGGCGTCACGGACGGATGTCGCTACGCTAGTTTCAGCTAGGCAGCGATTGCGTAGTTATCGTCGGCAATTGTAATCACCAACTTGCCACTTGTTTAACGACAGCTGTGACGATGTCGACACGCAGCGCTCGCCTTCGACCACCCGTCGAAACCGATCGCCCCCGAACCAGAGAGGGTAGCGGCGATTGCAGTTCAGCCCAAAGGATCCAGATATACCGGAATCGAGTCGTCGCGGTCCTCGATTTTGGAGAGGAACCACTCCACCCAGCCGTAGCGCTCCGCCATCAGCGCGTTGATCCTCGAGCGCCTGTTTGCGAATGGCGTCGCGCGGTATTCGGCGATCAACTCGCCCCTCCGAAGCTTCACTTCCGGCTGGCGGATCAGGCGATCGAGCCACGGGCTCGTCGGATCCAGAGACCGGACCCAGACCTGGGGACCGTGATCGACCACCCAAATTCGTGACGTGTAGGTCTTTCCCTCACCGTCGGTAGTGTAGAGGGTCACGACCTCACCGGTGTAATTGCGAATGCTGTACATGCCGCCCATGATCACGAGCGGAATCAGCAGCAGCTTTGCTGTCGTTAGGTTCATCGAAGACTCTCTCCGCCTCGGCTCGGAACCTCATGGTCCGGCCGACTCCTCTGGCCCAAAGGACTGAATCGGCCGAACACCGCGCAAAGTTCACCAGAACCGTGTGCAAAAAAGACTCACCGACGGGCAGGCGATCGGACCACCCACCGCGGCAGGAGCTACGTTCGGGCCGACCGCGCCCCCGCATGATGCGCTTGAGATCCCGCTCGTTCTCGCGTTTGCGGATCGCCTGGCGCTTGTCGTAGCGGCGCTTGCCGCGCGCGAGCGCGAGTTCGACCTTGGCGCGGCCGTCCTTGAAGTAGAGCTGCAGCGGGATCAGCGTGAGGCCGCGCTCGACCACGCGGCCCACGAGCCGAGCAATCTCGTACTGGTGGAGGAGCAGCTTGCGCTCCCGGCGCGGCGGCGCGTTCGCCCTCCCCGCCTGCTCGTAGGCCCCGATGTGGGCATTCAGGAGGTAGACCTCGCCCCGCCGAATCTCCGCGTAGGCGTCGCCGAGGCTCGCTTTTCCAGCCCTCAGCGATTTCACCTCGGGGCCCAGGAGCACCATCCCGGCCTCGAAGGTGTCGAGAATCTCGTACTCGAAACGGGCCTTGCGATTGCTCGCGATGACCTTCCGCTGTTTTTCGCCGTCGCCCATCGCTGCTCCCGGCCTCCGAATTTGCTCCCGACCTTCCAAATAGAGGGTACCCGGCCGTCCAGCAGCAAGCCCGACCTCGGGGCCACGCGCGATGGGCGCGGCTCTCACGATTGAGCCAAGGGTTGCCGGCTAGAGAGACTCGCCGAATACCATAACGGTTCTATCGACGGTGGGACCTGTTACTCAATTCCGCGGGCCTCTCTAGCTGGGCGGCGTTGAGCGCTATTGGGGCGAAGTTGCGCGCCGCGGATCCAGCACGCGATTGTCGATCAGTCGGACGGCTTCGCGTGTGCCGCGGTCCGGTGAATCGCGGTCCGGTGAATCGCGCCTGGTGAGTCGCGCCCTGGTGAATCAAAATAGACGGCCAGCGCGAGCAGCGCCGAATCCACGAGCTTCTCTCCGACCGGGCCGAGCGAGTCCGCAGCGCGCAGCTCGACGTAATCGATCCTCGCGAGCGGCGCCTTGTCGATCTCCGCGGTAGCCCGCTGGAGGAGCCGCTCCGAGTCGAGTTCTCCGGCCACCATGGCGTCGTCTGCGGCATCGAGGGCGCGAACCAGCGCGACCGCCTGTCGGCGTGCCTCGGGATGGAGGCGGGCATTGCGGCTCGAGAGCGCCAGGCCGTCGGTCTCGCGAACGGTTGGCGCGCCAACGATCTCGACGTCGAACCCGAGGTCGCGAACCATGTTGCGGATCACGCACAGCTGCTGGTAGTCCTTCTCTCCGAAGATGGCGAGGTGGGGCTTCGCGGCGAGCAGAAGCTTGGCGACGATCGTCGCGACCGCGCGGAAATGGCCCGGGCGCGATCGTCCGCAGAGGGGCTGGGCGGACTCTCCCGCCTCGATCCCGATCTGGCCCGCGGGCCAAACCATCTCGTCGCACTCGGGTGCGAAGACCACGTCGACAGCCGCTTCGCGACAGCGCCGCAGATCGGCTTCACGCGTGCGCGGGTAACGGCTCAGGTCTTCGGCGTTCTCGAACTGGGTCGGGTTCACGAAGATCGAAACCCAGACGCGGTCGGCCCGCTTGCGCGCCTCGTCGACGAGTGACAGGTGACCGGCGTGGAGCGCACCCATCGTGGGCACCAGCGCGATCTTCACACCCGCGGCGCGTTCGCAATCCGCGAGCGACTGAAGCTCCGCAACCGTTTCGATCACACGCATTCCGGTTACCGGTACGAGTGTTTGGCGTCTGGGAATTTCGAGTTTGCGACCTCTTCGGCGAAATTTCGAGCGGCCTGGGAAGCGAGCGAGCCGAGGTTCACGTACTGCTTGACGAAGCTGGGCGTCCAATCCGTCAGGCCGAGCATGTCGTGCATCACGAGTACCTGGCCGTCGCAGTGGACGCCCGCACCGATGCCGATGGTCGGAATCGTCAGCTGCTGCGTGATCTCGAGCGCGAGATCTGCGGGCACACCCTCGAGCACCACCGCAAATGCCCCCGCGGCCTCGACGGCCTGCGCGTCGCGGATCACGCGCGTGCGGCTGGCCTCATCGCGCCCCTGAACGCGATGCCCCCCCATCCGGTGGATCGCCTGGGGAGTCAGACCGACGTGGGCCATCACCGGGATCTCGGCCGCGACGATGCGCTCGATGGTCGCGGCGATGGCTTCGCCGCCCTCGAGCTTCACCGCGTGGGCACCGCCTTCCTTCACGCAGCGGCACGTGTTGCGGACCGCGTCCTCCGCGGAAATCTGATAACTGCCAAACGGCATGTCGCTGACGACCATCGCGCGCTGCGCTCCCCGTGCGACCAGGCGCGTGTGGTAGACGATTTCGTCGAGGGTCACGGGAAGCGTCGTATCCTGGCCCTGCATGACATTGCCGAGCGAGTCGCCGACGAGCAGGATATCGATGCCCGCCGCATCGAAGATGCTCGCGAACGTAAAGTCATAGGCGGTGAGCATTGCGATGCGCTCGCCGAGCTCCTTGCGCGCCACGAGGGACGGAATCGTGATGCGGTGCTCGCGAGTGGCCTTGGCGGTGACGCTAGACATGGGGGCCTCCGGGCAATTGGCGCGCTTCGCCTTCCGGAAACAAAAACGCGCCCGCCGGAGAATTCCGGAGGCGCGGCGTCGGCCCTGCGGTCAAATCCGCGGGCCTCCCCTCAACCACCCCCGTCTCGGTCCCAGCATCGGGATCCAAGCGTCACTCGGGTGTTGCTAGGCGTCGTCCTTGTCGATCCGAGGTGCGCTGCGCACCGATCGTTTGGAACGGATCGATCTTTTTCGCTCGCCGTGATGGAGTTCGCAACCTGCGAGACCCCTCTCGACTCGGGAATCTTGGGATAGCCCGGTGGGGGTTGTCAAGGCGTGATGGTTTCCCTCGGGGCTCAGCGCGCTCCCTGCAGTTCTCTTGCGAGCGCGAGCAATCGCGCGGGTTCGAGGCTATCCGCGCGCGCGAGCGGCTCGATCGCGCAGCGAGACAGCGCCGCTCGGAGATCGTCTGCGGAGTGTTCGGAGCCGAGTGCTCCGGCCCGAAGCGAGTTGACGAGTGTTTTGCGCCGCTTCGCGAAAGCGGCGCGCACGAACCGCTCCACGTCGGGCAATTCGCCCTCTTCGATCGCGGGTGTCTCCAACGGGGTAACACGAACGAATGTCGATTCGACCTTGGGAACCGGAAAGAAGCAGTTGGACGACAGCTTCATCGCCTTCGAGAGATTCACCGTCAACCCATGTAGTACGGATAGCGATCCGTAGTCACGAGATCCCGGCCGCGCGAGCAGGCGCGTGGCGACTTCGGCTTGTAGCATGACCGACCAGCTCATCAGCTGGTTGCGAAGGTCCAGACATCGGCGCAGCAAAGGAGCAGACGCACGATAGGGTAAGTTGGCGACCAACCGGGACGACCCAGCGCGATCTCGGACACACTCCGCGAAATCGAACTCGAGCGCGTCGGCGTGAACGAGCTCGACATTGTCTGGCAACACCGCATCGGCGCGCAGCGCCCGCACGATTCACGCGTCGATCTCGATCGTCACGACGCGCTGCGCCTTTTTGGCGAGGGCCCGGATCCACACCCCGAGCCCCGGGCCGATCTCGATCACCCGCTCGCCCGGCTCGACCCCAGAGAGAACGACCAACCGTTCCGCGAGAGATTCGTCGACCAGGAAGTTCTGGCCGAGATCGCGCCGCGCGAGCAGGCCATGGCGCGCCAGAAACGCCTTGACGTCAGCGGCGCTCAAAGCGGGCCGCACCCTCGCGAGAACCAGCCCGTCTCGGCAAACCTCATCACGACCCACTGCCATGCGTGAACGAGTTGGCGTCGACAACACTCATAGCGACCCACTGCCACGCGAAAACGAGTTGGCGCCGGCAAACCTCATAGCGACCCACTGCCACGCGAGAACGAGTTGAGATCCAGGCCGTGGCGCTCGCCGCGGGCGAGCCGCTGCGAGCCCGCGGCGGCGATCATCGCGGCGTTGTCGGTGCAGAGTTCGGGCGGTGGAAACGAGACCTCGAAGCCCTCCGCGGCCGCGGCCTTCGCCATTTCGGCGCGCAGGCGGCGATTGGCGGCAACACCACCCACGACGGTGAGGCGATCGACGCCCTCTTCACGCAGCGCCTGACACGCGCGACGCACGAGAACTTCGATCGCGGCCGCTTCGAACGATGCCGCGATGTCGGCGACGTCCGATGCCCCGAGTGCGCCATCGCCCGCTCGGCGCTCGACCTCCAACGCGACCGCGGTCTTCAATCCGCTGAACGAAAAATCGAGGCCTCCGCGGTCGAGCATCGGTCGCGGGAAGCGAATCGCAGTCGAATTTCCCGCTTGCGCGGCCGCCGAGACCGCCGGCCCACCCGGAAAACCGAGTCCGAGCAACTTGGCGACCTTGTCGAACGCCTCGCCGACCGCGTCGTCGCGGGTCTCGCCGAGCAGACGCGGCGCATCTTCCGCTTCGATCCGATACAGCGCCGTGTGGCCGCCCGAAACGAGCAGTCCGAGATAGGGCGCGCGCAGCGCGGGGTCGGCGAGTTCTGCCGAGGCGAGGTGTCCGATCAGGTGATGGACCCCCACCATCGGTATGCGGAGCCGATAGGCCAGCGCCTTGCCGAACGACAATCCCACCAGCAGCGACCCAATCAGGCCGGGTCCAGCGGTCACCGCAACTGCGGAGAGTTCGTCGGAACGAACCGATGCCTGCTCGAGTGCCGCCTCGACAACATCGGAAACACTTCGGACGTGGTCGCGCGAGGCGAGTTCGGGAACGACGCCCCCGTAGGGTTCGTGAATCTCGACCTGCCCTCGAACGACGCTGGACAGAATCTCCGTGCCACCGCGCACGACCGCCGCGGCCATTTCGTCGCAGGAACTCTCGATGCCGAGAATGAGGTCGGAGTTCAGGCGGTCCGTCGCTCCAGCTTCTCCTGCTCGGATTTGCAATCGATACACAATTCGGCCACCGGTCGAGCCCGAAGTCGCTTGACGCCGATGTCCTCACCGCAGTTCACACACTCGCCGTATTCGCCGTCTACGATCTTGCGCAGCGCGGTGTCGACCTTGGAGAGAAGTCCCTGCTCGCGCTCGCGAAGTCGACCCGTGAACTGCAGGTTGATCTCGGAGGATGCGGTGTCGATCTCGTCCGGGAAATCATCGGGGTCGAGGTGGATGTCTCCCCGAGCGCTTTGCGCTGATTGCCCTGGAGTTGCTCGCGCTGTTCCAGGAGGAGCTTCTTGAATCGTTCGAGATCCCGTTTGTTCAATCGAATCCCCTGCTGACTGCGATCGGTTTAGAGCAACTTGAGCTGCTGACTCGCTTCAGCAGCCCGGTCCGAGTCCGGATATTCTGCGAGTACGCGTTCAAAAGCCTTGCGTGCGGCGGTGTTGTACGCCGAACCCAGGCGAAGCAGCGCCTCTCCTTCTCGGTAGAGTGCGTCGGCTGCCTTGTTCCCGTTCGGGTAGCGAGCCACAACATCGTCGAATCTCAAAATCGCCTTTTTGTAGTTTCCCTGCTGGAAATAGCAATCCGCCCGCCAGTACGCAGCGTCATCCGCATATACGGAGGACGGATAAGTTTGCAGAAACTCTCCGAGCCGGTCAACACAAGCAATCGCTGCTGCTCCAGGTGGATCGAGCGGCCTTATAGGCCGCCAACTCCTCGCTGAGCATCGCGTTTCCGCCCGCAGCGCCCTCGCTGGCGGGCGCCGCTCCGTCCCCGGGGGCCGTGACACCCGATTCGAGCGCTTCGGTCGCCCCCTCCTGGCGAGCCGCGCGAGCCTCGCGAAGCGCTTCGCCGACCCGATGTTCGGTGACCTCCATCTGACCGCGCAGCAGCTCGGCTTCCTGCTCGAGCGCGTCGACTCGCGCCGCGAGTTCAGCCAGGCGTTCGCGCGGCGCTTCGCCTCCGGTTCGCCCCGCGTCGCGCTTGAGGTCCACCACGTCCCGTTGCACCTTCCGAAAATCCGCGACCGTGACGCACCCAGTCACCAACGGAAGGGCCAGGACAAGCGCCGCGTATCCCCGTTTCATCCGATTTCCCCCTTTTCCCCTCAAAATCTGAATACTCAAACCGTGTTCACCCCGCGCTGCGCGAGATCACCGACTAGTGCGGATAGGGCCCCCACGAGGGACTCGTGTCGTCACCTGGGCTGCGGGTCAATCGCTGCAGATGGTTTCCGCTGGAATCGATCAGGTAGATATCGGCGCTCCCCCGTCGCGTCGAGCTGAAGGCAATCTTTCGCGAATCCGGCGACCAGCTCGGTGCCTCATCATTTCGAGGATGACTGACCAGCGGAAGATTCACACTTCCTTCCGGATCGATCAACCAAATGTCGAACTGGCCACCGACGCGACCCTGGTAGGCGATCCAACGCCCATCCGGCGACCAGGCGGGGCTCGTGTTGTAGTTGCCGTCGAAAGTCAGCCGCCTGACGTTCGATCCGTCCGCATCCATCAGATAGATCTGCGGCGAGCCCGAGCGATCCGAGACGAATGCGAGTTTGCGCCCATCCGGTGACCACGAAGGCGAGACGTCGATCGAACGATTCTGGGTGAGTCTTCGCCGATTCTTTCCGTCGAGACTCACTCGATAGATTTCCGTCGATTCGGTCGGGCTCATCACGACGGCGAGTTCGCGTCCATCCGGGCGAAAGACCGCTCGGTATTGGGGCATATTGCTGAGTCCGGAGAGGATTTGCCCGGGCTTGCCGCGACCGCGCGTCGAGAGATACAGCATGGGGCGATTTTCGGTGCGGTAGGAGGTGTAGATGATCGAGTCGCCACTCGGAGACCAGGAGGGAAAATTGTTGATCGACCGATTGGCGGTGGCCGCGCGTTGGTTGGCACCGTCTGCATCCATCACGAAGATCTCGGGGTTCCCGCCGCGCTTCGAGACGAACGTGAGTTCCGTACTCGCGACCCCGCGAGCACCGGTAAGGACCTCCACGATGTCGTCCGCCATTCGCTTGGCGAGAATGCTGGGGTTGGCTGAGGACGCCTGGCTGTAGCGGCGGCGGAGCTTGCGCTGGCAGCCAGCGAGATCCCAGATGCCGAACTCCGCCGAAAACTGGCCTTCGCTGGCGCTCAATGCCCCCTCGACAAAGACATCCGCTCCGATCGTGGACCACTCCGAACATTGGATACTCGCTCGCGCACCCAGCGTTTCCGTGGTCGTGGATCCAAGGAAGGCCTTCCGATCGATTGTGCGAAAGAGGTTCGAGAACTCGAGCGCGGCCGCGAGGCCCTCGCGATATGCCTCTGCATCGGGGCCGCCTGAAAATTTCTGCAACGCGATGCCAAACTTCTGCTCCTGGCCACTCGTCACGACGACGGCGGGGCGCTCCGCAGCGCGAACGTCTGTGGTCATGGCCACGACGGCGATCACGGCGGCGAGTGCGGCTGCGCGCATCAATAGCTGTCCTCGGGCAAGAACACGAAATTCCACTTGCCGGCTTCCGGCGGTGGCGGAAGCGGGCTCGACTTCTGGATCGCGCGAATCACGCCCTCGTCGTACCAGGGATTGCCTGAGCGGCGAGACAACCGCGGAGTACCGCGCACCCCACCCGATGCGTCGAGATTGACCTCGACGCGAGCCTCGAGGGCCTGGGTGCGAAACCCCGGCGGCACCACCCAGTTCTTGCGCACGTGAATCTTGGCTTTTTTGAGCCAGGCGGCGACCTCCGGTGAGATCGCGACGCCGTCCGGAGAGCCCGGCGAGCCGATCGCGGTGGGCTCCACCTTCGCGATCTCGGTCGGGGGCGCGTCCTCGCCCGACTCCGCACGCAGCTGGGCCAACACATCCTCGTACTGTTGCTCGGCCTTGGGTTTCGGCTGCACGGGCGGCACCTTTTCGACCGGTTTCGGTTGGATCTTCGGCGTGGTGGGCTCTGCGGGCAGCACGATCTTCTTGGGCTTCGGAGGCGGCGGGGGTTTCGGAGGCGCCGGCTTCGCGACCGGAGCGGGCGCCGCGGGGCGAGCGGCTGCGGGCGCTCTCACGAGTTCCACCGAGACCACACCGCGCGGCACGCTGATCTTCGATTCGGGTGAGAAACCAAAGACCACAACCACCACTATGTGAGCGGCGAACGAAATCGCGATCAGGCGGCGCAATTCGTGGCGCCGCAATTCGCCGAGTTGAATGAAAAGCTCTTCGGTTCCCGTCAAGATGCACGCCCCGATCTACGCTCAGCTCTCGGGCTCCGTCACCATCCCGAGCTTGGTGGCGCCCGCCTGTCGAGCGGCCGCTAGGGCTTTGACGACGTATCGGTAGGCAACGTTCTCATCCGCCCGCAGAAAAATCTCCTTGCTGTCGCGACCCTCGAAGATCGCCACCAGCTTCTCGCCCAGTTCGGCCTCAGCGATTTCGCGCCGTCCCAGGTGATACTTGCCCGCCTTGTCGATCGTCAGGATCAGCGGTTCGTCCCGGATCCGAAGCTGTTGGGTCGTGGTGTCCGGCAGGTCGATGTCGATCCCCTGGTGCATCATCGGAGCGGTCACCATGAAGATGATCAACAGGACCAGCATCACGTCGACGAAGGGCGTGACGTTGATCTCGGATCGAGGCTGCAGCACCGTCAGGGACACGATCCCCTCAGTCCAATGCCAATGGGGGGGCTTCCTGTTTCGCGTTCGCCATACGACGCAGATCACCATCGTAGTCGGTGCTAAAGAGGTCGATCGCGGCGGCGATGCCGCGCAACTCGCCGACAAAATAGTTGTAGAAGACCGTGGCGGGGATCGCGGCGAACAGGCCGACCGCGGTGGCGATCAACGCCTCCGCGATTCCGGGTGCCACGACCGCGAGGCTCGCGCTGCCAGCCCGGCCAATTTCCTGGAACGCGTTGATGATTCCGATCACCGTGCCAAACAGACCGATGAATGGAGCCGCGCTCCCCGTGGTCGCCAAAAAGGAGAGGCCGCGCTCGAGGCGCAACGCTTCGCGAGAACCGGTCCAGGCGATCTTTCGCGTGAGCGCCTGCAGGTGGCCTTCCGCGAGCCCTTCCATCGCCGATTTTCCGCTGAAGCGCGCTATGCGATTGACCTCGGCGTAGGCGTCGAGAAAAATCGCCGAAAGTGGGCCACGATCGAGGTCTCGGGCCGCTTCATAGGCGGCGTCGAGAGATCCCTCGTGATAGACCTCGAGGAATGCCTCGCTATCCTGCTCGGCGCGTCGCAGCTCACGCCACTTGAAGGCGATGATGGCCCACGAAACAACCGAAAGTATGAGCAGCAACAGGAGGACGAATTGAACGAGCCAGCTGGCCTGCCAAACTAGTGCCAGTGCATCCAGGCTCGCGAGACGTCCCCCCACAGCCGTCCCGACGACAAAATTCATTTTCACACTCGCTTGAGAGCGCAGCGAGTCTAGGTAACGCCCGCAGGGAGTTCAATACAACTCCACCGACACAGGGAGCCGTGATGCAGATCACCGTCGAAACCCGAAACGCCATCGATGCGCGCACAGCAATGCTCGTACTTCTGGTGCCGAAGCTCGAAGACGCACAGTGGCGCCCGCCGCCCCGAACCGCCGCTGTGGACCGCGCGCTGGGGGGCCAGATCACATCGGTGATCGCGAGTGGCGATTTTCGAGGCAGGGTGGGCGAGGCGCTTCTCCTCTACCCCAACGGTGAGATTCCGGCCGAGCGAGTCCAGCTGCTCGGATTGGGCGAGGAGCGCGAACTCAACGCCGAATCCGTGCGTTGCCTGGCCGGGCGCGCGGTCGATGCGGCGAAGGATCGCCGCGCCACCAGCATCGCAATCTGCGCGCCCCGCATTCGGGGCCTTCGGCTTCCGGAAATCACCCAGGCCCTGGCGGAGGGCTTGGTGCTCGCGAGCTACGAGTTCGACACCTACCGCGAGCGCGACAAAGACGCGGCGCCGTCGTTAAAGCGCGCTTCACTGCTGATCGACCGACCCACCGATTTGAAGGCCGCGCGCGATGCGAGTCGAACCGGAGTCGTACTCGCCGAGTCCCAGAACCTGAGCCGTCAGCTCTCGAACGAACCCGCCAACGCCCTTCCCCCCGCCGAACTCGCCAACGCCGCGAAGCGCATGGCGCGAGAAGTCGGGCTCAAGGCCCAGGTGATGAGCGTGGCGGAACTCAAGAAGCACAAAATGGGTGGGATTCTCGCCGTGGGCGGGGGTAGCGTGAATACCCCGCGCCTGATCGTTCTCGACCACGACCCGCGATCGAGCCGGGGGAAGAAAGGCGCCAAGAGCGCGGCCGGATCGACGCGGCAAGCGCCGACGGTTTGCCTGGTCGGCAAGGGGATCACCTTCGATTCGGGCGGCATCTCGATCAAACCCTCCGCGGCGATGGACGAGATGAAGCACGACATGTCCGGGGCCGCCACCGTGATCGGCGCGCTGCGGGCCTGCGCGTTGCTGAAGCTACCGATCCGGGTGGTGGGGGTGATCGCGGCGGCGGAGAACCTGCCCAGCAGCACCGCCTACCGCCCCGGCGATGTCGTGACCACGATGTCCGGAAAAACGGTCGAAATATTGAATACCGACGCCGAGGGCCGCGTCGTACTCGCCGATGCGCTCCACTACGCGAACACGAAATTCAAGCCGGAAGCCATGGTCGACCTGGCAACGCTCACGGGCGCGTGCGTGGTGGCGCTCGGCAAATGGGCAACGGGACTGTTTGGCAACCACGAAGGCCTCATCGAGGCCGTGCGCGCGGCCGGCGAGTCGACCGCAGAGCGGGCCTGGCCGATGCCGCTCTGGGCCGAACACCGCAAGGCGGTTCGCAGCAGCGTGGCCGACATCAAGAACACGACCGGCCGCGACGGCTCGTCATCGACGGCTGCGGCCTTCCTCGCAAATTTCGTGGGAAAGACACCCTGGGTGCACCTGGATATTGCGGGTACAGCCTGGGGCCAGCAAGCCATCCCCTTACCTCAAGAGGGGAGCCACCGGCGTCGGCGTCCGGCTACTGGTGGAACTACTGCAGGGTTGGAAGAAGAAACCAATCGTTTGACGGGCCCGCATGCGCCGTCTAGCCTCCCGCCCTCTCAAAAGTGACCGACAAGGAGAACGTTCGATCATGAGCCGCTCAAAGAACCTGAATCAGTTCACCCTATTCGTTTCGATGGCTGCACTCGCGACGCTGCTCGCCCCGGCTGGCGCGCTGGCCGGTGACGCCGCGGCGGGTAAGTCCGTCTACACCGTCAACTGCCTCTCCTGCCACGGTGAAACCGGCAAGGGTGACGGACCGGTGGGACAGGTCCTCCAGCCGCCCCCGCGCGATTTCGCGGCGGGCGATTTCGTATTCGACACCGATAAGGACGGAAAGGCCGGAACCGACGCCGACCTCAAGGCCGCCATCGCCAAGGGAGCGGGTGCCTTCGGTGGCAACCAGATGATGGCCGCCTGGGGTGGCATCCTCTCGGACGCAGACATCGACAACGTCGTCGCCTACATCCGCACCCTCAAGAAGTAACACAGCGCCCGACGACAGGACGGGGCCGTCGACGTCGGCCCCGTCGCTCGAGCAGCCCACCCGTTCGAGCGACGCACGAACTCGAGCAATCCACCCGTTCGAACGGCCCACCGATTGCGATTCGCGGCGTCTGCTACCGTCCGTTCGGTTCGCAAGATCCCGCCCGCTTGGACCAACCCGCACCCGCGCGACACTTCGCTGCGGTGCGCAGCATTGGGGGCTTTGCGCGTGAGTTCTCCCAAATCGGCGACTTCCGACGACGCCCCTGAACCCGAGCTCACGTCGGAGACGCTTCCCCAGACCGCCTCTTCCGATCGATCGCTCGGCCCGGTCGACGCACTTTCGGCCTACATGGCCCAGCTCGCCGAATACGCCCCCATCTCGCGAGAAGAGGAGCACGCGCTCGCGGTCCGCTGGGTGGAAGACGGGGACGAGGACGCCGCCCGTCAACTCGTGCTCGCAAATCTTCGCTTGGTGGTCAAGATCGCGATGGAGTACCGGCGGGCCTGGACGAACGTGCTGGATTTGATCCAGAGCGGCAACGTCGGACTGCTCGAGGCCGTCCAACGATTCGACCCCCACCGGGGCGTAAAACTCACCTCCTACGCGGTCTATTGGATTCGCGCCTACATCCTCAAATACCTCATGGACAACTTCCGTACGGTGCGACTCGGGCGATCCCGCGCCCAGCGCAAACTCTTCTTTCGCCTAAACAAAGAAAAGCGTCGGCTCGAGCTGGAGGGTTTCGAGGTCGAACCCAAATTGCTCGCGGAACGCCTCGAAGTGACAGAAGAAGACGTCATCGACATGGATCAGCGGATGTCCCAGGGCGACCTCTCCCTCAACGCACCGGCACGAAGAGACGATGCGGGTGCTGAATTCGGTGACTTCGTCCCGGTCGGTGGGCAGACCGCCGAGCAGGCCGTCGGAGACAGCCAACTCAGCCGCGTCTTCCAGGAGAAGATTGCGGAATTTTCCGCCGGATTGGGCGAGCGTGATCGGCAGATCGTAGAGGAGCGCATCATCGCCGAAGAGCAGAAGACGCTACAGGAACTCGCCGACGAATTTGGCGTTTCCCGCGAGCGGGTGCGCCAGCTCGAAAAGCGCCTCGTCGACCAGCTCCGCGACTACATGAAGGCCAATCTCGTCGACTTCGAGTACTACGCGCCCGATGGCAACGAATGACTGCCACGGAATCCGCGGGCCACTGCCGCCGCCGGGTGCTCATCTCCGGACTCGTGCAAGACGTCTGGTTCCGGGCGACGACCGCAAAGCAAGCGGTTCTCGCGGGTGTCCACGGCTGGGTGCGCAACCTCGCAGACGGGCGCGTCGAAGCCGTCCTCGAGGGCACCGCGGACGCCGTGAACGAAATGATCGATTTCTGTTCTCGGGGCCCCGAAATGGCTCGCGTCGATCGAATCGAAGTGATCGAGGAAGCCCCCGAGAACCTAGAAGGATTCCGAATCCGCTGAGGTACGTGGGGCCTGCTTGCTGGGGAGCCGGGGGGACGGGCCACTCGCTCCGAGGCCCATGTCGCTCGCAACCCATCCCCCCGGCTCCCCAGCAAACGCACTGCCAGCGCGTTAAAAACAACCGCTGCACCTAGCGTCCTCGTCTAAGGAGCGGTGACTTGGGTGGGGTGACGGGAGGCTTGAGGGCGACATGGGCCTGAGCCAAGACGGGCCGATAGGCCCGTCGCAGCAAGCGAATCCGCAGGATTCGCCGCCGATGGCCTCCCGTCACCCCACCCAGAGCACCCTGCCCCCGCAAAAGGAGTTCCACCAGACGCCTGCCCCCAATCTGGGGTCGCGCTCCTGGCGGCCCCCTGGGGGTGGAATCTGGCTCCAGTAAAGACCATCCGCAGCCCTGCCGAAAAACCCTGGCGAGATGACCCGAATCGGCAAGCCCATGCTCTTCTGCCCCCCCCACCCTCCCATTGCGCTCGGGCCCCCGGATACGGTTTCGATTGGGCGCAGCCGCAGCTGCGATATGCGCCTGCCGGGAGGCGACGCGTCGCGAAGACACGCGGAAATCGCGGGCGGCCCCGAGGGCTTTACGATCACGGACCTCGGCAGCACCAACGGCACCTTCGTCAACGACCAACGGATTCAGAAGCAGCCGCTACAACCGGGCGATCGGATCGAGATCGGCAATAGCATGATCACCTTCTGTCAGATCGGTGGCGGACTCGAAAACGTCGGCTTGGAGCGCGATCGAGAACGGACGATTCAGGTGGAGCGGCCGACCGGAGGACAGGTCTTCGAGGGCGAGCTCGCCGAGATTCCGCCTTTCGCGCTGCTTCAAATCCTCGAGTTGGGGAACACGAGCGGGCTACTGAGCATCGATGCCGATCAAGCCAACGGCCGACTCTGGCTCGCGAACGGCGCGCCGATTCACGCAGAAACCAAACAGCACTCCGGATTCGATGCAGCCGTCGAGATCGTAAACTTCACGGGCGGGCGCTTCACCTTCCAGCCGCATGAAGACCTGACAGAGCGCACCATCGAGGCATCCGTTACTGAGTTGCTTCTCGAAGCTTCGCGGATTCTCGATGAGGGACTTCTATAGCCGCCTCCGACGGAAATTCGGCGAGAATGGCTTCGCGAACCGCTCCATCGACGGCATCGGTGTCGACTCCGAGAATCGCTAGAAACGCCTGGTCGGCGTCGACCCCGGTCCCGAGCATCCCGAGCAATTTTGCGCGCTGTGCAGTGTCGGTCTGTTCGGCGATCCACTGCGCAGCTGCCGCAGACTCCAGGTAGGCGGCGCGTGCGCCTTCGTCATCGAGGCCCGAAAAACTCGGCGCGAGGCGCCGCAGCGGGATCCACTTCCCCGTGTCAATGGCGACGCGCAGCGTCCGTCGTTCGCTGCGAGTGAGCCCCTTCCGCCGGAGCGACTCGCGCTCGGAGATTTCAGCGAGGCCTTCGTTCAACCAATAAGGGCGATCGCCGCCGGTCTGCTCGCGGTAGACCGCGTGAGAATATTCGTGGAAGAGCAGCGCGCGAAGTTCTCCGGCCGGATGCGCGGCCGACACCACGTGGATTCGACCGTCGAAGAAACCGACCGTCTGAAACGAAAAGCGATGGCGGTGCGCATCGAGGTAGGCGGCCTTGCCGTAGAAGACCACGCCCATCGACTCGTCGGGAACCGCACCGAGGCGGGCACTGACGGTGGAGCGAGCTTCCTCGAGATAACGGAGCACGGTTTGCGCGTAGTTGGGGGAGGCCTGCTCGAGCTCCGGGCCGTAGTGGACGCGAAAGTTCGCGTTCGACAGCCCCTGCCAGGGGCCCGTCGCGCGGGCACCGTTGGGATCCGCCAGGCGGGCCTCGTCGTCCAGCGCTGAGAGTCGGCGGCTAGCCGATTGCCGCCAGGGTTCGAGATCGTCGCCCGCGGCTGCGAGGAAGGCCTCGAGGTGCACCCGAGCCGACTCGTAGCGGCCGCGTTGGCGATCGAGGAGTGCGAGGTACCAGTGCGCGACCGGTTCTCCGGGCGACTCCCGCAGCACGGCGTCCAACGAAACCGACGCGCGCGCCGTCTCGCCGCGGCGCAGATCGTCGATGGCACCGCGGATCAGGCGCTGGGTGCGGGCTTCGGAGGCGTCCAGCGTAGGCCCGGATACGGGCTTGTCGCCGATCG
>PVMK01142896.1_pt1 | contig 15919 bp, 14 predicted proteins | sample 1853481 | NCBI WGS metagenome assembly PVMK01 (sample SAMN08533507, study PRJNA380276) | Marine sediment metagenome, whole genome shotgun sequencing project.
CAGGTCACTGTGTGTCATGCGCTGTTCTAGCTTACACCATGTAGTAACGTGAACGACTTTGTCTTGAGCCTATTGCCCGAATTGGGCACGATGGGTTCTAAACGGGGGGGAGTTGGGGTGACCCGCTCCTCTACCAGCTACACCGTCTGTGCTGCCGGTTCAACCTGGCTAGCCCGACATAGCAGCCCTCGCCTGCTCCAACCATTGCCCAGACTTCTCAACAACCTCAGCCCAAACTTCCCTAGCTTCTGGCAACTGCGGATCACAGACGCTGTGCATTATATCATCCGGCACTTCACCTGCCATGCCCAGATCCTCATACAACTGATCCAACTCCCTCACCGTCTCAAAAGCCGCATACAACTCATACCCCGTATCAGCAATCAGCACAGTCACCCCGATAAACGGAATAGATTCAGCAGGGATTGCAGCGATACTCTTCGCCGTCACTCGCCTGGTTCTGCTTGCCAGCCGGGCGCCGAATCTCCTGATAGCGGTTTTGCGTTTGAGAGCGGTGGATTGATGTTTCTTGATGGCCTTATCCCGGGTGGCGAGTTTGGTCTGCATCATACTGGAGACAGTGCGGATACCCAGGGCGGTTCCCATTAGGCCGGATAGGGCAGCGTTGAAGGCGGTATTAGTGAGGGTGAGGATATTGGTGGCGATTAGTGCCAGGAATCCGGCAGTGAGTATTAGGCGTTTTGTCCAGGAGATTATTTTCAATAACTATCTCCTTTTTTTGACTAGTGCAATTATTTGCAATGGGTGGGTGAGGGCCTGCTGGTGAGTGAGGTAACAGTCTTCCAATAAACCAACAGCGGCGAAGCATTCTGCTCAATCACAACCTTCCTCCCGCCGTATAGCCCAAACTCCACCCGCCCCACGGCGTAGCCTCGGGTGTGTACATCGTTCAGCAGCAACTCCCTGGTGAATCTTTCAGGGTGGGGTAGCTGCGATATGTCATCGTGATCATCCGCATCGATGTCATCATCAAGAAATATCGCGTAATCGAAGCGAAGCTGAGAGGGGTGATCAATCTCTAAGTAAAACAGGTAGAAGTCCAGTAGTGGACCGGTGAGGTGGCCGGTCATGTCGTTGAAGTCAAAATCAGTTTGCATGGGTACCTCCTATATCAATTAGTTGAGAATGTTCGAGGTCGGCCAGGAATAGCTTGCTGGCAGGATTCATGTCACAGCACCCCCTCTTGAGCAAAGCTAAAGCAGCTATCGCCAACAATAATGTGGTCAAGCACCCTAATGTCCAACAGCGCCAGAGCATTCTTGATACGCTCCGTAATGCGCTTATCCGCGGCGCTGGGTTCTATAACACCGCTTGGATGGTTGTGCGCCAGGATGACCCCAGCGGCATTCGCATATAGAGCAGCCTTGGCGATCTCGCGAGGGTAGATTGCGGCGCCATCGATATGCCCGATGCTGTGGTCGCTATCTGGATGGTGGTGAGATCCCACAAACAGCTGAACAACTGATGCGTTCTCGCTATTGTGGTTTTGCGCTCTGCGACGAGCCCTATCTGTTGTCCACCTGGCACCCTGATACACGCCCGAGTAATGTGCGCCTTGACGAACGGCAACGCTGGCTTGGGCTCAGCATACGTGCCACAGAAGCAGGTGGGCCTGATGACGATATCGGCTTCGTTGAGTTTGTCGCCCGTTTCAAAGTAGACGGCAAGGGGCATCGCCTTCACGAGAATAGTCGCTTCGAGAAAATTGCTGGCCGCTGGTATTACCTTGATGGGCAGTACTTGTACAGGTAGGCACCCACCGACTATGGGACTAGAAAAACAGGTAGATCCTGCTCCATAGTCGGACGCTCTAAGCAGCTATAACTCTTTGAAAACTGTAAAAAATGGTGGGCCCAGAAGGATTTGAACCTTCGACCTGCCGATTATGAGGAGGATGGTGTGTGGAGAGATTGGGCAGTAAGCGGAAGAAAGCTAACGGGATTTGCTGATGGAGTGGGGCAGGGTGAGTGAAACCGAGCTTATGCCGAAACTGGTGGAGGGTTATACCGAGCTGGGTTGCGGTAAGTTGAAGAGGGGTAAGGGGTTTTCGAAACCGAACTTCGAAACTCTTCCGAGCCCCGGTGCTGGTAGGAGAAAATTCCAGCAGACCGGCTTCGGGTGTTTCGTTTCCCGGGGGCTCAGATGGCCTCTCTGCCGTAAGTACGGATCAACCTCCAGTGTACGAAGAATAGTATGCCGGAGACGACGAGGACGATGGCGGTGCGAATCAGCTCTTGCATCGCGGAACGCTTGTGATTCTTGATTAGCATCTGGTAGCTTTCCTGTCTCAGATGCTCTACTTCTTCATCGGACAGGGGCGTTGGGTCTGCATCTGACTCACTGTTTATCAGCATGTCGGATTGGCGCATGGGCATTGACCTGGCGACACCCATGGCTCCCGGAATGAACAATGCCTGGGGATGAAATCGGGAGGCATAAAAGTGCGAACTCTTGAAGTTATCCAGCGACTGGTGGGCGTTGTAGGAGTGGGTATCCAGTGTAAGCTCCGGTGCCGCTATCTTAAGCAGGCTATACAGGCCGACACCTGCCATGATCGCTACACAGATCACTGATACAAAGCACACGGCCAGCAGATAAATTCTGAAACTCCGGTCTTTTGACACGAATTCAAACCTCCATAGCTACACGCGTATTCAGACACCAGCGAACTGAATTCAGTTCCAACAGCATCGATGCGTACTTTATAGAGCCCACTCACAATTAGCAATTTTCCATGCTCTGGTGAACCATCTGATACCATTAGGGAATTACGAATTCGCCGCGCACAGGTCACGTCACAAACCGATCTGTGTCCTACTCGCAGTGGAAGAAATAAATGCCTCTCTCGACATTAGTCGCGCTGATACCACGTGGCGCCCGTTACATGCTGATCTCGGCACTGGGGTTCGCACTCATGGCCACCTGCGTGAAACTCGTGGCAATACGCGGTATCCCACTGCTGGAAATTGTCGCCGCACGTTCGCTGGTATCACTCGGCATCAGCTATCTTGATGTACGTCGAAAAGGCCTGTCACCCTGGGGAACACACCGTGCACTATTGATAGCGCGTGGTGTAATCGGCGCCCTGGCCCTGGTCTGCGTCTATTATGCGGTGGCAACCCTACCGCTAGCTGAAGCAACGCTACTACAGTACATGCACCCAATGTTTACGGCTGTACTCGCTTTGCTGTTCTTAAAGGAAAGTATTCAATTTTCAACAATTGTCTGTATCGTGTTGAGCATTGTTGGGCTGGTAATCATGGCTGATCCAGGGGTGCTGGCGACAACGTCACCAACGCTGCCTTTATTCAGTGTAGTGATAGCACTTGCGGGAGCATTCGGTAGCGCCATCGCCTACGTATTAGTAAGGCGCCTCAGCCAGCATGAAGACGCGTCGGTGATCATTTTCTACTTTCCACTGATCGCCCTGCCGTTCTCAGTCCTGATTCCTGCAGAACCATTTGTAGTACCGGACGCAGAAACTTTATTGTTGTTGCTATTTGTGGGGATTTTCACCCAGATCGGACAGCTGGGTCTCACCCATGCAATGCGGCATGAAACTGCCGGCAAAGCAGCTGCCTATTCTTATGTGCAGGTCATCTTTGCCCTGGTTATTGGCTGGGCTATATTCGATGAAATACCGGAAATCTGGACATGGGTAGGGGGAAGTCTGATAGTTGCAGGTGCATTGTTTAACCTGATACGCCGCCAGTATCGAAGCAATCCTCTAGAAAGTACTAACAAGTTAAACGGCCCAAATTGTTAGAATCGGCGGATGAACACATACAACCGACACCGATTCCCTCAGCAACCCTTGGTCAATATCCTCAGCTTATCCAGTCGGCCTTTATAGAAACTCCCTCAAAATTCCACGGGCAGTCATATAGCAGGATTTAGAAAAAGTATGGGGCCCACCCCGGGCTAGAAATCCCATTTACACCCGACGCACTCGACGCAGACTATACTCTATAAGGCCTTGCGGTTGATGAAAGGCGTCGATTTCGTCGAGTGTGTCGGGTTGTTTGGTGGTTTCTCTGGGGATTCGGGGCAGTGGTCGACCAAGGCTTTGCCAGAGTTTGTGGTGGGTAATACCGAGCTGGGTGGGGGTAAGTTGAAGAGGGGTAAGGGGTTTTCGAAACCGAACTTCGAGCTTGTTCCGAACTGATTGAATTTGGTCGGGAGGAGGTCATCGTCATGTCGTATACTACCCAATCAATCTCCTCGTAAGCCAGCCGACAGGATCCGCAGTAATGGCCGCAATACGCTCCGATAGAACTTGGGTCTTTGGCTACGGTTCGCTGATTTACAAAGTGGATTTCCCTTATGTCGAGAGAGAGCCTGCCAGTATTTTTGACTGGGAACGCCGTTTTTGGCAGGGATCTCATGACCACCGGGGGACACCCTCCGCACCCGGCAGGGTGGTAACTTTGATTCCTTCGCCTGGTGCGGTCTGCCGTGGTATGGCCTACCTTATTGGTCACGACGTATTCGAACATTTGGACCACCGGGAGAAAAACGGCTATGAACGTTATCCAGTAAGCATTAGCTTGGATCGATCAGGGCCCGCGGTTAATGGGCTGATTTATGTCGCAGCTGAAGACAATCACGCCTACCTGGGGCCTGCAGAACTGGAGGAGGTGGCCGCCCAAATTTCATGCTCCTCCGGACCCAGCGGCAGTAATACCGATTACGTCTTGCAACTGGCGCATGCGCTGCGGCAACTCGGGGAGCACGATCAACATGTGCATACCCTGGAAGCCTTGCTTGCCGAGTAATTGGGAATCCCGCTAATCCACTGGGCAGGTAATAGCCCGGCCGAACCGATTCACAACCTGCCACCCTTGAGCACCTCGCATGCCAGTCGAAGACGTTTGGGAGAAGGCCAGATGGCGCTTTTATGAAATTCCCCAAAAATTCTCCGGGCAGATATGTTGCAGGGTGTGGAAAAAAAGTATGGCCCCCACCCCGGGGTTAGAAACTCCAGTTACACCCGACGAACCTGACGCACCCGACGCCAACGTAGTCCCTGCAAGGCCTTGGGGTAGATGGGTTGGCGTCGGGTTCGTCGAGTGCGTCGGGTTGATTGATGGTTTCTGGTAGGGATGGCCCAGTGATTTGCCAATTGCCTCTACTTTCTCTGAGTGTTTGAACGTCCGGAGAATTAATAAATTGCCATTGACAGGTAGCAGTTTTCGCAAACTCTTTTTGGGAATGGCCAGTCTCGGCCATGCATGCCATTTACACTGTTTTGAAAAAAGTCTCTGAGAATTGCTACCCTCCCTCCCTGAAGGCCCGGCAGTTAATCAGGGATCAAGCTCGAACAGGCCTACAGGACAGGGTCCATAAGAAAACGGGCCGATTACTGCGATATTCTTTGCCGACATACAGCCGAATCTGATGTGAAAGGGCTCCCACCCCGGGGTAAAAACTCCAGTTATACCCGACGTACCTGACGAAGTCGACGCCGGTGATATGGTGGAAGGCGTTGGGGGAGGTGACTGGCGACGGGTTCGTCGAGTGCGTCGGGTTAGAGCTAAGTCACTGATTCATTGGATGAATTGCTAATTCGGTGGGCTCTTCTCCGGTCTTGTGAGTGAATATCAGGCCGCAACATAGAACATCGAGTCCTTGTCCGGTAGGGATGACTGCCTGATCTTGAGTTTGAAATACTCGGTATCCCTGATGCCTCTTGCGCGCTTGCGGATCATGCCGATACTAATGTTGCCGGCCTCGATCCTGGCACTGGTGAGCTTGTGCTTCGCGTAATTGCAAATGCCCACACAGTGGTTTCTCAACGACTTGGCAAACTTTTTTAGGTAGAGCATGGTCGATTGATCGGCTATCCGGCACCAGCCCTCCAGTCGTTCCTGCATCAGTTCCACAGTCTCTGAGTCCCACAAGGCCTGAAGCTGTTCCTTCAGGATATACAACGTATTGAGATTGGCCTTTCTAAACTCTATTCGGCGCTGGTTGCCCAGGGCCTTGCTGTAGTTCTGCATGATGTGAAAACGGCCAAACACAATGTCGGCATTGGGTAAGCAATCACGTACTGATTTCTGATAGGATGGCCCCATGTCCATCGCGACAGCCTCTATTTTTGCAGCGGTTTCTAATGGAAGCTGCTTTAAGAACCCAGAGAAAACATCAGCGGTTCGGCCTGTTTCCACCCCGATTAAATGCCCCTCCACCATGTCGTAAATCACGGTCATGTAGTCGTGGCCTTTCGCCCTGGCCACCTCATCAACACCGAGGTACTTCAGGCCAGTCAACTGTGTCGGGTCGAGCGCCGGGAGGGTTTCCTCCAGATACGCCTTGTCGATATTCTTCACCGTCTCCCAGCGTACCCCCAGATGCCTGGAGACCGCCTGAATACTCATGTGGCGGCACAAGCCACTGATCATACGACAGAAACGGCGGGTGAAACGCCATCCCTTGTCAACAAACTCACAGCGCTCCATCCGTCGCTCGTTCTTGCTGATAAAGACTTGGGCCAGCTCCATTTCTATCATGCAAGGATAGCCAAACAGCGGCACATCCCTGACCTGACGACGGACATACCGGTTGACCGTTCCCTTCTGCCCGGTAACGGGGTCTATGGCGTTTCTGCGCCTGTCCCGATGGCAGTAAATGACAAGCTGCTGCTTCGCACCGTCCAGTTTAAACTGATTAACGCCTTGCCCCTTAAGCCCCAAAAAATCCCTCTGGATGTCGATTCCCACATACCTGTTCTATGTGAAGTTGTCAGAAGCCTTATATACCAACAGATTACGTGGGGGTCGGCATCCTTTTTCACTCATAGAACCGGAGAAGAGCCATTTTGCATGGGCGCTTGCAGTTAAAAGTATTCATGAGCGGCACGGCTCAGCCGGATGGTAACCTCTGGGATCAGTTATTAACTGAGAATCCCGGAACGCCTGGCGGATGCCAGCGAGCGCAGGGCGCGCACTCGCCGGGTGACGGCGCGCATTTCATCGGCAAAGGTCTGGCGCTGTGTCGTCAGTTCCACAGCGCTGGCTCTGATGTCCAGTAAACCGCTGGATTTTGCCACTTTAAGGCCGGTATCGAACATCGCCTTGGCAATGGATTCGGCGCTGACCACCTGGCATTGCAGTAGCAACTGCCTGCCGGTATTGATGCAGTCCCTTATGAAAATCTTCTGGTCGAAGCTTTCGGCGGCATCACTTGCCAGCAGTTGTTCACTGACAATGCGATAAGCATCGAGGTAGGGTTCCAGGGCGCCGTGTCCCAGTAGGGGGTCGATTTCCATAAATAGTGTGCGCAGACCTTCCCGGCCTTGCATAACCAAATCGCGCCAGTTGGCGTGGCGAATATCCAGGTCCCGATAAAGCCCGGCGAGGAATTGCTCCTTCTCCGGAAAGAAAAACTCCCACTGGAACAGTTTGCGCAGTTGTAATATCTCTTCCTCGATCTCCTGCAAGGGGTCTGGACCGGTGCCGTCCAGATAAAGTTTGGCCAGCGCCAGATCCGCCATGGCGCCAGTGAACAGGAAGTGAATAGCGTTATTGCGGTAATAGGCCGCGTCCAGCGACTTGTCTTCGACGATGCGGTAGACCGGCTCGATACCTGCCTCGAAGCAATGCACAACGCCGCTGCCCTGTAACTGGGGTATGCCGGTCTGCAGCAGCTCCTCGGCGGATAACTCAAGCGGGAAAGTAGCAGTGCAATCAGTGGCGCGCAGGTATGCCAGCAGTACATTGAGCTCATGCAGGAGCTCGGTGCGCGTCAGGGCCTGTGGCGCAGAGGCCAGCAGTGTCATGCAGATTAACGATGCCTTGGTTACCGGGGTGCTGCGATTCAGTTCAACACAGGTTTCGAAAGCGAGGCGCTCCACCGCGATAGGGTCGCGTGGCTGGCCGGCATCTACTTGCGCTTGCACCGGGTCGCCAAAGCGGATATGGATCTTGCCCAGCGGGGTCTTGAAACTTTGCAGATAGCGATAAAACCACGACAGGTTCTCGGTTTTCTTCACGCCACCCAGTTGCTCATGGGCGTAGGCGCCCACATCCACCACCTGCTCGAACACGATGGACAGTGGCACGATATACAGGGGTTTGGTTTTATCGAAACGCTCCGCCGCGTTGAGTAACCAGTGCAGCAGGCCGTAGCGCGGCGGTATCAGTTTGCCAGTGCGGGAGCGGCCACCCTCGATGGCCCACAACAGGGGGAAGCGCCGGCTCACCAGGTAGTCGATATAGCGTTGCAGCACAGCCTTGTACACCGGGTTGTCGTTGAATGCGCGACGAATAAAAATCATACCCGAAGAGCGCTGGATATGGCCGATAATCGGCCATTTCATATTGATGCCTCCGAAGGTGTGGGGGTGGGGCAGGTCGTTGTCGTACAGGGCAGAGTAGATGGCGAAGGAGTCCACCTGGGAGCGGTGATTACACAGCAGTATCACGGGGTGTTCACGCGACAACTCCCGCAGTTTTTCCACCTGTTGCGGGTCGCACACAATCTGTTTGTCGTAGCCGCGGGTGTAGACAAACCGACTCAGGCGTATCAGCAGGTCCAGCCCCATGGGGGTGGAGGAGGGCACCAGTTCCTTGATATAGCCATTGGCTTCAGTCTGGAGTTCCTGCTGCGACTTGCCGCCCCTGGCGGCAATTTCTTTAAGATCGTTACAAAACTCCGGATCCCGCAGAATGTCGTTTTCGACAAAGGCGGGTTCCTTGTACCGGTGGCCGCGCAAATTGCGCTCCACCTGCTTCATGGCGAGCACCGCCCGGCGCTGGATAAACCGTCCCAGATCCTGCTCGTGGCCATTTGCCGCAATTTCTTCGCGCAGTTGCCCCAGTGTCGCCGGCTCACCATAAACCGGCGAGCAGCGATCCGGCGTGAAATGCAGGATCAGCTTTTGCATCAACCAGCCGGGATTGTGTGGATTGCCCAGGATTAAATCCCGCAGACGGCGGCCATGGTGTTCTCCGGGTAGCCACAGTACACGCAGGGGAATCACCAGGGTGTTATCGGGTAGCTCCCGGACCCGATGACTCAGGATGGCAGTGCCATGGGCATTATCGCGTGACATATCCAGGGTGGTGAGCTGGGTGGAAAGGTTGATGCCGGAGCCGCGCACATTGCCCTGTAACCATCGCTGCACTACCTGGCCTTCGGTTTTACTGCGGCAATCCGCCAGTAGAAATACCGGTTGCTCTATCTGCTCCAGGTAGGCATGTAACTCCTCGGGATTGGTGGCGGCCTCAAAGCTCATGACAGTTGTGTGTCCAGCCATTGCAGCAGGTCGGCGATGACCTCGTCGCGATTGGTTTCATTGAACATCTCGTGACGCCCGCCCGGATACTGTTTTACGACGATGTCATCCAGCCCGCACTGGCGATAGTTGTCTACCAGTCGGTCGATGGCGGTCCAGTTGCTGTGCACGGGGTCATCACTGCCCGAGAGTATGTACAGGGGCAGGTCTTTGCGCAGCGCCGCGGCAACGGCGGAAACCTCGGTGGTGACCAGCATGGCGGCGATCAGGTCCTGCCAGACGCCGGCGCACAGGGAATAACCACACCAGGGGTCATTGGCATACAGTTGTACCTGCCCGGGATCGCGGCTCAACCAGTCAAAGGGGGTTTTTGCATCGGGGAAGGCGGCGGCGAAGCCTGCCACTGTCCCCGCGTCCAGCACTTCGCTTACCTCATCCCGCCCCACCCGGTCGACTTCGGCGTGCACCAGTTCGGCGCCGGCTGCGATACTGGTGATATCGGGTGAACCGGACAGTACCGCCGCGGCATATAGTTCGGAGTGCTGCAGCAAAATACGCTGGGTGATCAGTGAGCCGAGGCTGTGGCCCAGGATAACCAGTGGCAGGCCGGGGTTTTCCGTTTGTGCGCGCCGGCCCAGGGCCAGTACATCGTCGCAAACCCGTTCAAAGGCGTTGGCTTCCCCCATGTCGCCCAGTTTGGTGTTGATTTCCCCGGTACGGCCGTGACCGCGGTGGTCCTCGGCGTACACGACAAAGCCCTGCTCGTTGAGTGCTTTAGCCAGTGCCGAGTATCGTCCTCCGTGCTCAGCGCCCCCGTGCACGATCTGCACGATGGCATTGGGCGTCTTTATCGGCCAGCGATGACAGAAGATCTGCTGGTCGTCTGGCGCGGAAAAGATAAAGGTCTGCTTTTCTGCTTGTGTCGTCATTCTGTTTCCCCAATGTGTCTTATATTTCAGTCCGGTGTATCCAGTGCTTTCAGGTACTTCCGGTGCAGTTCTTCGAGATGCTTGTCCAGAGTTTCCCGCGTCCAGTTTTTCGTGGCGATGGGTTTGAGTATCTCGATATGCAGGGTACCCGGTCGCACAAAATTTTGCCCCCGTGGCCACAGTTCGCTGGCGTTTTTCACCACGATGGGCACGATGGGCACACCGGTCTGCAAGGCGATGTGAAAGACGCCCTTCTTGAAAGGTTCCATGCGCTTGCTGAAACTGCGCGTGCCCTCGGGAGAGATACACAGGGAGTAGCCCTGTTTGATGCGCTCAGCAGCGTCATCGCAGGCGGCGATGGCCGCCTCGCGGTTGGTGCGGTCGAACAGGATAAAGCCGGCATCTTTGAGCATCTGCCCCAGTACCGGTACATCACCGGCCTCGATCTTGCCCATCATGAAGTAGTCGCGCTTGACCAGGGCGGGGGTGAGATAGCCGTCGAGCACACTCTGGTGATTGATCACGAAAATCGCCGGCCTGTGCTCCCACAGGTATTTCTCGTTTTTCACTTTGAGCTTTACACCCGCCAGGTCCAGCGCATTTTCGGCATAGGTAGTGAAGCTCATCAGCGCCGCCCGGTGGGTGTCGGCGGCGCCCAGCCATTTGGCCGCCTTGCCGGTTAGCAGGGCGGGTGCCATGGCGCCGAACATGGCAGCGGTGCGCGCAACATCCAGTACAGTGGCGCGAGCCCGGCTGCGGAACTTGCAAACTGGCCAGTGTTCGGCCTGGGCGTGGTGCTCCAGATCGTCGGTGGGATTGACCGCGACCGGGTGGCCCACTGCTTCCAACAGGGGCAGGTCTTCCAGGGCATCGGTGTAGAACCAGGCGTTCTTCATGTTCACGCGATGCTGTTTGTTCCAGGCTGTGGCAGCGCGCAATTTTCCCTCGCCCCAGCAGGGCTCGCCCTTGACTACGCCGGTGAATTCACCGGCGCGAACTTCCAGCTCGGTGCAAAGAATGTCATTGATGCCCAGTGCCTCCGCCACCGGTTCAATCTGGTAGCGAGTGGCGGAAGATACAATAACCAGGTGGTGTCCCAGCTGGCGGTGGGTATCCACCAGTTCCTGGGCTTCCGCGTACAGCTTTTTCTGCAGGTGCTTGTGGAACAGGCGGTCGCCCATGCGACTGAATTCCTGCTCGCTGACGCCTTGCAGCATCTTGATGGCGGTATCCAGTACTTCCTCAAAGTCGTAAACGTCCCGACTATACCCCAGGGCCATGAGTACTTGCTGGGCGGCACCCACCACACTGACCTGCCTGGCCTTTACCTGTTCCATTAGCAGTGGCACGGCGCTGTAGACGGCGATCAGGGTGCGGTCCAGGTCGAAAAATGCCACGCGGCGTTTATCCGTTTTAAGGGATCGCAGTGAACCCAGGTGTTTACGGTAGTCTGGCATCAGTGTGTTTTCCTTGTTTGTTTACTTGGGGCGGCCTTCTTTGAGGCGGCTTTTCGCGGGGCGGGCTTTTTGGAGGAGGCCTTTCTCGGCGCGGTCTTTCGCGGCCCGGTCCCTTGCAGCGTGGTCTTTGCGAGTTCCTGGTAGGAAAGCTCCATACAGTCGCCCAGTTTTCCAGGGTCCGGCAGGATATTGGCGCAGGAACTCATGGAGATACGCAGGCTGCCGGCACAGGTGGTGAGCCCCACGAACAGGCCGAAACCGTTCATTATCGGCATGGCCGCCCCTATGCTCTGCAGTCGACCGCCCAGCATATGCAGTTCCTGCTGCGGGCCGGGCAGGTTGGATACGGAGCCGTTGAATTGTATGGCCCGGTTCATTTTTCCGGAGACCTTGCCCACCAAATTGCCCAGCAGCGCCTGGGCCTGGGCTGGCACGATATCGACCACGTCGAGGATCTTGCGAGAGCCGCGCGCGCTGGCCCGTTGCTTGGCCGCGTTAGATGAACGGTTTATAGCGCGTAGCCGCTTCAGCGGATCTGCGATATCCGTGTGCATGTTGATGATAATGGCGGAGATCATATTGCCCCCCGCAGCCGCTTCCGCCTCTGTGCGAATATTGACCGGACAGCCGGCCTTCATCGGGGTGTCTGGCAGTGCTTCGCGGTATTGCAGGTAGTGCCTGAGCCCGCCGGCGACAATGGCCAACAGCACGTCGTTGACGGTGGCGCCCTTGATGGCCTGGCGCATGGATTTGATTTCCGCCAGGTCAAAGCTGCGGCTTTCCCACGTGGCCTCAGGTGTAATGGCCTTGTTGAACAGGGTTTGCGGAATGCCCTCTGGTTCGTCCGGGGAGTCGGCGACTATCTCTTCCACAGGCGCGCGATCCGCCGCTTCGTCGCCCGTTTTGCCGCCTGGGCCGATCCCTAGCAAGTTCAGGCCCTTGTCCAGCGCCCCTACATTGCGTATGGCGGCGCGATAAAGGCTTTCGCCCAGGCCGGGTAGTCGTGCCGGGCGAGCGTTCATGGGCGCGCCGGCACTCTTCTGGCCGGGAATATCGTGGATTGCCTCGATGATTTGCATACCGGTCGCCCCGTCTATGGCGACATGGTGAAACTTGCCCAGAATGGCGAAGCACCGGGGTGGCAGGCCATTGATATCGTTCAAATCGGGAATCAGGGTCAATTCCCACAGGGGGTGATTGTGGTCCAGCGGCCGGGAATGCACGTGGGACACCAACTGGCAGAAGCCGCCCCACTTGGTGTCGCCGGAGCCCGATTCCGACAAGGACAGCTCGCGTACGTGGTACAGCAGTTCGAAGCCGGGATCGTCTACCCAGTAGGGGTAGTCGAAGTCCAGGGGCAGGCGGTGGATCTTGCGGGTAAATATCGGAGATACATGCAGGCGCGAGCGCATATGCTCGAGCAGCGCCCGGCGGTTGATCGTGGACGGGTCGCACTGACTCGCATCGTACAACCAGACGAGGGTGCCGTGAGCATGTGTGGATTCGTTTTCAAGGTAGAGAAAGGCTGCATCCATCGGCGTAAGTTGCTGCATTTTTCGAATTCAATCCATTACCAGTGTGGACGTATAGAATAGTGAACAGCGACACTGGCGTGGATATCAATTGCGGCAAACATTAGTGCCCGCTAAAGCGGGGCAGGCTTTGCACATGTTGTTGTAGTAGTGGAGCGCGATGCGAATGCTCAATGGTGCGCACCGCGCGCCATCGGGAAGGCGTCAGAAAAGGGAAATCAGACCAGCAGTGGCATAAGCAGATACAAGGCAAAGGCGCCAAGGGCGGCTGCGCTGATAAGGTCAATCTTGGTATTGCGTATGCTCATGACGAGAATTTTAAGAGAATATCCCGGACCGGTGAAGGAAGTGTTCTCTATAATCTTATAACCAAACGTTAGGGTCAGGACGCAAAAAGCCCATAAATTGCATTAGACTGCTTGTGTCACCATCAACAGGGTCAGGGGCACCACCAGCGCCCACAGCAGCAGGCCGTGGAGCAGCACGGCACCGCGCAGTTCCCTGAGGGTATTGCGGCTGATTTCAGTGCCAATACAAAACAGGGCAATTACCAGCAGCACTTTGCTGGTCATGGCGGCACCGCTGATAACGGCGCCAGGCAGGCTGATCAATGAGCCGGCGCAGGCCGCTGCAATAAATGCCACGATAAACAATGGGATGCGCAGCTTGGCCGAGCCACGGTGTTGCATGATGCTGAAGGTCAGCAGCAGGGGGATCAGCCACAGGGTACGACCGAGTTTGACCGTGGTGGCGACGGTGGCTGCTTCTTCGCCATACAGTGCGCTGGTAGCCACCACCGAGGAGGTGTCGTGGATGGACAGTGCCGCCCATACCCCGAACTGTTCCTGGGTCAATGCCAGATACTCGCCGATCGCGGGGAAGGTAAACAGGGCCAGGGCATTCAACAGGAACACCAGAGTGAGGGCCACGCCGGTCTGTTCCGGGCTGGCCTGGATTACCGGTGACAGGCTGGCGATGGTCGTGCCGCCGCAGATTGCCGTGCCCGAGGCGATCAACTGGCTGGATTTGCGCTGGTTGCCCAGCAGCCAGCCGATGGTGAGCCCGATACTCAGGGTCAGCGCCACATAGCCGGTTACCAGCAGGCTGTAGTCGGCACTGATCTTCACCAGTTGACTGGCGTTCAATTTCAGCCCCAGCAGGATAATCGCCGTCTGCAGGGCGTATTTACCCAAGGCCCCGGCTTGGGGGATCACCGGCTTGTCGAAAGTCAGGGACAGCGCGGCCCCCACCAACAGGCCCACTGCCGGATTGCCGTAGTAGATCACCAACGGCATAAGCACCAGGGCCAGCAGGGTCTGGGGTGTGAAGAGAAGTTGTATGGATGCTGAGTTGGCCATAGGAGGTATTGTCATGAATACGCGCTGCATTGTCATGGATAAGTTGCGCGCGCGCCTGTCCTAACTCGGCAATACTGCGGTCACCTGTGTGTACGGCTGGTAATGCTACTTACTTAAGCAATCGGGGTTGTTCGCGTGAGTCCCGCTGTACAGTGCGGGTGGAGCCACTTTTGGTTAGAACCCCATGCCCTCAAGTGGCTCCACCCGCACCGCACAGCTACTGAGTGCCATACCCAAGCCTATTTAATACTGCGCAGGTAGCTGCTTCCGGGAGTTTTTTGCCTTGCAAAGGCATGAAGTTCTAACTGAGCAAGGCACAAAACTCCCGGGAGCAGCGGAGTCTACCCACTATCTCGTTAAGTAAGTCATACCATTTCGGCTAATTCCTATAACCTCGGAACTGCCCCAAATAACATGCATGATTTCAACAAAGAATCTACACTTCTCCATTGAAACTGGAAGTGGCTGTACTAGTCTTCACAGGACAGTGATTGATGAAAATAGTAAATAAGGGAATACGAGAACTTTATGCCAGCGATCCGCAGCGCGCCGACTGGCTGTTGTTTGGTCGCAGGAGTGACCCGCTGACCCGGCGCGGCTTCCTGTCTGGTTTGAGCGCCATGTCGGCGGTGCTTGGCGCGGAGGTGGTATTCGGCCGGTTTATGCCGGCGGGTTTGATTCCGGCCGCTCTGGCAGAGGAAGTATCGGAGTTTGCAATAGAGGGTAAACACCCGGGGCTGATTGTGCTCAACGATCGCCCGGTGAACGCCGAGACACCCGCCTACCTGCTGGACGACAGCATCACCCCGGCGGACCGTTTGTTTGTACGTAACAACGGTATACCCCCGGTGGATATAGATCTGGATAACTGGACACTGCTCATCGATGGTGAGTCGGTGGCGCAGCCGGTCACCTTCACCCTGGCAGAGTTGAAACAGCGCTTTAAACACTACAGTTACCAGCTGACCCTGGAGTGCGGCGGCAATGGTCGCTCCGAGTTCAACCCGCCGGCCCGGGGCAATCAGTGGTCTACCGGCGCGGTGGGCTGTCCCCGGTGGACCGGCGTGCGCCTGGCGGATGTGTTGCGTGCGGTGGGCATAAAGGATGACGCGGTGTATATCGGCTACTACGGCGCGGACACCCATATCAGTGGCAATCCGGACAAGGTACCCATTAGCCGCGGCGTGCCGATGGCCAAGGCCATGGAAGATGAAACGCTTATCGCCTGGCAAATCAACGGTGAAGATTTGCCGGTGATGAACGGTTATCCCCTGCGCCTGGTGGTAGGCGGTTGGCCGGCCTCCACCTCGGGCAAGTGGCTCAAGCGCATCAGTGTGCGCAACAAGGAGCACGATGGCCCCAAAATGGGGGGATTTTCCTACCGGGT
>PVMK01123992.1_pt1 | contig 15915 bp, 16 predicted proteins | sample 1853481 | NCBI WGS metagenome assembly PVMK01 (sample SAMN08533507, study PRJNA380276) | Marine sediment metagenome, whole genome shotgun sequencing project.
TATTCCTCCTGACTGATCTTGCCAGCCGCATACTCTTTCTCAAGATCTTGCATTTGATTGTGCTGGTGGGTCTCGTATCCACCACCACCGGCGGCAGCGCCGAAGAAAATCACGCCACACCCAGAGGTCAACAAGGCACCTGAGAGAAACAACGCCGTCATAATTGTGTGCGACTTCGAACTGCGACTGATCATCGAGATCTCCCGTTTGGCAAAAAGGTAATGATGATGGCGGCCGCTTTACCAAAAACGGGCCGATTCGGGCAATGTAACGATACTTGGCAAGAAATCGGTTTTCCGTCGAGTTTCCGTTACAGCACGGTGAGGGAGATTAGACACAAAGAAAGCCCCAGCCAAAGCCAGGGCTCTCTCACGGCCTTCGTCGCCGAGCTACCACAGACAGACGCCACGCCCAACCCGGCGACGTTACGGATGGACCGCGCACCCGAGCAGCTAGAGGGGCGGGCGTCAGCTCTTAGCTCACGGTCTGCAGCCGCCGGTCTTCCAGCCCTTCAACTTCCCGCATGAGCTTGGCGTGAATGCCCTCCAGGTGGTGGGCCACAAAACAGAGAATGTACTGCGTTTCGGCCCCCGCGCTATCGCCCATCTGGTTGAAAGCGTGGATGGCGGTGTCAAGCTCCGCCGCAACTGCGTTTAGGCGCGTGTCGAGATCAGTCATGACAGCGCCCTCCCGGCCAGGCGCTCAAGGTCGGCCAGTAGTCCGCCTAGTTGGCCCGGGTCGTCGATATCAATCATGCAACCGAACCACTCCTTCCGGTAAACCTCCACCTCTCGCCGTATCAGCTCGGCTAACCAGGCGTTCGCCTCGGCCTCATCAAAGCCGACGCGGCCGGGACTGATCTTGATCTTGCGGGGAAATTCTGGATCGTCGCGGCGAAGTCGTTTCGCCGTACTGACGGACACGCTCGCGCGCTTCGCCAGTTGTTTCCAAGAAAGCAGTTGCATGGTTTTCACCGTTATCATGATTGACCAACGGTGAACTAGTTAGGTCCAAAAAACTCCGGGCGCTTTACCTTTAATTCCACAAATTAATTCTTGGAAAGTCAGCGGTATTTCCCATCAAGACGCTTAGTTATTGCTACAGCGTCTGGGTTCCTCTGGTCTGCTAGTTCGACAGACTGGCCCGCCGCAGACCAGGGGTTTACGCCTTCCTCTTCGACGAGGCGGCACATGTTACCGATTGCGGCACCATCATCATATGCGCCCTGGCCTTTTTTGCGTCCCGGCGACTTTCTCTGACGGACTGCCGACAGGTGCGGCTTAAGTCGATAAAGCACTGTTGCTGTTGTCATCAGCAAAAGCTTTTGAGCTTCGCTCGTATATGTTCCTGCCACCCTGGCCACTTCCCCCGGTCGCGGGTCAAGCTGCCGGAGGCCTTCCGCCAAAGGGGGATTGTAGGCATCCACAAGCGGCCGTAGCTCGCCATGCCAGCGCCGCAACTCGCGCAGACATACTTCGCTATCGCACCGCGTTCCCTGGCACTCTTGAGACGCAGCAGCAGGGCGTCCCCCTTCTTGACATGATTGGCGATGGCAACCAGAGAATTGCTCACCGCGCGCCCCCAAACTGCGGCACATTGTCAGGCATGAGCTTGCCAGTCGTGATCTCGATCAGCTTGTTCGACCAGACTTCCATGGCGATGCACTTCGGCTTCCAGCGTTTGGCGACCTTATAGTGCTTGTCAGATACGGTTTCGGGTGCGTGGTTGAGCAGCCGATCAATAACGGGGTCGTCAATCTCAAGATCCACCAATTGAGTGGCGAAAGTTCTGCGAAGGTCGTGCGGCGTCGCCGGCTTGTCGGCAAGGCCCAAGGGCTCAAGCTCGCGCCGCATGGCCTGAGAGACCGAATAGACGGTCAACGGCTTGCCGTCCTTGTGGTGAAAGACATACTCACTTCCGTCCGGCTCGCCGATCAGTTCGAGGGCCAATGAAGACAGCGGCACCCAGGTTTCACGGCCCGCCTTGGTGCGCTCGGCCGGTATCACCCAGCGGCCTTTGTCGAAGTCGAGTTCGTCCCAGCGCATGAGGGTGACTTCCGATCGGCGCTGGCCCGTGACTAGTAGCAGCCTCAAGATCCGGCGCATCTGCGGATCGAGGCGCGCCTCGTCGATGCCGTGCCAAAACCGCTTGATCACCTTCTCGGAGAGATTCCGATCGCGCGGAATCTCCTCTCCCAGCTTGATCCGGGCGGCCGGGTTGGCGTCGATAAGCAGCTCGTCAACAGCGTAGTTCAAGATGGTGTGGATCAGTGACTTGATCCAAGATCAATGCGTCCATTCAGACTCCCGTGGTCTTCGGGGCGCAAGACTTCGGGCCAGCCCCAATCCATGCCGCCAAACAACAAAGATCGGGTGATTTCGCCACAAATGCAACTTGGGCGAAGGCAACTCGGGAGCAGCCTCACTGGTCCGGCGCCGAACCACACCCGCAGCTCAGGCGCCGCGGGCAGCGTCTTCCGTCGCGGCGATTTGAGCCTCGTCTTCGGGCACCAGCTCCTCGCCGAAATCCGATGCAAGAGGCACCGCCGCCTCGTCCTCGATTTCGGCCATAAATTCGTCCCCGGAGTCGCCCCCGATTTCGCCCTCGGAATCGCTGTCCACCTCGTCGCTTGGCTCGCCGTCGTCGCTATCGGCGCCAGCACCGTCGCCACCACCCTCGCCACCACCCTCGCCACCACCCTCGCCACTGGCGGCAAGTCCGGACAAACGTCCGCTCGCGTTCAAGGCCGCGATAGCCGGGCGGGTGTCCAACAGCCCGGCAGCCTTCAGTTCGGCGAGACCCGGCAGGGCATCGAGGTGCTCGAGACCGAAATGGTCGAGGAAGGCATCCGTGGTGCCCCAAGTCACCGGCCGGCCCGGTGTGCGCCGTCGCCCCTTGGGCTGCACCCAGTTCGCTTCGAGCAAGTTGTCCAGCGTACCCTTTGACAGCGCCACGCCGCGGATTTCCTCGATCTCGCCCCGCGTCACGGGCTGATGATAAGCGACGATCGCCAGGGTCTCGATGGCGGCGCGCGAGAGCTTTCGCAGGCTTTCGGTCTCGATCTTGAGACGACCGGCCAGATCCTCCGAGGTTCGAAAAGCCCAACGCCGGCCGACGTGGACCAGGTTAATGCCCCGCCCCTCATAGTCCGACTGTAACCGGTCCAACAGGGCCGCGAGGTCGGTGCCCTCGGGAAGATGGCGTGCCAGCGCATCCGGCGTGACCGGGTCGGCGGACGCAAACAGCAGCGCCTCGACTAGGCGCAGGTGATCAGACAGGGACTCGGATGGTTCGTTCATGACTCCTCCCTCGCGCTGGCGAGATAGATTGGCCCGAAGGCGCCGTCCTGGCGGATCCGCAGCTCGCCTTCCCGGCAGAGCTCCAGGCTGGCCGCAAACGTGGTGGCGAGCGCCGATCGCCAAAGCAGGGTGCCCTCCAACTCCGACGGCAGAAAACTCGACAGGACGCGCCAACTCGGCACATGGCCCAGGAGTCCGCGCAGGCGATGAATGGCGTCGTTGACGGAATAGAGCTCCGTCGGCGGTATGTGCAGATTGTTCGCCTCGACCCGCGCCGACTGGAGCGCATAGGCCTGCAGCAGGTGGTAAAGCGTCGCATCGTACGTGGTGTGGGTGACGGTCCGGATCGGCTCAGGCGCGCCACGGGCGAAGAACTCCCGGCCCAGTTGGGGTCGCGCCATAAGACGCTGTCCCGCCTCCTGTATGGCCTCCAGCCGCTGCAACTGAAAGCGCAGGGCCGCCGCCATCTCGGCCCCGCTCGGCTCTTCGTCGCCGTCCTCGTCCGGCAACAGCAAGCGCGACTTGAGGTAAGCCAGCCAGGCCGCCATCACGAGATAGTCGGCCGCGACTTCCAGGCGCAGGTGCCTGGCGGCGCGCACGAAACCCAGGTACTGCTCCGCCAGCTCGAGGATTGAGATACGGGTCAGGTCGACCTTCTGGTCGCGGGCGAGCTGCAATAGCACGTCGATCGGACCTTCATAGCCGTCGAGGTCGAGCCGGAAGTCGTGCCCGTCCAGCGCCGGCTCGTGCCGGTCTTCCTCGAAGGGTTGGGGTTCGTTCATCGCATCATCCTAACTCAAGCCCCGCGATCGCGGCGAATATGGGCAGCAACCAGCTGACCGGCACCCAAATCAACCAGTGAAACACATCGAGGTTCAATCCGATTTGACGCCCGAGCATCGGCAGCAAAAACAGGCCGCCGATCAGGACCAGCAGCCCCCAGCGCTCGAGTCGGGCCAGCGGCAGGGCCAGCGCCCTCGGCAGCAGCCCGACGGCCACCCGCCCACCGTCGAGCGGCGGTAGCGGTAGCATGTTGAGGACCGCCAGCACCAGGTTGATGAGGATCGATTTGCCAAGCGCGTCGGCGAGCCAGGTGCCCAATGTTTCCGAGGCAAAAGGGATAAGATGAAACCCCAAGGCCGAGATCGCCGCCAGCACAAGGTTCGATGCCGTCCCCGCCGCCGCCACCAGCACCATGTCCCGCCGCGGCTGGTTCAGCCGCCCGAAGTTGACCGGCACCGGCTTGGCCCAGCCGAACAGGAAGCCGCCGGTCATGAATAATAAGGCCGGCAAAATCACCGTCCCGAAGGGATCCACGTGCCTCAGCGGATTGAAGCTGACACGACCCAGCCGGTAGGCGGTGTCGTCCCCCAGGCGCCAGGCGACGTAGCCGTGCGAGGCCTCGTGCAGGGTGATGGCGAACAGCACCGGCAGCACCCATGTCGAGGCGTCGTAAATGAGGGCCGTCATGTTGCCGGTCAAAGGATGCGTCCTATGCTGCGGCTGCTTGGGACAGGAGGGCGTCCAGCCTGGCCTGCAATTCCTGTCGCTCGTTCGCGCCGAGGCGCGCCGAAACGGCCGGCACCTTTGCCGCCGCGCGGGCCAGGCGCTCGGCGCTTTCCGCCGACATGTCCCCCACGCCCTCCGCCAGTTCGGTCATATCCTCCGGCTCTCCGTTGCAATGGAGAACGAGATCGCAGCCCGCGGCGAGCGATGCCTGCGCCCGCTCCGACGGAGAGCCCGAGAGCGCCTCCATCGACAGGTCGTCGCTCACGATGACGCCTTCGAACCCGATGAAGCCACGAATGACCTCCTCGATCAGCCGGGGCGAGACCGTGGCAGGCCGTTCGGGATCGACGGCTTCGAAGACTATATGGGCCGTCATCGCCCAGGGTGCATCGGCCAGGGCCCGGAAAGTCGCGAAATCGCTGGTTTCGAGCTCCGCCAGGCTGGCGCTCACCCGCGGCAGCTCCAGGTGGCTGTCCACGCTGGCCCGGCCGTGCCCCGGCATATGCTTGACGATCGGCAGCACGCCCGTGGCCGCGAGACCGTCACAAAAGGCGCGACCGAGGTCGGCGACCAGTGCGGGCTCGGAGCCGAACGCCCGGTCGCCGATGGCCTCGTGGGTCTCGGGGTACGACAGGTCGAGCACAGGCGCGCAGTCCGCGGTGATGCCGCAGGCCGCGAGTTGGTCGCCCAGCAGGCGGGCATTCAGCGCCACCGCCTCGCGCCCGGCCTCGGCGTCGCGGGCGGCCAGCTTGCCGAACTGGGCAGCGGCCGGCATGGGGCGCCAGTGCGGCGGCCCCAGGCGCTGAACCCGGCCGCCTTCCTGATCCACCAGGACAGGCGCGTCGGGCCGCCCGACGCAGTCCAGCAAATCGCCGGTCAGGGCCGCGACCTGTTCCGGCGTCTCGCAGTTCCGCTTGAACAGTATGAAACCGTGGGGGTCGGCCTCGGCGAAGAATGTGCGCTCCCAATCCCTGAGCGTCGGACCATGGCAACCGAGGATGAACGGGCGCTGCGCCAAATCGTCACCGGTTAACCACTAAGCAGTCTTGCTGCTTGGATTTCAGTTGAGCGCAAACCTTCGCTGCCTTGGCCCGGGTGGCATAAGGTCCGGCCCGGAGCCGGTAGACCTTGCCGAGACCGGCGACCTCGGCCGATTGCAACAGCAGCGACTTGTCGCCGAGCAACTGCGGGAAGACCCCTTGCAAGCGGCTCCACTCCCGCTGCGCCGCGCCCGAATCCTTCAAGGACACCAGCTGGACCGCGAAATCGCCAGCAGCCTGGGAGGCCGGAGTGGTGGCGGCCGGAGTGGTGGCGGCCTGAGTTGAAGTGGCCTGCGTTGCAGCGCTTTGAGTCTCGCCGGCCTGCCCTTGACTGCTCGCAACGTCCTGCGCGGCCTGGGCGCTCGGCGCGGCCGGCAGTTCGGGAACGGTCTCGGCGGCTTGCACCTCTGCGGCCGTTTCCGCGGGTTCACCGGCGGGTTCACCGGCGGGTTGCAGCGCGCCGGCTTCACCGGTCGGCAACCCGATCTCGCCTTCTAGCGGCGCTGCATCCACTGGCTCGTCATAGCTGGGCGCAATCTCGGCGAGTTCCGGCAGTGGCAAGGGTGCTTCCGGCGGCGGCAGAAGACGCTCGATCCGAGGTGCCGTGGCCCCCGCCTCGCCCTGGTTGAGCACCAGCTGATCCTGATAGGGCACCTGGAGGCCGCCGGGATCGCTCGGCTTTTCCTTCTCGGGCCCGGCTTCGGCCTGCACGGTGGGCAGCCCGACCGTTTCGCCGCCGCCCAGACCCCACTCGTAGGCATACCACAAGACGCCAGCGAACCCGGCCAAGGCCAATATCCCGAAGCCGCCGCGGATCCAACGCCGCCAGCCGCCTGAATGCTGGTGCAACTCTTCGGCCATGCCGGCCGGGTTGCGTGAGGCATCCTCGCGATCCCAATCGGACATCGCCGTGCCAAGAGGCCGGCCACCGGCCGGTTCGTGGTCGGCCTCGGGGGCATAGCGTTCGGACCGCGGGGCGCGCAAATTAAGGGCCATTATCTCAGCTCCTCGACCGGTTCCACACCGAAGACGGTCAGCCCCGAGGCGATGACGAAGGCCAGGCCCTGTACCAGGGCCAAGCGCGCCGCCGTCAGCTCGGGCTGATCGGGTAACAGAAACCGCAAGCTTGCGTCCTCGTTGCCCCGGTTCCAAAGCCCATGGAATGCCGAGGCTAGGTCGTAAAGATAAAACGCGACGCGATGCGGCTCGTAAGCTTCGGCGGCGCTTTCCACCAAACGCGGCCAACCGGCCAAGGATTTAATCAACCCGAGCTCGTCCGAGTCGGTCAACACGTGCAGTGGACCGCGGGCCAGCGCCTCCGGGTCCTGGGCGATGTCCGGACAGGCCTCCGCGGCGTGGCGCAGCACCGATCGAGCCCGCGCATGGGCGTAGTGGACATAGAACACCGGGTTGTCGCGGCTCTGCTCCAGCACCTTTTGCAGGTCGAAGTCGAGCGGCGCGTCGTTCTTGCGCGTGAGCATGATGAAGCGCACGACATCCTTGCCGACCTCATCGAGCACCTCGCGCAGGGTGACGAAGATGCCGGCGCGTTTCGACATCTTCACCGGCACGCCGCCGCGCGACAGGGTCACCAGCTGGCACAACAGCACCTCGAGCCGGCTGCGGTCTTCGGTCAAGGCGGACACGGCCGCCTTCATGCGCTTCACATGGCCGCCATGGTCGGCGCCCCAGACGTCGATCATCACCTCGGCGCCACGCCGGAACTTGTCCAGATGGTAGGCCATGTCGCCGGCGAAGTAAGTCCAGCCGCCGTCCGATTTCTTCACCGGCCGGTCCACGTCGTCGCCGTAGGCGGTGGCTCGGAATAGCGTCTGCGGCCGAGGCTCCCAGTCATCCGGCCGCTTGCCCTTGGGCGGCTCCAGCACGCCGGTATAGATCAGGCCCTGGGCTTCCAGCGTGTCCAGCACCGCCTCGACGCCGCCAGCCTCCACCAGGTCGCGTTCGGAAGAGAAGACCTCCTGCTCGACGCCCAGCGACGCGAGGTCGCTCCGGATCATGGTCATCATGGCCTCAATCGCGAAGCGGCGGACCTCGGCCAACCAGTCCTCCTCCGGCTTGTCGAGCAGCGCCGCGCCATGGCGTTCGGCCAAGGCGGCGCCGACCTCTTTCAGGTAGTCGCCGGGATAGAGCCCCTCCGGAATCTCGCCGATATCGCGGCCCAGGGCCTCGCAGTAGCGCAGGTAGGCCGAGCGGGCGAGGCTGTCGACCTGGCTCCCGGCGTCGTTGATGTAGTACTCCCGAGTCACTTCGTAACCGGCTTTGGCCAAAAGAGATGCCAGCGCGTCACCGATGACGGCGCCACGCGCGTGGCCGACCGTGAGCGGGCCCGTGGGATTGGTCGAGACGTACTCCACATTGACCCTCTGACCCTGGCCGAGCTGGGAATCCCCATAGGCCGTACCGGCCTGCAGGATCTCCGCCAGGCGCGCTTGCCAGAAATCGGCCGCAAGCCGCAAATTGATGAATCCCGGCCCCGCCACCTCGACGGACTCGACCGCGTCGGCCGACCGCAGGGCCTCGGCCAGGGGTTCGGCGATCGCCCGCGGCGGCGAACCGGCCGCCTTGGCCAGCACCATGGCGGCGTTGGTGGCGAGGTCGCCGTGGCTCGGATCGCGCGGCGGTTCCACGGTGACGCGCGTGAAATCGAGCCCGGCCGGCAATTGGCCCGCCCGGGTCATTTCCTCAAGTTCATTAATAACGATCTCTCGGAATACGTTGAAAAAATTCATTTATATTTTCAATCGTTCTGTCCCGCTGGACGGGAGTTTGCGGCACTCTTCTAAGGCGAAGCGGTCGGTCATGCCGGCGATGTAGTCGGCCACGAGACGCGCCGTCTGACGGCTGTCGGCGATGCCGGCCCCGGCATGCCAGCCGGTGGGAAGCGCCTCGGGGTTCGCCAGGTAGTGGGCAAAGAGCAATTGCACCACCTCCTGCACCTGGTCCGTCTTGCGGTTGACCTTTTCGTGGCGGTACATGCGCTCGAACAGGAAGTCTTTGAGAGCACGGCCGTTCTTGCCCATCTCCTCGGAAAAGGCAACCACCGGCGCGCCGAGGGCGCGGATATCGTCGGCCGACTTCGGCCCGGCTCCGGCCAGGCGGCTTTGCGTTTCGGCTAGGAGATCGTTGACCATCCGGTCGATCAGCCGGCGCACCGCCTCCTTGATCAGGCGGCTTTCGTCGATTTCGGGATAGGTGCGGCGGACCTCGGCGAACATGGCGCCGACCAGCGGCACTTCGTCCAGGTCGGCCACGGCGAACAAGCCCGCGCGCAACCCATCGTCGATGTCGTGATTGTTGTAGGCGATGTCGTCGGAAAGCGCCGTCACCTGGGCCTCCGGTCCCGCGAAGCTGGCCAGCTCGAGGTCCCATCGCTCGGAGAATGCGGCGATGGAATCGGGAACTTTCGAGGCCGCCTCCCCCGCTCGCCCGGTCAGCGGGCCATCGATCAGAGGACCGTTGTGCTTGACGGTCCCTTCCAGGGTCTCCCAGGTGAGATTGAGACCGTCGAAGGTGGCATAGTGGCGCTCCAGACCGGTCAGGATGCGGAACGTCTGTTCGTTGTGATCGAAGCCGCCATAGGGCGCCATGGCGGCGTCCAGGGCCGCCTCCCCGCCGTGCCCGAAGGGCGTGTGGCCGAGGTCGTGGCCCAGCGCGATGGCCTCGGCCAGGTCCTCGTTGAGATCCAGCGCCCGGGCCACCGAGCGGGCGATCTGCGCCACCTCGATGGAATGGGTCAGGCGGGTCCGGTAGTGGTCGCCCTCATGGTAGACGAAGACCTGGGTCTTGTACTGCAGGCGCCGGAAGGCCGTCGAATGAATGACGCGGTCGCGGTCGCGCTGAAAGGCGGTGCGGGTCGCGCTGTCCTCCTGGGGATAGAGCCGGCCGCGGCTCTCTTCCGGGTGGCTGGCATAGGGCGCGAGGACTCGCGGGTCGCTCATGGCGCGACCCTAGGCCGCGCCTGCCGCCCGCGCAACATCGACCCGCCCGTAACGCCGATCGCCGGGGCTTTGAAAGAAGCCGGCAAAGCCCTACATAGTAGTGTCCGAGCCGTGTTATAGTGCGGTCGGGATAGATGGAGGACACCAGCCCCATGGGCGCCAACCTAGAGACTCAGAGCGTCAGCATGACCGCCAGCGCGGCCAAGCGCGTCGCCGCCATGATCGTGCAGGATGGCGGTAGCGGGCTCATGCTGCGGGTCTCGGTCTCCGGCGGCGGCTGCTCGGGCTTCCAGTACGGCTTCTCCTTCGACGACACGGTGAACGCCGACGACCGCACCTTCGAGCGCGACGGGGTCGCCCTCGTGGTCGACGAGGTCTCGCTCGACTTGCTGGCCGGCTCCGAGGTCGACTACGTGGAGGAGCTGATCGGCGCCTCGTTCCAGATCAACAACCCCCAGGCCACCTCGTCTTGCGGCTGCGGCTCGTCGTTCTCGATTTGAGGCGCCGCCGTTCGCCTTCGCCTTCCCGCCGCCTTGCGCTAGTGTAGCGGTCCCATGAAGATCGCCACCTGGAACGTCAACTCGGTGAAGGCGCGGCTGCAGCACGTGCTGGCGTGGCTGAAATCCGCCGCGCCGGACGTCGCCCTCCTGCAGGAGCTGAAGTGCGTCGCCGACGCCTTCCCGCGCCTGGAGATCGAGGACCTGGGCTACAACTGCGCCGTGGTCGGGCAGAAGAGCTACAACGGCGTCGCAATCCTCTCCAAACGGCCGATGGAGGACCTGCTCGAAGGCCTGCCCGGCGACGAACAGGACACCCAGGCCCGCTACCTGGAAGCCACCGTCGACGGGGTCCGGGTCGCGTCCATCTATCTGCCCAACGGCAATCCGGTCGCGAGCGACAAGTATCCCTACAAGCTCGCCTGGATGGCCCGCCTGGAAGCGCATGTCCGCGACCGGCTGGCCTTCGAGGAGCCCCTGGTCCTCGGCGGCGACTACAACGTGGCGCCGAGCGACGAGGACATCTACGACCCCGAGCGCTTCAAGGACGACGCGCTCGCCCGGCCGGAGACCCGCCGGGCCTTCCGCTCATTGCTCAACCTCGGGCTGACCGAGGCCTTCCGGGCGCTCCACAAGAAACCGCATCTCTACAGCTATTGGGACTACGGCCGCGCCTTCGACGACGACGAGGGCTTGCGCATCGACCACTTCCTGCTGTCGCCCCAGGCCGCGGACCGGCTGGCCTCCTGCGAAATCGACCGGGAACCGCGCAGGCAGACGAAGCCGTCCGACCACACGCCCGTCTGCCTCGAGCTGCGGGACTAATACCAAGGAGCGCCGATAATGACCCATAGAGATCGCGTGGGCGATCCGCCGGGTAGGAGGGAAGTCGCGGGCGATGTGGGGCATCGGCAAGGCTTTCCGACGCCCTCCGGCGGTTCGCCCGCGCGACCGGAACGGCGGCTTCCCAAGGCTTTCGGACGGCGTCGCGCGCGCCTTGCGATGTCCCGCATCGCGACGCCACGCGCTCCTAGCCGAAAACCTTGGGAAGTCGTCTCCATGGGTCATTATCGGCGCTCCTTGGTATAAGCGCGCCGCGGCTCGGAAGAAGACCGTTCAGAGACGCTATGCCCTTCTTGCCGCTCCACGACGACAACCCCCGTGTCCTGATCCAATATGCCTGGGTGACCTGGGGCCTGATCGCGGTCTGCAGCTTTATCTTCCTCTATGAAGTCTCGATGACGCCGGACGAGAGCGCGCGGCTGATCCTCGGCCTCGGGCTGATCCCCGCCACCCTGACCGGCGAGGCCCAACTGGAGCCGGAGCTGATGCTGGTGCCGCCGGTTGCGACCCTGGTGACCGCGGCGTTTCTCCATGGCGGATGGATGCACCTGATTGGCAACATGCTCTATCTCTGGGTGTTCGGGGACAACGTGGAAGACGCCATGGGCCACTGGCGCTTCCTCGCCTTCTATCTCATCTGCGGCCTGGTCGCGGGGCTGACCCAAATCGCCGCCGATCCTGGGTCCACGGTTCCGACGGTCGGCGCCAGCGGCGCCATCTCCGGCGTCCTGGGCGCGTATTTGATCCTGCACCCCAAGGCCCGGGTCCTGGTGCCGATCATCATCATCCCGCTCTACCTGCCGGCCTGGGTGCTGCTCATATTCTGGATCGGGTTCCAGGTGGCCTCCGCCGCGGCCGGCGGGCCGGTGGGCGGCGGCATCGCCTGGTGGGAACACATCGGCGGCTTCGTGGCCGGGGCGCTGCTGGTGGTCCCGTTCCGGCACAAGACCGTGCCCTTGTTCGAGGGCGGCAAGCTGCCCCACGGCATTCGCCTGCGGCCCGGCGGGCCTCGCCGGAACACGGACGATAGGGACAACAAGGACGGACCGGAAGGAGGCCCTTGGGGCTAGGCCGGCTCGGCAAGCGGCTTGATGCCGCCGTCCTCCAGGGCCTGACGGGCCGCCCAGCTCAAAGCCTGTTCGAGCTCATGAGAACCGACCTGGCCGGAGACAATATCGGCGAAATCCTTCAGCGCCGCGTCTATGTTGTCGGCGTGTTCGTCCTTGCCGTGAGCCCGCAACAGCTTCGCGAGCGCGGCCCCGTGCGCCATCGACAAGGCCACCACACGCGCGTGATGAGTTTGGTCCTCCACCGCACGCTCCCTCTCTCGACCGAGACGACCGCAGCCGCCCATGGAGCGTCCCGTTCTGCCCTGTATGCCCTGTGTATGCCGGGTTATCCCCGGTTATCCCCGGTGCCGCGATGACCTGCCGGCCCCCACCGGCGACGGCACCGAGTCGATTGGCGATTAGACCACAATATCTAGGGGCAAGATAGGTGAGAGTGTCCACAACTTGTGGATAACCGGCGGGGGTCCTCTCCAGCGCCGTCAGGCCCCCGCACCGCGTCGAACCCCGGGCCGCAGCCGGCGATAGGGGAGATCGCTCAGGTCCGCCGGGTTGGGGCCGGGCGCCGCCACCACCAATATCTCCGACGCGATCGGCTCGAAATGCGCGCGGAAGTGCACCGAGGACTTGAGCACCAAGATCTTCTCATTGGCCGGCTCGACGCCGAGATGACGAAACATCTCCTGATCCGCCGCCTGGTTCTTGCGCGATGCCACGACGGCCCGGACGCCACCCACCGCCAGCAGGGCCATCGGCCCGAGGCGCATGTGCGCGCCTTCGTAGAACGGGCCGGTCGCGGTGAAGGCGCCGTCGCCCAGCCGGTCCACATGGTAGTCGGCCTCGAAGGGCGCGTGCCCGGGCAGGCCCGACTTGGCGCCGAGACCGATACGAAGCCGGCCGCCCTGTCCGGTCGCATGGGCCGCCGCCGCCACCTCCGGATCGTAAATCAGGCCGACGACCGCGCCCTCGGCGCCCTGGCGGACGAGCTCGGCCAACAGGCCGACGGTGTCGGCATTGGCGCCGCCGCCGGGATTGTCCTGGGTATCGGCCAGGATGACGGGGCCGGTCGCCGTGCGGGCGGTTGCGATGGCGTGAGCGACCGCCTCCGCCGGCCGCCAGAACTCGGCAGCGAAGGCGCCTTCCCGGGCAAGGGCGTCGTCGTAGAGCGCCTGGGCCGCCGCCTCGGTCGCGGCCGCCTCGTCGCCATAGGCCACCACCGACGGGCCGCAGTCATGGATATCGGCCGGTCCGAAACCGCAGGCGAACGACAGCGAGACAAGCGGCGGACGGTCCAGGCTATCGAGGTGGGCGAAGACGCTCTTGGCCGGTTCCTGGGTGGTGCAGCCGGCGGTGGTCGGGATCAGGAAGGGGAGCTGGCGATAGGCCTTGTGGGGCTTGCGGCCGGACGTGAGGCAGCGCTCGACAAGCTCGGCCGCCCGTTCGCCGGTCTCCGCCATATCGATATGCGGATAGGTGCGGAACACGGCCAAAGCGTCGCTCAACTCGACCATGGCTGGCGAGATGTTGGCATGCAGATCGAGGCTGGCGACTAGGGGCGGCTCCGGCCCGATTACCCGGCGCACCCGGGCGAGCAGCTCCCCTTCTCCATCCTCCAGGTGCTCGGCCACCATGGCGCCGTGCAGGTCGAGATAGACGGCGTCGAGATGGCGCAGCTCCCTCAGGTCTTCGATGATCTGGCCGACGATGCGCGCGTAGGCGTCCTCGGTCACTTCCGCCGAGGGGGTCGCCTGGGTCCAGCTCAGCGGCAGCAGGTCGTGGCCGCCCCGGCGCGCCCGCTCGATGAACCCGGCGACCGGCAGGTTGACGCCGGCCAGGACCTCGAACAACGCCGGCCCGCGGGTGAGGCCCGGCCAGGCCCCGCCTCGCGCGAAGTCCTCGAAGGTCGCCTTCGACGGCGCGAAGGTGTTGGTCTCGTGTTGAAAGCCGCCGATCGCGATCCGCGCCATACTTCCCCCTTCGACAGAACGCCTTCAAGCGCCGCTTATTTGCGGCCGCGATTGGGCGGCGGCAAGCAGGCCATGGCCCATGACGGCAACCAGGATGATGGCGCCGCCGATAAGCGAGAGCCCGCTCGGCGCCTCGTCCACCGCCAACCAGACCCACAGCGGCGCCAGCACCAGCGATAACCGCCCGATCAGCGCCACCTCCGCCACCCGAACGTAGCGGGTGCCGGTGGTGACCAGGATATATTGAAATCCAAGCTGCACCACCCCCAGCGCCGCCGCCAAAGTGAGATCGCGAAGGCCGATCGATAGCCGCCCTGGCGAGACGCTGCCGGCCAACAGGCCCGAAATCCCGATCGTCAGGACCCCGGCGAGGCAGACCGCTGGCAACATGTCGACGGCGCGGCCCTTGCGCATGGCGACCAGCGCCAGCGAGTAGCTGAGACAGGCCCCAAGGGCAAACCAGTTGCCGAGCAACGTGCCGGCAACCAAACCATCGCCGAACATGAAGCCGACGCCGACCAGCGACAGGGCCATGGCCGCCAGGGTCGTCCGGCCGACCGGCTCGTTGAGCGCGAGCCAGGCGAACAGCGCGGCGAAGAAGGGCGACAGGCTGAGGATGAAGACCACATTGGCGACCGTGGTCTCGAGCAGCGCCAAGATGAAGAGGATGAAGGCGGGGCAAAGCGAGAGCGCCGTCACAAGTCCGGGCCGGCCGACGGCGCGAAACGCCCGCGCCATGCCGCCGCGATGCCGCCACGCCAGGAACAGCAGCAGGACGGCAACGAAGGCCAATGAGCGGTAGAACAGCACCTGCCAGCCGTCGGCCACCTCGACGTGGCGCAGGATGACGCCCGCCAGGCTGGTGAACAGGGTGGCGGAGAACAGGCACATCACGCCGAAGCGATGGTCCCTCGCCTCGCCCGCGGCGACCGGTGTGCCCATCAAGCGCTGGGTCTCAGATATCGGCGTAGACGTGCCGCTCTTCCTTGGCGCCGGGATGGGTGACGGCGCCCCGGTTGGCCGGGCCCACCGTCTGGGCATAACGCCAGAGGGCGCCGGAGCCGAAGTCGTTTTCGAGCGGTTGCCAGGCCTGGCGGCGGGCCTCCATCTCGGCCTCGGAAAGCTCCACGTCAAGGCGGCCTGCGGCGGCGTCGATGACGATCATGTCGCCGTCCTGGAGCAGCCCGATGGGCCCGCCGTTCGCCGCCTCGGGCCCGATGTGGCCGACGCAGAGCCCGCGCGTGCCACCGGAGAAGCGCCCGTCGGTGATCAGCGCGACACCCTCCATGCCGCGGCCCGTGATCGCCGCCGTGGTCGACAGCATCTCGCGCATGCCGGGCCCGCCGCGCGGCCCCTCGTAACGGATGACGATGCAATCGCCCTCGTCGATGCGCCCGTTGATGACCGCGGCAAAGGCGTCCTCCTCGCGGTCGAAGCAGCGCGCCGGTCCGCGGAATTTCAGTTGGCCGCCGCTCATGTGCGCCACCTTCACGATCGCGCCCTCAGGCGCCAGCGAGCCCGTTAGGCCGACCACGCCGCCGCTCGGCGAGATTGCATCGGCGACCCGGCGCACCACGTCCTGGCCCTCGGGAAAGCCGATGCCGGCCAGGTTCTCGGCGATGGTCTTGCCGTTGACGGTGACGCAATCGCCATGCAGGAGACCGGCGTCCAGCAGTGCCTTCATCACCACCTGGACGCCGCCGACCTCGTAGAGGTCCTTGGCGACATAGCGGC
>PVMK01121455.1_pt1 | contig 15911 bp, 15 predicted proteins | sample 1853481 | NCBI WGS metagenome assembly PVMK01 (sample SAMN08533507, study PRJNA380276) | Marine sediment metagenome, whole genome shotgun sequencing project.
ATCGGGCCGCGGTCAGCCAACAATGACCATCATGGCGCTCGCGTTCCGTGCCGCCGACCACATTATTGCCGCCGCCAAAGCCGGCGAGATATAAGGACGATTTCCTCATGAAATATCGGATCTGTTTACTATCCGTATTGCTTCTTTCAGCCTGTGATACGAGCATTGAAGTGACGAACGGCGAGCCTGAATACCTCAAAGCACCCGGCACCGAAGACATGAATTTGCCTTTTTCGTCAGCCGTTCGCGTCGGAGACACGCTGTACCTGTCCGGTGCTCTTGGCCTTGTTCCGGGTACGCGGGATCTCGCTACGGGCGGCATTCAGGGAGAGACGCGGCAGACCCTGGAAAATATATCGCAAACTCTGCAGAACTTCGGTTCGTCGATGGATCGCGTCGTCAAGTGCACCGTATTCCTTGCCGACATGGCAGAATGGGGCGCGATGAACGAGGTCTATAAGACGTTTTTTCCAAATCCACCGGCACGCAGCGCGGTGGGTGCCAGCGGCATTGCACTGGATGCCCGCGTCGAAATCGGGTGCATTGCCATCGTTAATTGAATGATAATAGCTACAGGCCATCGCGGCTGAATCGCAGTTCGAGTTAATCGGAGAATTCTATGCTTCCGAAATTTCTGACCATTGCCACTACCGTACTGTGCGTGTTCGCTGGCACATTTAGCACCGCTGCCTTGTCAATTGAAGACGTTGACCCGATATTCGGAGACAAGGCGATCATAAAGGTCAGCTTGAGCGCACCAATTGCGACGATCATGGACGAGAGGTCCGTGACGGACGAGGTTGCCGGCCGGTTCAGTTTCATAAACACTGAAGGTGATACCGTAGAATTCGATGTGGCCGTACGTTCGCGTGGCATGTTTCGACGCCGGGCAGATATCTGCGAATTTGCGCCCTTGCGCCTGAACTTTAAGAAATCACAGACCAAGAACACGCTTTTTCACAAGCAGGACAAAGTGAAGATCGTGACCCACTGCAAGAATAACTCCGATCGCTATCTGCAGACAGTTGTAACTGAGTTCCTTGCGTATGAGATCTTGAATCTGATCACCCCACTCAGCTTTCAGTCACGGCTGCTGCTAATCGAATACACGGACACCGACGATCCGGAATTCGAATACGAGAGCTATGCAATCCTGATCGAACACAAGGACCGGCTTGCAAAGCGCATTGGTGAACCGGAGCTCGAGATCAAGAGCGTCCGAACGGTCGATTTACGTTTGGAACACATGAACCTGGTTTCTCTCTTCGAGTACCTGATTGGCAATACCGATTTTTCCCCGATTCTCGGACCAACGGGTGAGGACTGCTGCCACAATTTCGTTCTCTTCGGCGCTGTGGGTGCAGACCTCTATTCCATTCCTTACGATTTTGATCAATCCGGTATCGTCAGGGCACCACACGCACAGGCAAACCCGGACTTCGGCGTTCGTCATGTAACGCAACGCGTCTATCGCGGGCGATGCCTTAATAACTTCCAGTTACCTGCATCGATCGCTCGCTTTCAGGAACGACGAGATGACATTTTCACGTTGATAAACGATCAGGTAGGCCTTGATGACAGGACACGAAAACGAGTCGTTAAGTACGTCGAGGATTTCTACAAGACCATCGAAAATCCGAAGTATGTACAAAGTCGACTAGTCAAGAAGTGCGTCTAATCTGTAGGCTCGCTGTCACCTGAGCAACCAGACTTGCGAGCATGTGCTCGACGTCGGTGCTAGTCTATGCGCCGATTTCATCCGGCCGATCCACGCCGACCAACTCCAGAGTGTCCCGACATATGAGCAACAACACCCAGCTTCTCGGCATCAGCAATGCGATTGTTGATGTACTAACCCATACCGACTACAAGCTCATCGAAAAAACCGGCATCGTTCCGGGTTCCATGACGCTGATAGACGAAGAGCGCGCCCGAGAAGTCTACGCAATGATGGGCCCGGCGACCGAAATGTCCGGCGGCTCAGTCGCGCATACCGTCGCTGGCTTCGCCATCCTTGGAGGTTCTGCTGCCTATATCGGCCATGTCAGGAACGATCAATTTGGCGACGTTTTCAACCATGATATGCGGTCTCTTGGAGTGGATATTCGCTTGACGCCGGCGACCAGCGGAGCGCCTACAGCACGCTGCCATATTTTCATTACGCCAGACGGCCAGCGCACAATGCAGACCTACCTGGGTTCATGCACGGAGCTGGGTACTGCGGATATCACCGATGAGACGGTTGGCGCGGCGAAAGTGACTTTACTTGAAGGTTATGTCTGGGATCTTCCTGAAGGCCCGGCGTTAATTGAGAAAGCGATACGAATAGCGCACGAAAATGGCACGGCGGTGGCTTTATCATTGTCGGATTCGTTTTGCGTACAGCGCCATCGGGACGCATTCGAACATGCGATTCGAAATGGTGTTGATATTGTCGTGGCCGACGAAGATGAAGTGAATGAATTGCTGCAAACCGGTTCCTTCGAAGACACAGTCGACGCACTGCGTGACTACCCGAACCTTTTTGCGATAACACGGTCCGAGAAAGGCTCTGTCATAGTACAAAGTGAAGTCAAGGTCGTTCAGGCTGCGGAACCCGTCGAGAAAGTGCTCGATTCAACCGGCGCTGGCGATGCTTATACGGCGGGTTTTCTTTACGGATGGGCGACGGATCAGACACTTGAGGAGTGTGCAAAAATCGGTACATTCTGCGCGACCAAAGTCCTGCGACAGGTTGGGGCAAGAATCGAACGTGGTTTACTTGACAGTTACGGCTAACAAGCCGGAAAGGGGCAACCTCGACCTGCCCTTGTCGCCTCCTTCATACAACCAATGGAGTTTTCCGAAAAACACTGTCCATGAATAACCGAACTATCCTTCTTCCTGTCATCACTGCGATCCTCGTATCTGCCTGTAGCAAACCGGTGGAAGACGATCGCCCAATGACCATCAGGGTAGCCGAGGATGTTCGGCAAGAGTTTGACGAAGAGAACGCGCTCGTTACGGTCGCGTACCTGGATCAGCATATCCGCTGGCCAGGCAATGTAGGTTTCGACGCGTCAATCGACTATATCGTCGCAAAGCTGGAAGCGGCGGGCTATGTAAATGACCCCATGGGTTTTTCCACCGAGCGCCTCACCTACCGCGTTGAAGAATATCCAATGGACGAATCGGCCTGGCAGCCACTGGGTGCATCTATCTGGATTGATGGAGACTCCTCAGCCCTGATGACCTTCGCGACTAATCGCAACATGCTGGCTTTTAACTCGTATTCGACGACTGAGGGCGGTGTCATTCTTGATGTTGTCGATGTGGGTGATGGCAGTAGCGAATCGCTGGATGCTGTAGATGTTCGGGGCAAAGCGGTATTGGCCGACAGAGAAATTGCTGGCCTCTTCGAGGATGCCGTTGTGGCGCGTGGAGCCGCCGGCGTGCTGGCCTATGCGATGCCTGCATACACGCAACCGGAGAAAAACCGGGGCGCGGTTCAGTTTGGCGACATTGCAGACGATGACAACGTGCAGTCCTGGGGGATTACTTTGTCGTTTAGCGCTCAAGAAAAGTTGCGCAGCGCATTGGACAAAGGTGATGTTCGCGTCAAGGTGTCAACGCGGGTGCAGTGGATTCGCGCTGCTACAGAAAGAACGGTTGTGGCTGAAGTCCGCGGCAGCGAGCTTCCAGATGAACGTTTTGTATTCAGTGCTCATCTACAAGAGCCCGGTGCCAACGACAACGCATCAGGTGTTGCTACACAATTGGAGATGGCGAAAGTAACGGCAAAGCTGGCCGACACGGAAGAAGCAGACCCGAAACGTACGATCACTTTTATTTGGGGCGACGAAACTATTTCCACACGTCGTTTCGTCACGCAGGACCCGGGTCGAAGAGAGTTTATTCGCTGGGGGATCTCAGTAGACATGACTGGCCAGGATACATCGACAACCGGCGGTACTTTTCTAATCGAAAAGATGCCAGATCCATCGGCAATCTGGACTCGCGGTGAAGAGTTGTTCAGCGATTGGGGCGGGCAGCCGATTACAAAAGACCAACTAATGCCGCATTATCTGAACGATGTCGTTTACGGTCGCGCGCTTGAGCAGGCGGCGACGAACGGCTGGGTCGTGAAAACTAACCCTTCGAAGGCGGCAGCGATCACGTACCGTTTATTCGCGCGGGCATACCCAGTCTGCTGCTATGGCACTTTACCGATCAGTACTATCACACCGACCTCGATCGCCTCGAGATGGTCTCCGCGGATGAAATGAAGAACGTAGGAGTAACGGCACTCACCACTGCGCTGATACTCACAAGCGCTGACTCAATAACAACCCAACAATTGATCGAAGAAGTTCAACAGGCTGCAATCGATCGGCTCAGAACCGAAACGTCTCTAAGCGTCGCCGCGATTCGTGACGGCAGTACCGCCGTAGCTGAACGCGAAATCCTCGAGACGTGGGCCGACTGGTACGACCATGCACTGCTCGCGATGGATGATATTGAAGTTGGCGGTTCTTCCGTCGAAACACGACGCAGTATCGATACAGCCAGAATCAAGGTCGGCGCAACGCTGGCCGTCAGTTCAACCTTATTGAGCGACTGAGCATCGGCGCGTACTTAGGACACCAAGACCAGGTTGATTTTGCTTTGCGTTGACTCTCTTTTCTGAGAGGCTGCTTTACCGCCGAAAGCAGCCTCTCAGGTGATATAGTTTGAACGGCTGCTAGCAACTGCCGAAAGCAGCCCCTCGAGCAAAAGTCACTGAGCGGCCGGTATTGGTAAAAGCAGACGTTCCACGTTACCGCGGAAACATTTCTAGAATACACTTTAGGTTTCGCAAATAACTAGCATCATGTGGAGGATCATCGGCTGCTTCTGGCCGTAACCAGCCGCCCAGATGATAGAGTAGCGAGAGACTGCTGTTGACCCCAAGCAGCCAATCTGATTTTCTTCTTGTGGTGAGTACTCCAGAGAGAGAAATGGACTCGAAAGTCGTTTTTGAGATGGCCAGTACCGGAGCGATTCTCCTTGGTCTTATTTTCGTGGGTTTGGAACTCAAGCAGAATACAGAAGCGGTCGAATCTCAAACAAGTCAGGGCCTTCTTGAATTAGCGAATCAGGCTAATAATCAAATCGCGTCAGATCGACAGCTCGCAGAGTTACTTTTGAGGGTAATCAAAGACGTAGATGAACTAAACGAACTTGAGGCGTTGCAATATAGCCGGTTCGTGCATAGCGAAATGAACATCTGGGAGCATGCTTTTTTTAGCCACGCGAATGGCACTATGCATTCCGATCTTTGGAGCGGCTACGACATGGCCTACCGCAGATTTTTCTGCGAAGCATGGTCAAAAGAGGTTTGGCGAAGAATTGAAGATGGTTTCAGCGAGCAGTTCAAGGCGCATGTGAACAAAATCACGCCCGAGGATTGCTCCAATGCCAAACCGCCGAGTAACTAGCGCCTGATCGAAATGGTCACTAACTGGAATGGATTGGGGTCAGAGTAAAAACACTTTAGTTTTTACTCTGACCCCAATCCATTCACCCCAATCCATTCACGCGGCACGATCGCACTGAACCGTTGCGTAGTAGATCGATTCTCCGACATAGGATCACGTAAGCAGATCGGCCACGTCGCGCTTGAAGTATTCTTCGGTCATCAATTCAAGTCGTTCTTTGGATTTGTGGCCATCCTTACCGGAGTAAGTGTCATACAGGTCACGCGCGATGGGCTGGAAAGCATCGAGAAGTGACGGATCGAAGTGACTGCCTCGCCCACCATCTAGAATTTGCATCGTTTCGTCATATGATAGCGGCTCCTTGTAAGGGCGCCGTGACGTCAGCGCATCAAACACATCGGTGATCGCAAAAATCCGCGCGACCAAAGGTATTGCTTCGCCTTTGAGGCCAGCCGGGTAACCAGCACCGTCGTATTTTTCATGATGACTTCCGACCACCGCCTGCGCATCTTTTAGCCAGCTAGCGCAATCTGTAAGTTCCATCCCGTGATCGACGTGAGTCTTCATCACGGTGAATTCCTCTTCTGAAAGCTTGCCGGGCTTAAGAAGAATGTTGTCACGGATACCGAGCTTGCCGACGTCATGTAACAGGGCGCCTTTTATCAAGCTTTGGATTTGATCGCGCGGTAGCTTGATGGCCTCCGCAAGGCAGACCGAATAGACGGACACCCGGTAATTATGTGCGTCGGTATCGCTGTCACGCTTCGCGATAGCACCGCCAAGAACCTGCAGTATCTCCAGGTTTGAATCCAAAAGTTTCACGGTTTGACGAGACAGTCTGTCGAGGAGTCGACCGACAATTGGATAAATAGTCAGCGCAGTGGCGGCAATTAAACCCGCGACGTAAAGCATCGTGCGAAGGATGTCGCCACGAATTTCGTCTATCGCTATCGCGGAAAGCGCAAATACGCCCACGACCTGCGCCACAACCTCATTGGCGGAATTGTTAAGCGGCACGGCAACGCCAACTAAAGGCAGGTCTTCAAGTTCGGTTGTCACGACGTAAAAATCACCCGCATCGAGTACCGGAATGGTAGCGTCGTCAACAGACTGCCGAATGGCAGCTATTGCCGCAAAACTTTCATCCGCAAAGTCCAGCAGCAGCCTGCCGGCTTGGTCATAGATGCGCACCAGCACGAAGTCACCGTCCCGGAGGTCGATCCGGCCGGACTCTTTGACGAATTGATCGAATCTTCGTTGCATAACAGCAGGTAATATCGCGCCTGTTGAATCCAGCAAGTCCTGGATGTTCAGGCTTAACTGATTGACCCGTAGGTGGGTCAGCTCGACCACTTTCGTTTCCATACGCTGCTGGTTGTCGTAGTACGCAATCGCGGCGAACAACAGACTCAATACGATCGTTGCCGCGACTAGCCGAAGTATCAGCATCCGGTGGATGGACGTGGTCAACGAGTCAGTGCTCATGTTTGTGGTGCCTACGGAAAATTACAGGATCATCATTTCAGACAAGTACGCTGATCGCAACCAAAACGAAATGGGTTGGTGCCGCGGAACGTCCGCGCTAGAAAATCGAGAGGATGGCTTCAAGTGGTGGCTTGTAACGACCGTATGGCCGAGGCTGTGTCAAAACGCAAAAATCTCGTAGAAGCGGTTTTTTTGACGTTTTCACACAAGCTCGGCCGAAAGCAGCCCCTATCCTGGTTCGTCGAATAACGCGTTTGATATTGTCTGCCGCAACTTCCTGAATTGCTTGTGCCGCTTTCTTGTCGCCATCACAATAGACAACTGCGTTGACGTCCATATGCGACGAAAACTGGCCGCTGAATTCCTCACGAAGTCCGGTGAGAATATTGACGACACCGCCCAGTACATCCGATGCATGAATAACTCACGTGGCGGTGCGCTAACCGTCCGGCGTTACTTTCTTCGGCTTTCGATCGTCGCAAGTCTGCCCTCATAATTAAAGGTCAGGTCCCTGACCATGTTCCCCTGGACGTAAATCCAGGTATTGCCAATCTTTGCCTCCGGCTCTCCGCATTTCTTTAGAACCTCGTACATACCAGCGCTATCCTTGCCACCACCACCATAAATCAGATACGTGCCGCAGCGTATAGAACGGTCAGACGCAACGGCCTGCATTGCAATAAACGATATGAACAGACCTGTTGCGGCAACGAAGGTGAGTCTAGTGGCGTGGAACATCATTGGCTCTCGAAGATTACGGTAATGTATATGTCAGCTCAGGCAGTTGCAGAATTCCCGCTGCAATCTGCAATACAGTACCGCCTGACAGATCCTGTGCGAGTGCATGAACTGGCGAGCGCACTGTCATCCTGCTTGAACCACTAATACCTGAAAATCGGCCAGTGCCGCCAGTCAACTCAAACTCCCCGCTGCAATAACCCCGCATTCCACTGCAGGTTAATTCTGCAAATACCGCGTCTTCGGTTGATATTACGATAGTGCAATTACCGGTAGCTGTCGTAGTCCCACTGGAAAGATCTATATCCTGAACGATCGGGCACTTTACAAAGGCCTCGTTCAGCGCACCTTCAGCAGTCTCGATATACATGATGCCTTCTATGGCGCCCAGAAAACGTAGCTTGTCGGTACCGATCGGAAATAGTTGTCCTTGCCCTTGCCAGGGAATGACCGCTGTTACAGTGCTGGTTGCTGCATATGTCAGACCGGACCAAGCGCACAAGACCAGTATCGCCGTAAGACATCGAAGTGTCGTTTCTTGTCTAATCATGACTGTATTGCTCGTTATTGGGTGGGCTAAATATCATAACAACAAACCAACCGGATAAATGGGGTCAGAGTAAAAACACTTTAGTTTTTACTCTGACCCCAATCCATCCCAATTTTCGGACTTCATTGTCGATGGCAAATACGACATGAGAGACGTGATTCAACCCACGTACGACGAGATCAATGAGCAATACGGGCTGAGCGAGGTGCAACCATAATTCTGTGTCACATTTTGGCCAACACGGGAAACCCGCTCATGCGGGTTTCTTTTCGCCTCTTATCAAGTTCGCAAACGACCGCTATCGGTGCAAGCAGACGTTCGGGGTAAAGCTCTTCGGTATCACAGGCGTTGAATGGCTGCTATGTACCGATCGGGTGCCAGGTCGTCTTAACTTCCTGCGTATCGCGAATCAGGTAGGCGTTTTGTGCCGTTGAATCTGACCACTTTAATTTGGTGCGGCGAATTACGCGTTTGATGTTGTCGGCTGCAGCTTCCTGAATCGCTCGTGCCACTTGCTTGTCACCGTCACAATAGACAACTGCATTGACGTCCATATGCGACGCAAACTGGCCGCTTAATTCCTCACGAAATCCGGTGAGAATGTTGATCACACCGCCGGGCACATCCGATGCATGAATAACTTCAGCGAAGCTCACTGCGCACAGGGGCATGCTTTCAGAGGCAAGCACGACACAGGTATTGCCACCAACGATCGCTGGCGCGATGTTCGAGATCAATCCGAGTAAACCACTGGTTTCTGGCGCCAATATGGAAACGACACCGGTAGCCTCCAGTACAGAAAAATTGAAGTGTGATGAGCTAACGGGATTAACCGAGCTGAACACCTGCTGGTATTTATCGGCCCAGCCGGCGTAGTAAATCAGTCGGTCGATGCTTGCATCGACTTCTTTTTGCGCCGCTCTCGAGCCAACACCCTGTAGCTTGAGCTCTGCAATAAACTGCTCACGACGACCTTCGAGCATCTCTGCAATGCGATACAGTATTTGACCACGCAGGTACGCACTTGCTTTCGCCCAGCCAGACTGTGCTTTGCGCGCGGCAACTATCGAATTGCGAAAATCTTTGCGACTACCCTGGCAAACGTTGGCAATCAGATTGCCTTTCTTGTCTTGCAGTTCGAAGTAACGGCCTGATTCGGTTCGCGGGAACTTTCCACCAATGTAGATCTTGTAAGTTTTTGCAACCGGCAAACGTGCAGCTAGTGTCGCCATCGTTACGCCTCCAGACTCAAGTAAGCACCCAGACCATGCAAGCCACCTTCGCGACCGACCCCACTTTCCTTGTAGCCACCAAACGGCGACGTCGGATCAAACTTATTGAACGTGTTTGCCCAGACGACGCCGGCACGAATGTGCTGCGTCATCTTGAAGATCTTGGAGCCTTTGTCAGTCCATACTCCGCCAGACAATCCGTAAGGCGTGTTATTGGCCTTGGATACTGCTTCGTCAAACGTACGGAATGTTTGAATGGCAAGAACCGGTCCGAAAATCTCTTCCTGCACGACGCGATTTGATTGCGACACACCGGTAAATATCGTTGGACGACACCAATAGCCCTTGTCCGGCACGGAAACTGAGCTTTGATGCATCTCGCCGCCTTCTTCCTGCCCAACCTTAAGGTAGGACTGAATTTTTTCGAGCTGTGGCGCGGAGTTGATTGCCCCAATGTCGGTGTTCTTGTCCATCGGATCGCCGACGATCAGCGTTTCCATGCGGTCCTTGAGTTTTTGCACAACCTCATCGGCAACGGACTCCTGCACCAGCAGCCGCGAGCCAGCACAACACACATGACCCTGGTTAAAGAAAATACCGTTGACGATGCCCTCGACCGCCTGGTCAATAGCGGCGTCGGCAAAAATAATGTTCGCGGCCTTGCCGCCCAGCTCCAGCGTGTAGCTCGTATCAGTTCCCGCCAGGGCCTTCTGGATGATTCGGCCGACGCCAGTCGAACCGGTGAAAGCGATCTTATCGACGTCCGGGTGATTAACGATCGCAGCACCCGTTTCACCGGCACCGGTGACAATGTTTACAACGCCTGGTGGCAGGCCTGCATCGGCGATTACCTCTGCGAGCTTCATCGCGGTTAGCGGTGTGGTTTCAGCGGGTTTCAGGACTACGGTATTACCACAAGCCAATGCCGGGGCAATTTTCCACGCTGCCATTAACAACGGGAAGTTCCACGGTATGATTTGACCGGCAACGCCCAGCGGCCTTACTTTTCGGGCTGGAAAGGCGTACTCGAGTTTGTCGGCCCAACCCGCGTAGTAGAAAAAGTGTGCCGCGGCCAGTGGAATGTCAATATCGCGAGACTCGCGGATAGGCTTGCCACCATCGAGCGATTCAATTACGGCAAATTCTCGCGCACGTTCCTGCATGATGCGTGCAATTCGATAAATGTATTTGCCACGGTCCGCCGCCCTCATCCTGGACCATCCAGCCTGCGCCTTTCGCGCGGCCTTCATGGCCGCGTCTACGTCCGCAGCACTCGCCGATGCCACACGACTCAGACGTTCTTCGGTCGCCGGATTTACCGTCGCGAAGTACTTGCCCGACTCCGGGGCGACAAAATCGCCGCCAATGAATAACTCATAACGCTTCTTTATTTTGATGTGATCGGTGCTCTCCGGCGCCGGCGAATATTGCCAGCCGTCATTGAATGCCAATTTGTTCTCGGGGGTCGCCATTGTTAATCCTTGGAGAAGTAGTCGGACGACTGATACACACCGGTCGCCTGCTTTTGAAGCTGCATTAATACGTCGTTTGCGAGCGAACTTGCGCCAAATCGAAACCACTCGGGCGTCATCCACGCGCTGCCCAGCGTTTCACGCAACATGACGAGATAATGCACCGCCAGTTTTGCCGTCGAAATCCCGCCAGCCGGTTTCATACCGACCATACGCCCGGTTTCGCGATAGTAATCCTTGATCGCCTGCAGCATGACGAGTGTCACCTGCATTGTGGCCGCGGGCTGAATTTTGCCGGTTGATGTCTTTATGAAATCGGCACCGGCGTGCATGGCCAGCACACTGGCGCGACGCACACGATCAAGTGTTCCGAGTTCACCGGTTTCCAGGATCACTTTAAGATGGGCATCCCCACAAGCTTCTTTTACCGCTACGATTTCGTCAAATACAAATTGATATCTGCCCTGCAGGAATGCGCCCCGTGAAATCACCATGTCGATTTCGGTCGCACCAGCGGCTACCGCCATGCGGGCGTCTTCGAGCTTCACCTCTCTTGTCGACATGCCGCTGGGAAACGCAGTGGCTACCGATGCGATATTGATGTCATGGCCTGCTAGCGCCTTGCTGGCTACTTCGACCATCGTTGGATAGACGCAAATAGCGGCGACGTGAGGCAAGCCCGGCATCGCATCGTGCAGGTGAATCGCCTTTTGGCAAAGCTGCTGCACTTTACCCGGCGTGTCCTGCCCTTCGAGTGTTGTCAGATCAATCATGCTCAAGATCAGTTTGAGCGCCTCGATCTTAGACTCTTTCTTTATGCTGCGTGACTGGAATCGGGCCACGCGTTCGTTGACGCCAACTTCATCAACATGCCCCACCCGACCCAGGTCAGGCATTTTCGGCGACGGGGCAATAACGGATACGCTCATTAACAGTCAGCCTTATGCATTTGCCGTCTCCAGCGCAACGAGAATCATTTCATCAAACGTTGTTTGACGATCCTCTAAAGACAGCGCGTCGCCAGTCAAAAGGTCGTCGCTCACTGTGCAAATCGCGAGTGCCTCAACATCATGCTCTGCGGCGAGTGAAAAAATTCCGGCGGCTTCCATTTCGACACCATAGATATTGTACTTGGCCATCGTCGCGAACATATCCGGATCCGGAGTGTAGAAAAGATCGGCCGAAAAAATATTGCCGACGTGATAACGAACTTTGTGCTCTACGGCAGCGCTAACCGCCTTGCTAACCAGATCAAAGCTCGCCAGCGCGGCGAGATCATAACCGCCGAAACGCATTCGATTGACGTTGGAATCGGTTGACGCCCCCATCGCAATAATAATGTCGCGTAATTTCACGTCGGGGTGCGATGTACCACAACTTCCAACCCGGATGATTCGTTGTACTCCATAGGCATCAATGAGTTCGCTGCAGTAAATGGATACCGATGGAATGCCCATGCCATGTGCCATGATTGAAATCGGCTGGCCTTTGTACTCTCCGGTAAACCCCCACATATTGCGTACGTCGGTTACTCGCCGGACATTCTCAAGATAGGTGTCCGCGATGTATTTCGCGCGCAACGGATCACCGGGCATCAGGACCGTTGCGGCGAAATCGCCGGGCGCAGCATTCATATGTTTGGTTGCCATAGGTTCTCGCTTGTTGGCCGGGCATGGCGCCCGAGTCTCACCGTTTCGCAGCCTGACCGGGACCGCCTGTTATTCTGCTGCCGGGTGGCAGGCGCCATTAATACTATGGGTCGCTGGACGCTAACAGAACCATACCGCGTCAGCGTCAGCAATGGGAGTCTTAATGCGACGGAGATGCCTGGACGAACGCGATAAGGCTACTGTATGAGCGGAGCATCGGTTGCCGTTGCGCCGTCCTGCCACTACCATCGGCCCTCGCTTTCCACGAGGCAAAACATGCGCCGACTGCTACTGCTTATATCCCTCCTTTGCGGCTGTGCTTCGCCAGTGGAAGAAGTGCCTCTGCCGGAACCGTCACCCGTTGTCACCGGAATGCTGGAAAATGGCGCGATCAATGAGGCCAGTGGCCTCGCTCAGTCGCAAAGAGAATCCGACTTGCTCTGGGTCATCAACGACAGCGGGCCGCCGCAACTGCATGCCATCGACAGTAGTGGCGCGGTACGCGGCACGCTACACCTTACAAATGCTCCGATGATGGATTGGGAAGATCTCGCATCATTTCAACTGGATGGTCAGTCGTATCTGCTGGTCGCAGACATCGGTGACAACCAGAGTCGCCGCCGTAGTCTCGTTTTGTACGTGGTCGCGGAGCCTGACCTGCAACTGAACCGCAACCCGACGTTATCTCCCGTTGCGCGAATAGAATTCAGATTCCCGGACGGGGCCAGAGACGCTGAGTCAATCGCTGTCGATGTAAATAACGAGCGCATCTTGGTGCTTAGCAAACGCGATATTCCGGCGGTCCTTTACGAGTTGCCGCTGACTCTACAATCCGAGGACAAGCTCATCGCGAAGCGGCTCGGTGTGGTGGACAGCCTTCCGCAACCGAACCAGGATGACATCGACAATGCCGTTAAGCGATACAACTGGAACTGGCAACCGACCGCCATGGACATATCGACCGACGGTCTTGCCGCCGTGATATTGACCTATGACGCGGTCTACTACTTCGAGCGTAGCTCCGGGCAAGACTGGATTGACGCTTTTCGCCGCCGCCCGCACACCATTGTGAACATCAGCGAGTACGCGGAAGCTGAGGCTGTTGCGTTTGCTGACAATAATCACGCAATCTATGTCACCATCGAAAAACAACACGCGCCGATCCTGCGTATCGACTTGTCACTCGAGTAAGTCTTCAGGAACCTGACCGCAATGAAGAAAACCGCAATGTTCATTGGCATCCTGGCTTTGCTGTCTCTGGCAGCTTGCTCGAAGAACGAATCTCCGGCCGCCGACGCCAACACGCAGACCGCGAGACCGACGACTGCCACGTCAGTCACAATCATGACTTTCAATGTCGAGAACCTGTTTGACACGATAGACGACCCGGGTAAAGACGATAAGGCATTCCTGCCCATCGCCACCAAGAAATCCCGCAACACATCGACGAATGCAATCAAATTCCGGTGGACAGCTGGCGTGACGAATGCCTGAACATGGACTGGAATGAAGCGAAGCTGGAATTTAAACTCGCGTCGCTTGCCGAGACGATCTTGCAAATTGATGACGGCCGCGGCGCCGACATCATCGTCTTTCAGGAGGTTGAAAACGCTGCGGTGCTGGACCGATTGCGGACCGAATACCTTTCTGGCGCCGGCTATCAGCCTGCAATATTAATTGAAGGAGATGATGCGCGAGGCATCGATGTCGCGTTCCTCTCAAAATTGCCGCTCGCCAAGCCTGCTGTGTTACGCCGTATTGCTTTCGACGACTTCCCGGACAAGGCCGGCGACACGCGGCATGTTCTCGAGGCGACCTTTGTTTTGCCCGATGGATCTCCGCTGACCGGCTACGCAATACATTTCCGGCCCCGTATCAACCTACAGAAATGCGTGTCCTGGCTTATGAACATCTCAATGCGCTGCGCGACGCTTGCCCGACGATCACCATGTCTTCGCCGCCGGCGACTTCAATACGACCAGCACCGAAGATGACCGCCTCGGCTTGCTCGATCGATTCGTCCGCCCGCACTGGATCGCGGCGCATGACCTCTGCGAGGGCTGTGCCGGCACCTACTACTATGGGCGTGATGACAACTGGTCATTCCTCGACATGATTCTGTTCTCCCCGGCACGTAGCGAAAAAACAACATGGCAAATTCGCGCTGATTCGGTGCAAATCGCCAACCGGAACCCAGCGCAGGTCTCTGCAAGCAATACGCCCGCTCACTTTGAGCCACAGAAAAGGCGAGGTGTTTCAGATCACTGGCCGCTGGCGATTGTAATCGAATCAACACAAAAACAATAGCTTGTAACGATTTCGTCACTCAACTTCGAGACTTTGGCTGACATAAGCAGGCGAACGTTCAGCCCATCTGTCGGTTCCGTCTGCAAACCCTTATTGCGTAAGCATTTTCGCTGCGCTAGATTAGCTCAACTGATATACAAGATTCGGCTTGACCAGCCCTCTATTTTGAGCCGGATTTTATATTCGAACGGGTGAAATCTAATTGTCACAGTCGTGACCTTGACTTTCACTTCTTTTTTTTAAGTGGGGACACACCATGAACAAGAATAATCGATTACATCGATCGAGCCTTGCGAAGGTCCTGCTGACTGCATTAATGGCTTTTACAGCCGCAATGCTGCTCGCAGTACCTGTTGCAGGAAACGCACAAGATACTTCCTCGTCCATTCGCGGCAAAGTCTATGACGAGTCCGGAAATGCTGTCTCTGGCGCTACAGTTATCGTCCTGGACATGCGCAACGGCGTAGAGCGCGATTATTCAACCAATTCCAGTGGCGTCTTCCTTGCCACCAGGCTGCCCGCGGGCGGACCTTACAAGGTAACCGTTAACGGCACAAAGTCAGTCGACATTCCAAATATTGTTCTTGCGGATACCTTTGCCCTGACAATTAACATGCAAAGTGCGGCTGTGATTGAAGAAATCCTGGTTTTTGGCTCAACCGCCAAGATTGTAAATGTTGCCGCAGGACCCTCGTCAACTTTTTCAAGTTTTGATATCGATACTGCTGTTGCGTTTAATCGCGATATCGTCGACGTCTATGGCCTCGACCCGCGCGTTAATGTTGACAACGAAGACGATGGCTTCGCGATTAACTGTATGGGTATGCACCCTCGCTTCAACAGCGTCACACTAGACGGTGTTAGCCAGAATGACCGCTTCGGTCTTAACGACAACGGTTATGCTACCGCGACCGGCATGCCGTTCCCCTATGATGCTGTAGAGCAGATTGCTGTTGAGCTTGCGCCATTTGACGCGACTTATTACTCGCTTCTGTCCTGTATCCAAGATCGGAAGAGCGTCG
>PVMK01124015.1_pt1 | contig 15903 bp, 14 predicted proteins | sample 1853481 | NCBI WGS metagenome assembly PVMK01 (sample SAMN08533507, study PRJNA380276) | Marine sediment metagenome, whole genome shotgun sequencing project.
GCAATGAACGGCCTCCTGTACACCGGCGGCGCCCAGTGAATGTCCACACAGAGACTTGCTTGAACTGAACGGTGGAACCTGCTCATTGAATGTTTCGCGCATCGCATCGAGCTCGGCGAGATCCCCCAAAGGTGTGCTGGTTCCATGCGTGTTGATATAGTCTATCGGCGCATCAACCGTCGCCATGGCCTGCTGCATGCAGCGCACCGCGCCTTCGCCTGACGGCGCCACCATGTTGGCGCCATCGGAGGTTGCACCATAGCCGGTGATTTCCGCATAGATTTTTGCGCCGCGAGCCTTCGCGTGCTCCAGTTCCTCCAACACCAACATGCCACCACCGGCTGCGATCACGAACCCATCGCGTCCGGCGTCGTAGGCGCGGGATGCTATTGCAGGATCGTCGTTGTATCCGAATGACAGTGCACGCATGCCATCGAACATCGACGCCAGGGTCCAGTCTTCTTCTTCACCGCCACCGGCAAAAACAATATCCTGTTTATCCCACTGAATCTGCTCCATCGCAACGCCAATGCAGTGGGTGCTGGTAGCGCAAGCCGAGGTTACGGAATAGTTGAGTCCAAGAATTCCGAAATGGGTGGAAAGGCAAGCCGACACCGTGCTGCTCATGGTGCGCGGCACCCGGTAAGGCCCCACCCGGCGCACACCCTTTGCGCGCAAAATATCAGCGTTCTCAACCAGGTTCTGGCTGGATGCGCCGCCCGAGCCTGCAATCAGGCCGGTGCGCGGATTTGCAACGTCTTCGCCAGCAAGGCCAGCGTCTTCGATGGCGTTTTGCAAGGCGACGTATGCATAAGAAGCGGCGTCACCCATGAATCTCTTGTGCTTGCGGTCAATAAGTCCATCCAGATCAATGTCCACCGATCCGCAGACCTGGCTGCGTAATCCCATTTCCTTGAATTTTTCATTGAAACTGATACCGGGTTTCAGGTGACGTAGCGAATCAGTTACGACATCCATCGAATTTCCCAAACAGGAAACGATGCCCATACCCGTGACCACAACCCTGCGCATAAGAACTTCCTTAAAATTTATCGGTGGACAGAAACAGCCCGACCTTAAGGTCGTCTGCCGTGTAAATAACCCGCCCGTCCACGGCAACGGTGCCGTCGGCCACCACCATGCTCAATCTACGGGCGATCACTCTCTTCATATTCAGCGTATATGTAACTTTTTTGGCCGCCGGCAAAACCTGACCGGTAAATTTCACCGTTCCTACGCCCAGCGCCCGGCCCTTGCCCTTACAACCGGACCAGGACAGGAAAAATCCACACAACTGCCACAGGGCGTCGAGGCCCAGGCAACCAGGCATCACCGGGTCGTCGACAAAATGGCAGCCAAAAAACCACAAGTCGGGATTGATATCGAGTTCTGCCGTGATCGATCCTTTGCCATCCGTCCCGCCATCACCATTGATATCGACAATGCGGTCGATCATCAGCATATTTCCGCATGGCAATTTTCCCGTGTCTGCCCCGAACAGGCCGCCGGTGCCGCAAAGTTCGAGTTCTTCCCGGGAGTAAGAGTTTTTTATATTCTGAGGGTGGCTCATGTGAATGCCAGGTTCCTGTGGGCTGTGCTATGGCGTAAAGTAAACATATTACGGTAATTATCAGCTCAACGCCCTCATTCCTTCCTCCAGACCATTGACAGTGAGCGGGTACATCCGCTCTTCCATCAATTCCGAGATCATTCGAATAGACGGCGTGTAATCCCAGCGCTGCACCGGCTCGGGGTTCAGCCAGATGGCTTTCGGATAGGTATCCAGCAGACGTTTCATCCAGGTTGATCCGGCTTCCTCGTTCCAGTGCTCGACGCTGCCGCCCGGGTAGTGAATCTCGTACGGACTCATGGTCGCATCGCCGACCAGGATGAGTTTGTAGTCCACGGAGTACTTGTGCAGCACGTCCATCAGTGGCGTGCGGTCCGAATGGCGCCGCGTGTTGTCCTTCCACACGCCTTCGTAAACGCAGTTGTGGAAGTAGAAGTACTCAAGGTGTTTAAACTCGCCGCTGGCGGCGGAAAACAGTTCTTCGCAGACCCGGACGTGATCATCCATCGACCCCCCTGCATCCAGAAACAGCAGTACTTTCACGGCATTATGGCGCTCGGGCACCATCTTGATGTCCAGCAGACCGGCGTTGCGGGCCGTTGATTCAATGGTATCGGGCAAGTCCAGTTCATCGGCGGCGCCTTCACGCGCGAATCTGCGCAGGCGGCGCAGTGCCACTTTCAGGTTGCGTGTGCCCAGTTCCACGCTGTCATCCAGGTTACGGAACTCGCGCTTGTCCCAGACTTTCACCGCGCGCCGGTGGCGCGAACCCTCTTGCCCGATCCGGATGCCTTCCGGATTGTAGCCGTAAGCACCGAACGGAGAGGTACCGCCGGTGCCGATCCATTTGCTCCCGCCTTCGTGACGGCCTTCCTGTTCTTCCAGGCGCTTGCGAAGCGTCTCCATCAGTTTGTCCCAGCCCCCCATGGACTCAACCATGGCTTTTTCTTCATCTGACATGAGACGCTCGAACTGGCGGCGCAACCAATCTTCCGGTATCTCGGCTACATCTTCACCGAAAATCTGTTGAATTCCCTTGAAATGCTCTGAAAATACGCGATCGAATCGATCATACAAAGATTCATCCTTCACCAGGCAGGCCCGGGCCAGGTAATAGAATTCCTCCACGCTGTAACCTGCGATGCGTTTCTCGAGCACTTCGAGCAGGGTCAGGAACTCCGTGATGGAGACTTTAAGGCCCCCTTCGCGCAGCATGAAGAAAAACCGGATAAGCATGCCAGGTATTGAGTGGCCTAGCGGCCGTCGCGCTGATTAAGGAAGATCAACCGTTCGAACAGGTGCACGTCCTGCTCATTCTTCAGCAATGCACCGTGTAACGGCGGCAAAGTTTTACGGCGGTCGTCGCTGGCAAGCACCTCCGGCGGAACGTCTTCGGCCAGCAACAACTTCAGCCAGTCCAGCAACTCCGAGGTTGAGGGCTTTTTCTTCAGTCCCGGCACATCGCGTAAATCGTAAAAGGCGTGCAGCGCCTCATTGAGCAACTCCTTTTTAAGGCCGGGATAGTGCACCTCGACGATGTCACGCATGGTGTCGGCATCCGGAAAACGGATGTAGTGGAAAAAGCAGCGGCGCAGGAATGCGTCCGGCAGTTCTTTTTCATTATTGCTGGTGATGACGATGATCGGCCGGTGCCTGGCCACTATCGTTTCATGAGTTTCGTAAACGTAAAACTCCATCCGGTCCAGTTCACGCAGCAGGTCGTTTGGAAACTCAATATCAGCTTTGTCAATTTCATCGATCAGCAAGACCGGCTGAATGTCCTGCTCAAAAGCTTCCCACATGGGGCCTTTGACGATGTAGTTGGCAATGTCGTGGACCCGTTCATCGCCCAGCTGGGAATCCCGCAACCGGGCCACCGCGTCATATTCATACAGGCCCTGCTGGGCCTTGGTCGTGGATTTGATGTGCCACTGCAGCAGGGGGCGCTCCAGGCCACGCGCAATCTCCTCGGCAAGCTGGGTCTTGCCGGTGCCGGGCTCCCCTTTGATTAATATCGGACGGCCAAGTGTCACAGCGGCATTGACGGCGGTCATCAGGTCTTCGGTAACGACGTAGCTATCGGTACCGGTGAAGCGCTTCTCTGTCATCTGAGCTATTCCGTATTTGGATGGATCATTTTACCCGTAGGAGCGGCTTCAGCCGCGATTTTTCGCGAATAAATTCGCTCCTACGATGCAATAGGCACTCATGTCGACTATCGTTATTTTGCATGCCTGTTACTCCGGTCTGGAACAACAGGCGGAGAATGTACTCGGCCCAATTCGCAAGGCGGGCGTCAGTGCACAGCGGGATCAAGGCCATCAACCACGTGGCCAACTGTTTGATATCCATCGACTATCCGCGTTCTGCAGTGCTGGCTTTAGGAGTAAGGTCTTCCAGAACTTCACCACTGATGTCCTTGATGATGACGCCAATTTGCTCAAGCGGAAGCTTGTAACGGCTCAAACTGATGTACTCATTGATTACGCCGTCTGCATATTCTTTCTTCAGCAATTCATCGCCGGTCTGGCGATTGATGACAGTCATGATCGCAGCTTTACCACCTGCATGCTTGTACTGAACATGGCCCCGCATCAGTGCATCAACGGTGAGAACCGCTTCAGGTTTCGAGCTTTGAGCAGCTGCTGCTGAGGGATTTGGCGCACCCGGCATCACTGTACCCGGCATTCCGGCGCCGCCACCCTGCATCATTTGCTGAACCTGGACCATCGCCGCTTGCATCTGCGCGGCCTGTTCAGGCGTGGCACCACTGGCGGCCGTGGGTTGCTGTGCTGATTGCACCTGCTTCATTATCGCCGCCATCATTGCGTTCGGGTCGCCTTCCCGGATCATCTTCTCTTTTCGTTCCTTGTTGCTCAGCGCTGCGAAGTCCTCCGGTGACATTCCCACGGCTGCGGCCAAATCGGCGTTCATTCCTTGCCTGGCCGCATCGCGGTCCACCTTGCGTTGCTGGCGGGCTTTCTCCTTTGCCATTTTCACCTGCCGCTCATCGTACACTTCGGTAAAGACCACCAGGTCTTCAGTCGCCTCGTTCAGCCTGAGTGTATTTCGGCCCTTGAGGTAACCAATGCCCACCGAAAGCGGCACACCACCCAGCGATGTCAGCATGACCGGTTCACCTCCGGGTTGTCCTTCCAGGTATTGCCTGCCTTCATCACCGCTGTTCATTGCCGCTTCAAGATAACGCTGATCCAGGGGAATCAGGCGCGAAACTGGCATTCCTGTGTCCAGGTCAACCCAGCTCACGACATTCTGCATCCATTTTGTGCGCCTGGATTGTACGCCATGTTGGGTTGCCATGACCCGGCCAAGAAGAATCAGTTGCTGATCTGAAATGTAAAAATCAGTCCATTTCTCCAGTCCATAATCCTCCAGATGGTCACCCAGTACCGTTTCGGACTGCAGGCTCCCATCGGCAGCAATGCGGTAGAGAAAATGCCCCGCGCGGCCCTTGACTCCACCCTTGCGATGAAACAAAACGTCAAATCCCCCTCCTTCGCGTGGTCTGGCGGAAAGCATTTTAATTGATTCCGGTTTGGCATTTTTCTGGCTCTCGAAGAATTTCTGCAGGTCCTCCTGTGACCCGGGCCGCATGCTGGCAACATCATACGGCGCCTCAGCTTCCGTCAACATGAAGGGTGACTGGGTCCCGCTGGCGCTAATGAAACGCAATTGCCGCTCAGACACCGCCAACTTCGGGTCCACGCTGGTCGGAGATATGTATAACAGGGCGCCGCCGTCCGCGCCGCCCAGATATTATTGATCGTGTAATAATCACCGACATCGCTGAGATGCAATTGCCAGCGTTCCTCACTCCCTGTGCTTCAGGCTGGCCAGGATCAACTGTCGTATCGGGAAAATCGTTTGCGATATAGCCGCACCGGTATGGCCATGACCAGGTCCCCAGCTGGGGCTATGTCCAGAATTGTGCGCCTGCGTGTCGTCGGTGCTAACCCGGAGTTTGCTGGTGGCGCCTATGGCGGAAAAGAGTTTACTGCTGATTTTCTCGCCGCCATGCCACCGTTCCAGCCGGTCGCGAACCATGATCAGCGCATCACCGTTATCCAATAGGCCGCCTTTTGCCGTGATACCTCCGCATATTCCTTTGGCAATCATCTGTGGCTGCACCGATGGCAGACCGGGCCGCAGCGTAAGCGAATAAAAATTAAGCGGGCAGGGCTTGCCGGCATTCGGATCGCCTATATAAGGCCAGGTCCAGAAGAAGATTGAAGTTTCATTGCCGTTGATTATCGCGTTCTCGACTACGATGCGGCTGTTGGAGTCTTCTTCCAGGCGCAGCGTTTTGCTGGCAGCGAAAGCAAAATTGCTGAAGATGGCTAACAATAGACCCAGGGCAGCAGCACAGAAAAAAGACTTCTTGTTCACTTGATATGTCACTTTGATTATCTCCCCGGGAGCCCTGGCACAGAGTCCATTGTGCCCGTGTATATAATGGGCTTATTGATGAACACTTTAGCAAAACTACAGAAAAATAGACTTGGACGTGATTTACACGGGGGGATGATGCCTGTTTTTGTACTTGTTTTACTGATTCTGCTTTCATTTCATCTGGAAGCACAGGCCCCACCGTACCAGGTGGACTGGGTACCGGATAATTTTTTTGTTGTCTGCCAGGAAGGGCATCCCTGCCCCCTGAACCGGGAACAAAGTGAACGGGTGGCGGCAATGATGTCCGAGGCGGTGGATGGGATGAAAAAAATGCCGTTCCAAGCGCCGCAGGATTGGGGTAAGCGGGTCGGCCGCGGCACTGCAAATGATTACATAGAACTTTACCAAAGGGGCACAGATATCGCCGGCGCGGTGGCGAAGTGCAACAATGGTGGCAAGGGTCGGTCGAATATGGTGGTTGGGCCAGGTGCCATAGATCCGTATTTTGACGGCAAGGATTACCTGCTCTATTACTTAATGGCCCACGAAGTTTTCCATCTCAGCCAGTTCGGGTATGGTTTTTTTGATCAACCACCTTGTACACAAGTACCCGGCTGGATCATGGAGGGGATGGCCACGGCAGTCGGACTGGAGGTCATGCGTAAACGCTACCCGTCCGTTGCGCCTTCCACCTCAGACGACCGTGAAGCACGCCAGTTCTCAGGATTTCGTCACTATGACGAGCCGTTGCCGCACCATTATGGTAAAGATTATAAAGGTGATGATATGTTTTCCGGGAACCGTCCTTCGTACTGGACGTCTTCTTTCTGGCGACACCTCGCCAATGCTTACCACCAGGGCGACTATGGTTTTCTTGGTGCCTATATGGACAGGAGTGCCCGGAACGGCGATTGGGTGCCCTGGCTGCGAAACAACATCGAGCAAGATATTGGCGCCGATCTGGGAATGGTGTTTGCCGGATTTCTGGCTGACTATGCCGGGTGGGGGGATCCGCGTTACCCGGGTACTTATTTTGGACGCAAGAAATGGCTTGAAGGCGCATTTGGCGGTTGTGAGGAAGTCGTTCTCGACAAGAACAACGCCATGGGTTCGGTCGAGTTGGAAATTCTGCCCCTGAGCGGAAAATGCATCGAAGTCCGGGTTGCTGCGCTTGGGGAAAGCGGTCTGCAGGAAGGTGAATCCGCGGCCATCCAGATAGCCGCCTTCGTCATGATGGGGGCCCCTGATAGCCGTGACGGCCTCCATCTGAGCATGGCCATGTCAAACGACAAGGATAAGTTTCATTGTGCCAAAGAAGTGAAGCGTAATGGCACCAAGCAGGGGATTGGCAAATGTGTCCTGGTTCCTGATGACGGCAAAATCCGCCTCAATGGCGGAAGTATCGATGGGCGCGTGTGGAATGTGAAAGTTCAGGAGAAAGGTGAGTTGATCAACCTGTATGCCGATTCGCCTTCGTCGATCAGTGTGAATACTCAGGAAAAAGGTGAAGGCAAGGGCGAGTTGGTCAATATATACACCGCATCCTATACACCGGTCGATGTCAGCTCCTCGGATACCGATCACGGTGGCAAAAATCCGGTTTACGCCCGCTTCTATTTTGTTCTCGATGTGGCGGAACTCAAATTCAACGGTAAAAAGCCTCCCAGTTCGGGAGCCGGTAAAAAACGGACGGTCGGAACATTCCTCCTTGAAAACAGCGACCCGCAAACCACCGTACCCAAGCAGGATACCAGTGGCCGCCTGGTCAACTCCTATTCACTGCCTGAACAATTTCGTCCCTCAATACCCATATCTGCCCACCCTCTGGCGGGTACATTACTTGACGGGAAATTGGTTAGTATCAACGTTGGATGGGGTCTCTGGGAGGGCGACAACAGTGCTGCAGATGTCTCGAGCGTGACAATGTTCCCCGCCATTGAGACGGGAAATGGCAAGTATGAAGCCCACCCATTGAGCGTTGGTGAAACCGGTAGTTTTCCGGTGAGTATAGGTGGAAGTATGTCTGAAGAGCCGCTGATTGGCACCAGCATGGGCACCCTGGTGGTGGACGAATTCACCGACCTGGTGTTCCGGGCCAGTTTCGATGGCACGCTGTGCCGGCTAAAAGAATGGAAACCCAATAAGGAATATTGCCCCAACCTCATCCCGGTCAGCGGCAAGATCATCAAGGCCTTCGCGGGTACGCGCCTGCCGGGTAATTCCATGGTCATTGAAAGAACGCCAGGTACCGAGATGTACCGCAAGGCGGCCGAACGCAGCCTGTCAGGATGGTCCACCAGCACTTCCGAATCAGCACCGCCCGGGTCAGGCACTTCAACACCGGGGACATCAAGCGGCACGGGGGGATCGTTTGGCGAGTGCGCGTGTACCTGCGAGGAACGCGACGCCATCAACCGTCAGGGCGAGGATCTCAAGGCGCGACGGGAAGCGGGAGAAGACGTTGCCGTCGGCGACATCATGGGCCTGATGCGCTGCTCATCGACCTGCCAGCGTGAATACATGATTTGTGTTCTGGAAGAGAACGAGAAGAAAAAAGCCGTGGAAGCCGAACACCAGGCAATAAAACCAGATGATTGCGATTGCAGTTGTACCGCACTCAATGGCTTGCAGAGCAGGACCACCGAGCTTTTGCAAGGAATGCAGTCGGGCAATTCATCCGCAATGGATGAATTGCAGAAGTTGGGACAATGCATGTCCGTCTGCCAGAACGAACTGATAAGTTGTGCGCAAAGATGACGGAGATAAACAGCATCACCCGGTGCGTTCAATTCACTCCGGTGACAGTTTACCCACAGCCAGGCCAAGAGCGGCTCCGCCAACCAGGTAAACAACAAAGGCGTCAACACTCCACCATACCCAGATCATATCCGGCAGATTGAACACACCGGACCAGCCGGCTGACATGCCAATATTGATCAGGAACAGAATGAAACCGAACTTGATGCCCTTGACCATGGAAGAGCCATCCAGCGCTGAACGGATGTTGTCGAAAATGCCGGTCAGGATGAATGAGGCGATCAGACCGGTGGCAATCCAACGCGGCATCAGGGCCGCCATATCCGGTGGATCCTGGCTCAGTTCCGGGCGCCAGAACGATGAATTGGCCGTGTACAGTTCAGTAAGGATGCCTTCGTGGATCACTGCTCCGGTTACCATGGAGACAATCCACTGGGCTGCGTACATTGCGAGGCCACCGAGCAAAATCACTTTGATATTGAATTTCATGGTTAGCTCTCCTTTGGTATTTGTTTATTTTTTGGTCATTATTAAGTATTTTAGCAAACCTGCAAAAAAATGCTCCGGATCATGAATATACTCAGACTTATCCCCGTCGTTCTCAGCTTCCTGTTGCTGGCGGCCCATTCCTATCGTTCAGGAGGGGTCGTTCTGGCCGGACTTTGTGTCGTCATCCTGCTCTTGCTGTTCTTCAGGAAACCCTGGATTCCAAAACTGTTCCAGTTCCTGTTAATCCTGGGCGCGCTGGAGTGGCTTCGGTCACTTTACTATTTTGCCGCCATGCGAATCGCCTGGGACCAGCCATGGACCCGGCTGGCCTTTATCCTGGGAGCGGTGGCCCTGTTCACCGCACTATCCGGCCTTGTTTTCAACAGTAAAGCCTTGCGTGCCAGGTACCGCATGAAAGCCCCGTGAGTCTTGCTCTCGGGATTCAGACTGTCTGGTAGTACAGGTTCTGCGGGTGGTTGGCCTGGGCGAAGAAGAACCAGCGCTCCGCCAGCAGTCCGAGATACTGGACCAGAAATGCGCCAAGCAGCAGGCTGGTGGCTTGTGTGCTCAAGCCGATGGATAGCAACACCAGCGGCACTGGAAATGCCAGCACCAGGAAAACCCATTTAACGAACCTGAATCTGGGCTGGGATACGCCATGGAAATATTCACGCGTATTGAATGAACCCGCCATCGAGCCCTGTGCTTTCTGCTCAATATGTGCGTGACGAATGCCGATGGCAGATTCCAGCGTCGATTTGTACTTGATGCGCGAGTTACGAACCAGGCTGGCCGTGCGGGTGGCAAAGGCGACGATGGTTGCGAAGATCGCCCAACCTCCAAAGAAACCGACCAGCGGGGAACCCTGCCAGGCGGCAAAGGCAGTGGCTAGTATGAAACCGGATGAAATTCCGAGCAGTGTGTAATTGACGACGGTCAACGGTGTCGCCCATTCCTGCAGCATCTTGATACAGGCATAAATCATCCCGGTGCACAGGAACAGCGTGAAGCACAACAGTGTCGCTGCGGCGCCGACCAACAATGAAAGGTCAACTTCGTAGGCGCCACCGAAAGTGAACAGGTACGGATTCCAGCCTGTGTAGTGAATCAGGCCCCAGGCGGCGACCGCGCCGGTAAAGGCCGGCAGCACAATGACTTCACGCGAAAGCCAGGAGGTGCGCCAGCGGGCAGCCGAGCGCCAGGCGCGTTCCGGGCGTCCGAGGTGGAAAAAGGAGGCGACCAGGCCCGCTACCAGCAACACCAGCACCAGCAGGCTGCCCAGCACGTAATAACTGGCCGAGTCCTGCACCGGCAACACCTTGAAGACAGAATAAAACTGGCCCGTGTAAAGCGCCAGGTACAGCCCCTGGCCGGCGCCGATCAGGGTGGTGAGAAAGATGACAGAAAATGCGGGATGCATGTGTGTACTCCGGTGAGCCTCCCTCTACCAGCTGGTGGTTTCGTCGAGGGTTGGATCGTCGGCGTCCGGCATCGGCAGCTTACGCTCCTTCTTGAGCGGATTGTCAGCGCGAATCAGTTCATCCTCGTGGATGGTGATGCGGGTCTTGCGCCGTGGCAGATAGTGGTTCGCCGGTTGCGTACCCCACTCGGGCATCAGTTTGTACCCCCCTTGCTCGCGTATCGCCAGTGAGACTTCCGAATTCGGGTCATTGATGTCGCCGAACAGGCGTGCGTTGGTCGGACAGGCATTTACGCAGGCGGGTTTGCGCTCCTTTTCCGGAATTGATTCGTCGTAGATGCGGTCGACGCACAGCGTGCACTTCTTCATTATCTTCTGGTTTTCGTCGAGTTCGCGCGCACCATAAGGGCAGGCCCAGGAGCAGTAATTACAGCCAATGCACTTTTCGCTGTCCACCAGCACAATGCCGTCCGATTCGCGTTTGTAGCTGGCGCCGGTCGGGCACACCGGTACGCAGGGTGGATCCTCGCAGTGCAGACAACTTTTCGGGAAGTGTACGGTTTCGGTATTGGGGAAAGTGCCTACCTCGAACGTCTGCACCCGGTTGAAGAAAGTGCCGGTCGGGTCTTCGCCGTATGGGTTCATGTCGGACATCGGCCCGGCGGTGCCGGAAGTGTTCCACTCCTTGCAACTGGTGACACAGGCGTGACAGCCCACGCAGACATTCAGGTCGATCACTAAAGCTAGTTGTGTCATTCAGTGTTTTTTCCTTGTAGGAGCGAATTCATTCGCGAACCATGCCAATTGCATATCGCGAATGAATTCGCTCCTACTTCTGACCGGCGAAGTATTTCAACCAGCGACCGGGGTTATTTTTCACCATTTGACCGGGTACCGGGTGCAAAGTATCGAACTGGGGTGAACTGACCTCTGGCTCCTCGTCAGTTGCCGGGTAAATGCGTACCCGTACGTCATACCAGCCGGCCTGGCCGGTAACCGGATCTGAATTAGACAGGTGTTCGCCATCAGCAGACGGCGGCAGTTCCTCGTTAATAAGATGGTTGAGCAGGAAGCCTTGTTTCGCCTCGTTGGCGTCGCCGTCCAGGCCCCAGGCGCCGGATGCCTTGCCGATGGCATTCCAGGTCCACACCGTACCGGGTTCCACCGCCTCGGAATGACGGCACAGGCAGCGTACCTTGCCGTGCATGGACTCGACCCACATCCAGCCGCCGTCTTCGATTCCTGCTTCACGCGCGGTTTTAGCATTTACATTCAGGTAGTTGTAAGTGTGAATCTGCCGCAACCAGGGATTCTGAGAATCCCAGGAATGGTACATCGCCATTGGCCGCTGGGTGATGGCATTGAGCGGGTATTTGTGCAAATCGGATAGCTCCGCTTCCAGCGGCTGTGAGTAGAAAGGCAGGGGATCAAAATGTGTTTCGACACGTTTACGCAGGTGATCCGGCGGCTGTTTGCCGTCCGACTTGCCTTGCGCGGCGAGGCGGAACTTCTGCAACACCTCGGAATAAATGTGGATATTGATGGGCTCGACATAGCGCGTCAACGCGTGGCGTTTGGACCATTCCAGGTAACCCTGGTTCCAGTTGCGCATGTACTGGTAGGACTTGGGCAGTTCGTAGTGGAATACGCAGTTATTCTTCTCGTACATCTCCCACTGCCTGGGGTTGGGTTCGCCCTTCATGAATTTCTCGCCGCCCTTACCCCGCCAGCCAGCCAGGAAGCCAATACCTGGAGCGGCTTCGTAGTTGATTACAAAATCCGGGTAGTCGCGAAATTTACGGCTGCCATCAGCATTGGTAAAGGCCGGCAGCTTGAGGCGTGAACCCAGCTCAATGATGACTTCCTGGAACGGTTTGCTGTCACCGGTCGGCGGTAATACCGGGATGCGCACGGCATCCACCGGGCCACTAAATTCGGAAATCGGGCGATCCAGCATCGACATGCAATCGTGACGCTCCAGGTAGCTGGTGTCCGGCAGTACCAGGTCGGCAAAGGCGACCGTTTCCGACTGGAAGGCGTCGGCGACGATCAGGAAAGGAATCTTGTACTCGCCATCCTCGTCCTTGTCGTTGAGCATCTTGCGCACCTCAGTGGTGTTCATGCTCGAATTCCAGGCCATGTTGGCCATAAAAATCAACAGGGTGTCGATCCTGTAAGGATCGCCGCGCCAGGCATTGGTGATGACGTTGTGCATCAGGCCATGCACCGACAGCGGGTATTCCCAGGAAAATGCCTTGTCGATGCGCACCGGGCTGCCGTCGTCATTGACAAACAGGTCGTCCGGGTCTTCGGGCCAGCCGAGCGGCATGCCATCCAGCGGGGTATTTGGCTGCACGGCGCGCGGATCATTCGGCGGCTTGGCACAGGGCGGAATCGGCCGTGGGAACGGCGCCTTGTGGCGGAAGCCACCGGGGCGGTCGATGGTGCCGAGGATACTCATCAGGATGGACATGGCGCGAATGGTCTGGAAACCATTGGAATGCGCCGCCAGGCCACGCATGGCGTGGAAGGCCACCGGGTTACCGGTTACCGTCTCGTGCTCGTTACCCCAAGTATCGGTCCAGGGAATGGGTAGTTCGATCTTTTCATCCCGTGCCGTGATACCCATTTCGTGGGCCAGGCGCTTGATCGTTTCTGCCGGGATTCCGGTTATGCTGGAGGCCCAATCAGCGGTGTATTCCTTGACGCGATCCACCAGCAACTGGAAGGAGGGTTTCACCGGCGTGCCATCATCCAGTTTGAATTTGCCCAGAAAATAGGGATCGGCGCCGGGCGTATGGGTGGCGATCGGCTGGTCTGACTCGCGGTCCCACCACAATTTATTCTGCGGGTCGAAACAGCCCTCCTCAACCGGAACGTCAGTGCGCACGAACATGCCATATTTGGATGAGTTCTCATCCAGGTTCACCAATTCGGCGGCATTGGAGTACTGCACCAGGAAATCACGGTCATACAGACCCTGCCTGATCATTTCGTTGATCAACGCTAAAAACAACGCACCGTCGGTGCCGGGCTTGATGGGAATCCATTCGTCGGCAATGGCGGAGTAACCGGTACGCACCGGGTTGATCGAAATGAACTTGCCACCCTGGCGCTTGAATTTGGAGAGTTCAGCTTTCAGCGGATTGGAGTGGTGGTCTTCCGCCGTGCCGATCATCACGAACAGCTTGGCGCGCTCCAGATCCGGCCCGCCAAATTCCCAGAAGGAACCGCCAATAGTGTAGATCATGCCGGCAGCCATGTTGACGGAACAGAAACCACCGTGCGCCGCGTAGTTCGGTGTTCCAAACTGCTTGGCGAACATCCCGGTCAGCGCCTGCATCTGGTCGCGACCGGTGAACAGGGCAAACTTTTTCGGGTCTGTTGCGCGTAAATGCCCGAGGCGCTCCTCCATGATTTCAAACGCCCGGTCCCAGGAAATTTCCTCAAAATCGTTGTCGCCACGGTCACTGCCGGGCTTGCGCAGCAACGGTTTGGTCAGGCGCGCAGGCGAATACTGTTTCAGGATTCCACTTGATCCCTTGGCGCAGATCACGCCCTTGTTGATCGGATGATCCGGGTTGCCCTCGATGAAACGGATTTCACCGTCACGCAAAGTGACGCGAATTCCGCAACGGCAGGCGCACATGTAGCAAGTCGTATTTTTGACCTCTATACGGCTCTCTTCATCCAGCTTCTTCGACAGAGGGTCATGTACCGGCTTGGACATTACTGTAATCCCTGTTGGATCTTAAACATTATGATATACGAATATACATGTCCAGCCATCGTTTTAAATCATGTACGCCTCTTCGTTTTTTTATTTTGAAAGACCTTTAGCCTGAACCATCAGGCTCATTTTTTTATCGCTGTTGAGAATGTGGTTCAGAACCCAGCGCCTGAGGGTATCCTCGATGGAGTTGCTGAAAGTGACAGCGCTGTCATTCAGGATTTGCATCATGTATTCGGAGTAACTATCGAGCAATCCTTCATGCTCGCGCTTGTGTTCATCGTAAAACCTGTACTGATGCTCCTTCATGACATGCTCCTCAAGCGCGAAGTGAGCCTGCATGCGCGCATAAATATCGCCCAGGCATTTCTCGATTTCTGACTTTTCATCATGCCTGGCCAGTTCCAGGTGGAGTCTGTTGATATCGTTGATCAGTACCTTGTGTTCATAGTCCAACTCCTCAATTCCAATCAGGAATGAGTCACCCCATTCAATTTGAGCGTCAGTCATAGTTCACAATTATGCCATGGAGACTACGGGGTTTGGGGCACTGGTATTTGCAGTTCAAGCGTTTCGGGCGGCAGGCAAATTTCGTCGTCACAGGCTTGCAGGCGCAATGTGAGTCTCAGCAGGGCTGCCTCCGGTGATGAGAAACTGGTACTAAAGTCCGCTTTCAGGCTGATATTACCCTCGTACAAGGCCAGTTCTTCGCTCTGAAATCCCAGGGTTTTCTTCACTGGAGGGGGGTAGGATACCGCGGATAAGTCCCAGACCGTGTTCTGTTCAGCGGCTTGCAACACGGTTGCAATCAGGTTGTCGGACAACGGATGGTTGGCATTGATGTGCCAGCCAGGTTTCATTTCGATGTTGACCGTTAGATGCCGGCCCTGCACCCGGCCGCTGACCACTATATCGCCGTGGGCTGCATATTGCATTGAACCCGGACTGGCCATCGGCCTGCACCCGGGCAGCTAACAGAAAGTAGGGGAAGGCGGAGGGGTTGCGGTTGACGATGTTGGCGAAAGCCGCGATCAAGGCATTGGCCCGTGCGTCGAGCTCCAGGAATTGGCCTTTTCTCCGCCGGCCGCCGTGCCAGGCGGGCCATTGCGTGAAGGGCTACCGCGTTGCCCGCAGGCTCCGCGCCATCGGTGATGTCCTTGGGCCGGCCCATGGCCTGGGGCGGCATCGTGCTGCGGGGCACTCATGAAATACCCGCCGTTGGCCTGATCCCAAAACTTTTCCCTGCATCTGTTCAAGCAGCTCGCGGGCACGCTCCAGCCACAGTTCCTGACGGCTGAGGTCATACAGGCTGATAAAAGCGTCCGCCAGCCAGGCATAGTCTTCCTGCACGGCGGGCACCGATGAGCGGCCGTTGAGGCTGGCGCGCCATAATTTCCCGTCATGATCCCGGTTGTTGCTCCAGATGTAATTTCCGGCCCTGAGCGCAGCATCTGCATATGCTGCGCCTGAAGGTAGTTCTGCGGCCCCGGCCAAAGCCATGATCATCATGGCGTTCCAGGCTGTCAC
>PVMK01115356.1_pt1 | contig 15899 bp, 14 predicted proteins | sample 1853481 | NCBI WGS metagenome assembly PVMK01 (sample SAMN08533507, study PRJNA380276) | Marine sediment metagenome, whole genome shotgun sequencing project.
ATTTTCTCTATACTTAACCCAAATTTCGCCGTCGCTGAATCTTTTTAACTCAATTGAGCCTAAATCTTTATCCTAACCTGGCTGCAATCTTTTTCGACAGTGGTAAATTTGCACTTCCGGAAAAGATCATATAATCGTTAGCAACCATAAAGCTTAATAATCATTCCAATTGATTTAAAATACAGATTAAAAGATAGTGAAAAGATTGAGTTTAGTCAATAATCTGTTAGGCTGACCATCATCTTTTTATGGTAAGGGACTTTGGGAAAATCAATCTTTTTGCTTTCTGAAGAGAAAAAATATTACCAAAGCCAATACTGTACCTGTAAGCATATAGATCCAGTCGGGTGTTTCTTTAAGCTTGTAAGGTCTGAATGTAACGGACAATGTTTTACCGCCGCCAATATCTGCTAAGGAATAATTCCAGCTCAAAGTTCTTTTCTCTACCAGATGAGCGTTATGAGTTAAAATTGTTCCGGAAAAAGTATAGATATATGAAACATTATACTGAGTTGCATCAATTCCAAACCCTGTTGCAATAGGGGGGATGAATTGAGAGAAATTTATCACGCCCGATGCACTTCCTGAAAAGTGAAATTGGCATCACTAAAAGCTTTAGTGAGTGTTTAATGAATCAATATGGTTAAAAGTGAAATCTATAATTGCGTGTGTTGTACTGTCTGTTGTATCGGTATAGACTTCGATATTTACTATATTAATATGAACCGAGCTAAATTCACTCCTGATTGAATCGGGATTAAAGATTCCAATATTATTGGCAACCGTTTTACTTTCCTCATCAGGTAGTTTCATCCAATAATCTATGTGCATTTTACCTGAGCCATCAGGGTAAAGTTTTACTTCCTGAACATAATTAAGGCAGCCGGTAAAATAAAACAGGATTAGTACAACAAGTAATTTATTGAGTAATTTTATCATTCAAGAAAATTGAAATATTTGTGCAGTTAATATAAGAGTATTTTTTGAATCCATTTTTAATCATTGTGAATCACATATATGGAATTATTAAGATATTTTTGTTAGTTTTTTGCCCGATAATAAAAATAGTTAGGAATTAAGTATGCCAACATACGATTACAGATGTTTAAGCTGTGGGAAACAATTTTGAAGTGTTCCAATATATGACCGAGAAACATTTATCAAGCTGCCCGGAATGCGGTGGCAAAGTAAAAAGACTTATCGGCGCAGGTGCAGGTCCGATATTTAAAGGAAGCGGATTTTATCAAACTGATTATAAAAATTCTTCGAATAGCTCTAATCAAAAAAGTGATAAAAAAACTTCTACTGTTACCGAAACACCAAAAAAGACAAAAGATACGTCTGAGAAATCCCTCTAAGTAATATATTAAAATAGATTTGGTATAATAAAAAAGCCCGTGATATTAAAAATATTGCGGGCTTGTTTTTGATATCCGATAAGTCATTAGATTAAAAATCTGCACCTATAGAGAAATAGAATTTCGGACTTGAAAAACCTTCAATATTATAAGCCCATGCCATATCAAATCTTAATAAAAAGTAAAGGAAGAAAACTCTCGCACCAACGCCGGTTCCCATCAACAAATCATCCGTAACAAGATTGCCGAATCTATCTCTTTTGAACAAACTAAGTTCTTTGTTTTTATTCCAGGCGGTTCCAACATCAATAAATGCAACGCCCTGAATATTGCTTAATAAAATGGGAAGACCTCCTGTAACAAGATACCTGATAAGAGGAAATCTCAGTTCAATATTCATCAATGCATATTTTGTCCCAATCTGTTCAGCATAATTAAAACCTCTTAGCGGCAGAGCAGCAGTAAGAAAAGCAAAATCGGAAGCTGACTCAATTGGAACTTCAGTAGTTGCATATGTCCGGTTTATCCAATTATCAATTCCTCCAATAAAAAATCGCTGTGGATTATGTCCTTCTGAGAATCCACCGGAAAATCTAATTGCTAACGAATGATCATAGAAAAATCTGAAGTAGGTCCTGTAATCACCTAAAAAGAGAAACAAAACTTTTTTGCGGATCATCAAATCCAAGATTTCCGAGAACATCAAACCTATAACGTGTTCCTTCTATGGGTGCAGTATATCCCCACAAAATGTTATCATGAATAAAACTTACCGATGGGATAACAAACGAAACACTTTCCGGGATCTTTCGGCAATGTTATCTAAATTTTCACTCTTTAATGTTTAGGTAGCTAACTCCCAAATCGAACCTGTAAAAACGATTCAGAGGATAACTTGCCGTACCTACAAGACCAAAGTTCCGGTATCTGAAAAGGTTTACGAATCTTCCTCTCAGAAGTCGTGATGAATCTTGCTGTATGGTAGCCCTGGATTCCCCCAATTAATTCGTTTGGCTAGATAGTAGTAAGCCAATCCATAATCACTGTTTTTAAGATCAATTTGTAAACCCGTTATTCCTATTAACCTATGGTTACCAAGCACATCGCTAAAACTTATGACCGTTGTACCAACAAAATCCATATAGAGTATTATAACCTGCATTTGCATAAATAAGATCAGGACCAAATGTGACTTTATACTTTATTAACTAAAAAGTTGCCGTTCTCATCCAGGTTATCTGTTGGATTAAACGCGACGTTTGCACTGTCTCTTACCGGTTTATTACTATCATTTTCTCCACCGAAAACATAATTGCCGTAATCAACTTGAATTGAATCACCATAAACACTTGTTGTATCAATAACATTTCCCGTAAAGATGTGAATCAACATTTACATCTGTTTCCGACTCATCTGTTTGCTCTTCATCTTTATGCTGCGAAACAACTTCAGTTGATCTTGAGATATCAAAAAATCCTTTCCTGAATTTTGTTTGCGGGTAATGAATCAAGCTCTAAATCATATTCGAATGGGTTGTTCATTAAAAAGATATTATACGATCTGTTATATAAGGAAGTGAATACTATTTTTTTACCATCCTGAGAAGCTGAAAGATGATACAATCCGCTTTGTGAATTTGTAACAGGGACAGATTTAATTTCCGTTATATTGCTGATGTTTGCATCCGACCTTGCAAATACAATCCCTTTTCTTATAAATATTTTTAATACCGCTCATATCCGAAATGAATAGAATCTCCATATCGTCTTCACTAACAACCGGATATGATTCATCACTGTTGGGGAAGATTAGTTACTCGCCTGATTTTTAATGTGTTAACATTAACAACATAAATATCGGTTTGTTTATAATTATGTTTATTAATCTTAAACCCTTCGGGAACCGACTCCTTTGTTAAATAATTATTACGATCAGATATAAAAAATATTTCATCTCCTTTGTGGTTCCATTCGGGGTCACTATCGCTGAAAATATCATCGGTAAGATTTTCAAGTCCTTTAGTTTCTAGGTTATATACATAAATGTCGGATTGACGGGGTGTTTGACCTACAAAAGCCAAATGTTTTCCATCCCATGACCAGCTTAATCCGTTGATCGCATCAAGTTTTAGTGAGATTGTTGAGAACTCTTCACTCTCAACATTCAATAAATATATTACATCGTAACCATGACTTAATGCAGATATTGCAAGTGTTTTCCCATCGGGAGACCAGGTTAAGCCGGGAGCGATTATATTAAGTTCCTCGAAATCGGGAGCAATGTTACCTTCGGCAAGCTCTTTTATAATTTCGCCGGTATGTGCATCCATCAGGTATAAACTAAAGAAGAAATCGCGATTAGTTATAAACGCAACTTTATCACCCTTAGGAGAAAGTGCCGGCCCTGTATTATAAAATCCATCATCTTCTTCAGGATCAGTCAATCTTTTTGCATATTCATCAGGATCAAACATTACTTCAATATCGGGCCAATATGTTCGCTTAATATCCTTTTTCCAACGCTCATTAAATTCTTTTATCGATAAACCCAATGTTTGTTTAAACGCTTCATTTATATTGCCGACACCCTTTAGTTTGTGGATAAGTTCGCCAATTTTCTCCTTACCATATTTTTTTGCAATATAATAGAAAACTGCCTGACCGCCGCGATAAGCAAAGAAACCAGATAATTGTTGTACATCCGGCAAATACTCACCAATGGCAGCATCTCGAATAAACATATCTTCTTCAATATTCCAACCTAATGCCTGATACTCTGCCAGTCCTTCATTAAACCAAAGTGGTACCTGAAGAGTTATGTTATTTGAAATAACATTTTGCAGAGAACCACCGTAATACATATCATTAATAACAGCGTGTGATAGTTCGTGATGGATGAGATGCCGGAATGCTTTGTATGAACCGGTAAATTGAACAACTACCCTGTTCTTGAATAATTCTGTGAACCCCTGAATGCCTTCACTAAGGTAAGAATCGGTAACGTTTGTTTCCTGAAAATCATTCTGCGAGTTGTAAACGATAAGGGTTATTCTGTTATTGATATTATAATTGAAACTATCCAGAATTTTTTCAAGTGCATCTTCAGCAGCGTACGCAGTAAATTCCGCAAGCGCATCACCTTGCTCGTCAAAGTAAATATCAAAATGATTTGTTTGTATGTAGTACCAATCATATGTTTTATATTGTACTTTATTCTGACCGAATTGAGCGTAAGAATTCGTCTGAATTAAAATTATTACTGTCAAGAGAAATAATATTTTTTTCAACATAACTTGTCTGGGTTTAATCAGTTGTTGTAAAATCCAATTCTAATTTATCTAAGTCAACTCGTACAAGTTTTACCACTAATTTATCTCCTAATCTAAATCTTTTTTTAGAATGCTTTCCAATTAACGAATAATTTTTCTCATCAAAAACGTAAAAATCTCCCTCCAAATCTTTTACCTTAATTAACCCTTCTGCTAAATTATCTGTAATTTTAACAAAAATCCCATAATTAGTAACACCCGAAACAACTGCATGAAATTCTTCACCTATCTGACCCTTTAGGTAGTCAATTTGTTTCATCTTTATAGACTTTCTTTCAGCTTCTACAGCACTTCTTTCACATGCAGAAATATGATCGCAAATTTTATCGATTTGTTCAAGAGAGTAATTAGCACCGTCTTTATTTTTGGTGTAAGAATGTACAAGGCGATGAACTACTAAATCAGAATATCTGCGGATAGGTGACGTAAAATGAGTGTAGTACGGAAGCCCAAACCAAAATGCCCTAAGTTTTTTGCTGAATACGCAGCTTTAGCCATGGAACGAATTGCCAATTCATTTACCACTGCTTCTTCCTCTGTATTTATTGCCTGTGAAATTACGCGCTGTATTTCAGCCGAAGAGGATAAGGAATTAAGATTGAATGTATAACCTAGAGATTTTACAAACCTGCCAAATTCTTCAATTCTTTCTCGTTCAGGTTTATCGTGCACCCTGTAAAGAAAAGGTTTTCTTCCCTGATTTTTTAGGTTGAGTGAAGTGTTTTGCAACAGTTTTATTTGCCAGAAGCATAAACTCTTCCACAAGCATATTACTTTCTTTAAGCACTTTGCTGGTTATAGCCAAAGGTTTTCCACTTTCGTCAAGCTCAAATTTTATTTCAGGTGTGAAGAATTCAATACTGCCTGCTTTTACTCTTAATTTTCGTAAGGTTCGTGCTAAATTATTCAGCAAAATTATCTCTTTAGAAAAATCTCCTTCATTTGTTTCAATTATTTCCTGAACTTCATCATAACTAAATCTTCTTTTACTTTTGATAATTGTTTTAACAATATTGTAATTAACTATTTTTCCGCGATTTGTTATTTCAAAAATAACTGAGAATGTAAACCTATCTTCATTTGGCACAAGAGAACAAACTCCGTTCGAAAGTTTTTCCGGCAGCATTGGAATTACTTTTCCAACAAGATAAACACTATTACCCCGCATTAATGCATGCTTATCCAATGCAGCATCTTTTTTTACATAATGGCTTACATCTGCAATATGAACACCGACTTTAAGGTTTCCATTTTCTAATTGCTCTACTGATAAAGCATCATCAAAATCCTTTGCATCAACAGGGTCGATCGTGAATATATTTTCTTTTCTCAGGTCTAACCTGTTTTTAAGTTCCTGCTGAGAAATAACTAGTTCAATTGCTTTCGTTTCACTCAGGACTTTAGCAGGAAATTTATTCGGCAGATTGAACTCTCTTGCAATAGCTGCAAGTTCTGCGTCCGGAGAACCTTCTTCACCTAGAACTTCAATTATTACCCCTTCGGGATTGAGCATTGATTTTTCCCACTCTATGTTTCCAACAATAACTTTATCATTTTCTTTTGCCTTTTTCAAATTTACTTTATCTACATATATATCACGGTGAATTCGGTAGTCATCAGGATTAACAAAATAAAACGATTTTGATTTGTGAAGAGTTCCTATTATTTCTTTTCTTCCCCTTTCAATTACCTTTATTATTTGTCCTTCAAGGTTTTTACCTTTTTGTTTGGCAAACAGAACCACTTCAACTTTGTCTCCATCGAATGCAGGACCAACATTTCTTTCTGCTACAAAAATATCCCGGAGATTTTTTTTATTAGAAGTTACAAATCCGTATCCATTCATATGAAGCTGCAATGTGCCAAATAATTTATTGCTATCCGGCATTGTGTTAAGCTGATAGCGTTTACCTTTTTTTGAAAGGAATTCCTCTTCAAGTAATTTATGTAGAGTTGTTTTTAAAAGGTGGTACTCTTCCTCGCTTTTTATTTTAAGCTTTTTAGAAATTGCTTTTGACTTAAATGCCGTGCGAGGATTTCTGTTGAAGAAATTTTTAATTTTTCTTTTCATCTGTTTATTATTTCTCTTTTTGGTTAGATGGAACTCGCCCAGACATATCTGTGGTAGTTATGTTCATCTGGGACTCGTTTCATTAAAAATCAAACCTGTATTTAATTCCAAACTCGTTTATCATTTCTCCGTAGGTTGAGCTGCCTTGTAGTGGATCTCTTCTTTGAAATCTTAAAATTAAATTTCTCAATGATGTGATTGGTGAAGTTTCAATTTTAACATCGGCGCGGGATAAATCCTGAAAAACCTGAGAGGTACCCCCAAATTCGTAACGGAATTCCAAAGTTGATATATCTGCTTTACCAATTAAGCTAAATTTTGTTTCCGAACCAACTTGCTGAATACGTACACTCCTAACATAATCTCCAAATTCTTGATTCAGGAAACTACCGACCAATGAGCCTGCAAATGATGCGGCTGTTGAAGCAGCTACATTTCTATCCTGATTTGTCGCATCATCCGTAAACCTACCAACGATAATAAACATTATTGCATCAGATGAGGTTTTAGTTGCATCAAGCTGAAAATCAGCCAGGTTATTCTCACGAATATATACACTTATATTTTCCCCCTGCAGACTGGAGTTCCTATTCAGTTCTATTAGCGGTCCCTCAAGATTTAGCCTGATTTCAACTTCCTTCTCGCCACTGGTTGCTCCAACCGTATCAGATATTAAGTAATAATCCCGATAGGTAGCGGTTACATCTAAATAAGGGTTATCAAGTTCATCAAAAAATTTAACTGAGCCCGATGCATCGAAAGGTTTAATAAATTCCAACTTTGAACCATCGAGTAAGTTTAATTCACCTGTAGCAACCGGATTACCATCAACTATTGTGTATTCAAAATTTCCGGCAAGATAAGCAGTAAGATTTTGTTTGAACTCGGGTGAAAGCACAAAAATAATTTTTGCTTCATCTTCAATATCAATTTTTATCCGAAGGTTAAGAGTATTTGGACGAGAAGGTTTTGTTCCCTTACGCCTGCTTATTAAGTCGCTGAGAACAATTAAACTGTCAATCAATGCTTCATCATCATAAGCTGATAAATATTTTTTAAACTTGTAAATAAATCTATCGGATGAGCTGGAAAACCCGGAACGAGCTGGCGTAATAGTTACTTCGGCACCTTTATTAATTAATAACTCTGCACTGAAGGAATTTTCGTCATCATCATAAGTATAAACCATATCACTGCGGGTAGTGATTGATAGATTGCCATAAATAGTTGGATTTGCAGCTTGGGTTTCTTTTGCCAAAACTTTTAATTTTCCGTTAGCATTAAAAATCATTTCCCCGACTTCTAAATTATTATGTGTGATCTTTCCTCCACCTACAATCGTTCCTCCACCAATTGTGCCCTCGGTATTTTTAAGATATAAACTGTCTATTATAATTTCATCTTTCTCAAGTATAACGCTTGCAAACGCTTCATACTTTATATTATTTAGATTTGCTGTAAAGGAAACATCATGTATTGCTGCATTACCTGAAAGATTCAAATCTTCCATTGTTCCGTCAATATTTATTTCACCAATCAATTGCTCCATTTAACTCTTTAATAAATGGAATTAAACCAGATAATGTAACCAATTCAAAATCATTAGCTTCCATAGAAAGATTTAATTTTTTACTGTATTCGCTTAGTCTCTGATTGCTGCAAAGAAAGATCAATTGGGAAGTACTCCTTCAATTTTTAGTTTTGGGTTTTTAATATTATAAAGAGTATCTAAAAAATTAAGCTCAACATTCAATCCCGCTGTTATCATAATTCAATGAGGTAATAAGCGCACCTATTTTCCTTTTCTTTATACTAATATCATCCACAGTTAAACTCAGGTTTAACAATGGGGAGAAAGCAGTGCCCTGCCAAAAAGCTGTTAGATCAATATTGGGAATTGAACCCTGTCTCGGCAGGTACTTTAAATACATCGCGACTAACATCTTTACCCGGAAAGGTTTTTAATATGCAGCGAAAGGTTTTGATCATTAGTGAGGGAAAACAATCCGTTTATTTCAATATCTCCCGGGTTATGAGTCATGGTAAATTCATTAAATATAAATTGTTCATTTGAATAGGTAATATTGATTTTATTTTTATTCCATAAATCAAAATTGTTGTACGTAATAAATAAAGAATCAAGCAGCAAACTGGTGATGTTGTCATCTAAATCAATACTGCCATTAAGTTGAGTGGTAAGATAATTATCTAACCGCCCGCTGAGATCTAACGTTACATTGCGATGATTTATTTCAGCAATGAAATTTAAATCGTGAATCTTTTCATTAAGAAACAAATCGTGTACAGATAAATCAATGTTCGAGGTAAATGATGATGGGAATTCAATGGAAAAATCGTTAATTACTTCTGCGCTAAGTTTCATACCTGAAATAAAATATAGTTCACCTGCTTTCAGATATTTAAAATAATTTACATCGAGCAAAGCAGAAACTGATAATGAATCTCCGTTACGTATAATGAATCCACTTATATCCCCGTCGATTTCCATGTCAATACTTCCGAGTAATAAAGAAAGAAGTTCAAAATCTTTGAATTCTATGGTATAATTAATATCCACCATATGCTCCGGTAAATACACCTGCTCGGATTGATCATAAGACACATCAGTTTCAGAGGGATTGACCTTTTCAATACTATGGTCTATAAAATCAGTAATCAGATTTACTTCAGCGGTAACGAGTGATGCAATATCCAAAATTGAAAACTGACCGCTTAAAGTTATATCAGCCAGGTTTGAGACAACATTTATCACTCTGCTGCCTTCATGATCTTTTCTTAAGTCAACTATTACCTTTTTATTATTCAGTTCAATATCTCCGACTGTAGAACTATCGAGTGCGAAAACGGCAAAAAGTTCTATACTATCAGGATCAAAATGATTTCCGCCGGCTGTAATGTTTATGTTAAAATTTGTTTCCAGTTCAGAACCAGAAATTAGATTTGCGATATTAAAATTTCGTAAGGAGGCATTAATATCATAAACAGGATTAGAAAGATCTGCAAAATTAATTTTACCGGAAACATCACCAGTGGTGGTATCAGATTTAAATGAAAGATCGTAATTAATATCACCGCCAGAAGTTGTTAAATCGAAGATTAGTTTTTGATAATTTCTATTTTGTATTTCAGACCAGTTGCCTATAACTGAAATGTGATTGTTCATACTATTTGGAGAAGTCCCTTTTCCCTTTACAATAATATGGCTGTTCAAACTTGTTGGTAGATTGATGACAGGAAATAAATCAAGACTTTGAGTATTAAGGCTGATATCGTAAATCATATCCTCCTGAGTTAGGTCCATCGCAACTATTGCATCAAATTCACCACGATCGGTTTCCACTTTTATTCCCGCATTAAACTTAAGGGGCTCACCTTTAAAATAAAGTGTGTCAAATTTTAAGTTTCCATAACCATCATACACAGGTATGTTTATTGTTCTTAATATCGAATCGGGATCAGCCGAATGGATATAACTTTCCGAGAAATTTACATCAATCAGCATTTGTGCACCATTCAAAACATTCCTAACATTTCCTCTTGCTCGTAATCGTGTTTCGTTAAGTGCAATATCAAGGTTTTGTATATTAAGTTCATCAAGAGTTCCGCGGATACGAATATTTGATTTTAACGAACCTTGAAGCAGCTCAATTGCAGGTACAAAATTTGCCAGATCATCAAAATTAAAATCATTAGCATATAACTCTAAGCGGAAGGGGACTTCTGCAATTTGTATCTCGCCGCTTAATACCGGGAATTCCTTAACCGAGACATTTAACGTAATATTAGAACGCCGCGTTTTAATATTCAGTCCACTTACAATTACTTCATCGTTGTTAATTAAAAAATCACCTGTAAGATTTTCTAATTCAAAACCACGCAAATTAGGTTTGAGCGAAAAATTATTTATACTTAGCCGTATTTCTTTACTGGAAAAATCAGCGAATGCATTTAGCGAAAGGTTGATATTCTTTAGTCTCAGATCATCAGTATAAAGAGTATCATAAACTTCTGTGCTGTTTTTATTCTCAAAAGATTGAAGATTGAAATCAACATTATTTAAAGATAAATCTGCAACCTGTATTTTAAAAGTGAAATCTGAAGAAACAGTATCATCTACTTCCTCCGCCTCCTCAGATGGTTTTGCGAGTTTTGAAATATTAAGCTCACCCGCTTCATCTTTTAAGAAATGAATTTTTGCATTTGTTAATTCGATTTTTCGGAAGTAGATAGTTTTAAAAAGAATTTTGAGGGGACTTGTACGCAATTCAATTTTCTCAGCAAAGAGTAGAGTATCGCGCCCTTGGACTAAAGCAGTGTTATTAAGAATTAAGGCAGTAAAAACAGTGCCATCTATTCTTTCAATTGATAGTTCACCGTTTATAGAACCGTTTACGGTTGTAACAACTTTTTCCCGAAGCCAATCACGGAATGTAGAAGTTTGCGAAAAAGCAAAAAGCATCAAAAATGCAGTAATTATTCCAACCCCAAAATAAATGAAGCCGTTCACAATTTTTCTGAAAAGTGATCGTTTTATTTTAGGGTCTTTTCTGAAGAGCAAATCTAAACCTATATTCTAATCTTTAAATCTATCAACTATGATCTTAATAATTTTTGATGTGGACTGATCATTAACAAATTCAATCGTCTTCACTTCTCCGCCGTTTGCAAGGACAACATCCTTACCGACAATATTTTCAATCTCCCAGTCTGCACCTTTAACTAGTACGTCTGGTAGAAGTTCCTCAATAAGCAGCTTTGGCGTATCTTCATCAAACAACACAACATAATCAACCGGTTTCAAATTTGAAATGATAAAACTACGCTCGGTTTCTTTTAGAATTGGTCGTTTGCTTCCTTTAATTCTCATTACAGATGCATCGCTATTTAAACCTACTACCATAACATCTCCAAATGTTTTTGCTTTGGAAAGATAATCGACGTGCCCTGCATGAATAAGATCGAAACAGCCGTTTGTAAACACCACTTTTTTATTTTGATTTTTAAGCTGCTGCCTTATCTTCTTCATTTCCTCAACGGTTTTTATAGAGTTCATTTATTATCATCAGTAATAGTAGTAAATAATTTTTCTTTATTAACAGGTACTATTCCAACCTCGCCACAAACTATTCCTCCTGCGTAATTTGCCAGATAGGATGCTTCCAGAATATCTGCTCCGGCAGCAAGTGATAATGTTAAAGTTGAGATGACGGTATCACCCGCACCGGAAACATCGGCAACTTTTCTTGCTTTGGTTGGCATCCGTTTTTCTGGTTTACCTTTTTCAAATACGGCAATTCCTTCGTCGCCCAAAGTTAAAAGCACATATTGTGCGTTTAATTTTTCAAGGAGTTCGCTTCCTGCAAAAGACACATCTTCAGATGAAGTTATTTTTAGTCCGAGTTTCTCCTCAGCTTCTTTTCTGTTTGGTTTAAATACAGTTACATTTTTATAACTCCAAAAATTTTCAAATTTCGGATCAACAGTTATAAGTTTTTTATTTTCATTTGCTTCATTAACAATATTAGTTATAAGCGATTCGGTTAAAACACCCTTGTTATAATCCTGAAGAACTATTCCATCCAGATCATTAATATTCTTTTTAACATAATCGAATATTTTCCCCTCCATTTTGCTATTTAAATATTCTTTGCTTTCTTTATCAATCCTAACAACGTGCTGGCTGTCGGCAATAACTCTCGTTTTAGTTGTAGTTGGTCTTGATTCATCAATCAAAATCCCATCGGCAGATATTTTTGAATCATTAAGCAGAGACGAAAAAATTGCACCATAATTATCATCACCAATTACACCGATTGGAATTGGGATGCCGCCAAGAGCAGAAATGTTTAACGCTACGTTAGCTGCACCGCCAAAGCGGAAAAATTCTTCTTCAACTTCAAGAACAGGCACAGGAGCTTCAGGCGAAATTCTTTTTACATCGCCCCAAAAATAACCGTCAAGCATCATATCGCCAATTATAGCAATTCTTTTCCCCGTCATAATTATGTTTTAATTCTTTTATTCGGTTCTCAGAGAGTTTTATCATTATTCATCCTGAATATTTGAAAAGTAAAGTTAAAAATAGTAATAATATGAATGTTGTTAAAGGGGAATGAATAACTGTTTTTACCTGGTTGGAATAGTTATAGTATAAAATCCAATTTTCAACTTATCTTATCCACCCACGAAAAAGTTGGAACGCAGAAGAGAGATTATAAGCCGTTTGTTTTAGTACCGCTGCTTTCTAATTTAGAGAGAGGATTAGATATTTTGATTCTTAACAACCCGGCATTACTACCGATCCACATATAGACTCCATCGAATAAAAACTTAAGGAATGTGGATGACCTGATACTTAGTTGATCCAGATCAACCCTCGTTACTTCCAATGTATTACGATTAATTAAAAACAGTCCTTTACCCTGTTCAAAATTTTCTTTTCTATCGAAGGAATAAACACCTGCCCAAACATAATTCCCGGTTCTTCCTAAAGCATAAATACCATTATCGGCAAGTCCGTCAATCTGAGAAATTTTTTCCCAATCAAGTCTGCGGTCGAAAATATAAATCCCTCCGACATTAAACTCCGGGTCGCTTGCAGAGGTGAACTCATCTGTACCAAACCAGATTCTGCTGCCTTCAAAAAGCATTGAAGAAACGGATACAGATTTTCCTTCTTCATTAAATCCCCGCTTTTTATTAGTAAGGTATTTCCATGCAGATTTATTGTTATACTTCATTTTTTTTTCATAACGGTGCACACCTGATTCGCATCCAAACCAAATCAAGCTATCGCCGTCAAATGCAATCGATTTTATGTTATTGGATTTTTGATCCTTTCCCTGTATCCGGTTGATATCAGCATATCTTCTTCGCTTAACGTCAAGTCGTGTTATGTTCCGGAATCTTCCAATCCATAAAACATTTTGTGAAGGATCGTATTTTAATGCTCTTATCCAGTTACCAAATTGTCCGCCTTGTGCAAATTTTCTTTTACTCCACTTCTCTCTTTTTTTATTATAGATAAACAATCCATCAGCAGAACCTGCCCAAACAAAATCTTTATTAACCTCTATTGCATAAAATAAATCGTTATCAATATTCCCGCTTTTGGTGGAAAAATTAATCCACTTCTGCTCATTTAATGAATAACGGTAAACGCCCTGCCCGTAAGTTGCCACCCAAAGGTAATCGCCGTCCTTAGCAATATCAATTACCTTTGCTCCTTCTAAAAATATTTCAGATTCTACCTGGGCTTTTAGATTTGTTAGGATTACAAACGAAATGATAAAAGTTAAAAAAAATTTCATCTTGTTATAAAAAGTTTTTAATAACTTTCTTTCTCTGAAGGGAAGTCATTGTTTTTTACATCTTCAATATAAGATTTAACTGCTTTGTTAATTTCTTCAGCAAGCTTGGCATAATATCTTACAAAACGAGGATGGAAATCAGTGTTAAGACCAAGCATATCGGGAGTAACTAAAATTTGTCCGTCGCATTCAACTCCCGCACCTATGCCAATAGTTGGTATGGTAACAGATGCGGTTATTTCTTTTGCTAATTTCGCAGGTATTTTTTCCAGCACTAATGCAAAGGCACCTGCTTCTTCTATAACTTTGGCGTCGCTTTTTATTTCTTTTGCTTCTTCGTCTGTGGTTCCGCGTTCACGGTATCCTCCATACGAATGAATGCTCTGTGGCATCAAACCAATATGCCCCATTACAGGTAATCCGTGTTCGGTTATTTTGTTTATTGTTTCGGCAATTCTCTCGCCGCCTTCGAGTTTAACAGCACCGGCGGGTGTTTCTTTCATAATTCTTCCTGCATTTCGGAATGCCTCATCAACATTAAGTTGATACGACATAAACGGCATATCAACTACAATCATTGCGCGCTGAACACCCTTTGCGACTGCCTTGGTATGATAAATCATCTCATCCATAGTTACGGGCAAAGTAGTTTCATTTCCCTGAAAAACGTTGCTCAATGAATCACCGACTAAAATTACATCGATACCTGCATCATCCAAAAGTTTTGCGGTAATAAAATCATACGCGGTTAAGGAAGATATTTTCACTTTATTTTTTTTTAGAAGTGCTAGTGTTTTAGTTGTAACTCTTTTTATTTCTTTTTCTATACTCATAAAATATTAAACCTGTGATAATGCAAGATCAAATTCTTTTTCCGAATGATAAAAACTGAAACCAAAGTGTTCTTCAAAGCCGGATTTTATTGCACTTTTCAATTTTTCGATTTCGACTTTATAGCTAATAATTTCTTTTAAATCAGTTGTTGTGTTATTCATCTCTTTTCTAATTTCATCCAAATAATTTTTACTCATCGCCAAATAATCAACAATTCTTTTATGATAATCACCAAACAAAATTGAACCGTGCTGAAGAATAGTATTACCTAAATTTCGTTGTGCACTGCCCACAAGTTTTCTGCCTTTATAATTAATTTCATTTCTTGAAGAGACTGCAAAACATACAGCACTTTTTTCTTCTTTATAAAAAGATGGGAAATGCGGTATTGTATGTTCGAGACTAACTTCCTTTAATTTTTCATCAAATTTAGAAAGTCCCTTTTATTAATGCGAGATTAACTTGCTTATAAAAATCGTTAAGAGAAAAATTTCTATAGGAAGGATACATAACTGAATAAGTTAACTCTTCGGCATGAAGAATCGCTCTGCCGCCTGTAGGGACGTTTAACAAAATCAAGTTTGTCATTAATTACTTTTTCAATATTTAAAGAGTCCTCAGGTTGATTTGCACCGAGAGAAATACAGTAAGGTTTCCATCCATATAAACGAAGAATAGCTTCATCGGTTTTCAAAGTTTTTGCAAGCATCAAATCAAAATCCATGTTATTCAAACCTGTGTTCAAGCCGCTGTCTATAAATTTCCAAATCATCGCCCTATTATACCTCTGTCGCTTTTCTTAATAAACTCCACAACATTCTGTACCAGGTCATGTTCACCAATTTCTTCGTTATCTTTTTAATTGCATCGGAAAAATTAAAGCCGGAATTATAAAGTAATTTGAACGTTTTCTTTAAAGTCATAATATCATCATTTGAAAATCCGCGTCTGCGTAAACCTAAAACATTCAAACCTGC
>PVMK01145370.1_pt1 | contig 15898 bp, 12 predicted proteins | sample 1853481 | NCBI WGS metagenome assembly PVMK01 (sample SAMN08533507, study PRJNA380276) | Marine sediment metagenome, whole genome shotgun sequencing project.
CGGAAAACACCCGAGGATACCATTACAAATTGCAGTTTTGGAGAAAAAGATTTACGAACCTTATACATCACCTGTGGTACCTATCTCCTCAGCATCCGAACCCAAATTCCGGGAAAAAACTCCTATCGGCCAAACGCTTAAAATATATCCTCAGCGAAAGACCGCTTTCGATCCAAATGAGACACTCCCCACTGCAGCAATTAATATTTAAATTCCTACATTTAAAACATTCCCAATTTAAACCCAGTACATTATGATTCGTAGAGATTTTATTAAGTCAAGTACCATTGCCGCCGGCACACTGATCACTCCTTTCCCACTGTTCGCAAAAGACGAAAAAATAAAACTTGCCATCCTTGGCACAGGATGGTGGGGTACTGATTATTTATTGGGACATGCGCTAATTTCGAAACAGTTTGATATCGTGGCCTTATGTGATGTCAACTCTGTTTCACTGGAAAATGCAGCGAACAAAGTAGTTGAAGCTGGAGACAAAAAACCAAGTCTTTTCTCATCCTATCAAGAGATGTACGAAATACCGGGATTACAAGCAGTCGCCATTGCTACACCAACGCATTGGCATGCGCTGCACTTTATCGATGCCTGCAAAAAAGGATTACATGTTTTCCTGGAAAAACCAATCAGTTACGACATTCGTGAAGGACAAGCAATGGTTGAAGCTCATCAAAAAGCGAAGAACGTGGTCCAAGTAGATTTTCCCAGAATAATGGCCCATACCAATGACCAGGTAAAGAGATTTATTGAAAGTGGCGAAGCAGGAAAAATTCTTCAGGTCCAGGCGACCATCAACAACCCTGAAGGTAAACTTGTGGAAAAAGAAATTCCAACTACCATTGACTTTGAGGCTTTCTGTGGACCTGCTCCTCGAAAAAAGTTCCTGTGCAATCCCAACGGGGATAATCCAAACTGGAGAGGGCAACATGACTTTAGCAGGGGAATTATGACGGATTGGGGCATTCACTACATTCATAATGCAAGAAAAGTACTGGGCCTTGGATTACCCAACAGTGTCTCAGCAATTGGTGGCACCGTAAAAAATTTCACTTCTGACAATCCCGACCATTTGGATGTCAGGTTTGACTTCGATGGATTACCCGTTTACTGGTCACATAAAACCTGGGGCTATACTTCACCTACACCGGATAATATTATTGGTGTTTATTATTATGGAGAAAAAGCTACCATCTTTGCCGGTTGGCCAATCAATTTGAGGTAAAGAGCTTGCAGTCGCCAAATGATCTGGATTTCGATGCTCAGGGAAGAATTTATTTCTCATCCAGAACCAACAATCCGAACCTCCAAAAGGAAAACGTACGTGCTGTCTATCGCGTGGATCCTGACGGAGAAATCCAACAGTTACTCGCCGAGCCTGAAATCCATATGCCTAATGGCGTGGTGGTCTCACCGGACGAAAAAACACTGTACCTAATTGAGGCGCACCCGGATGCGGATCATCACCGTAATATTCTCGCATTTGATTTGGGCAAAGATGGTTCGATCAATAATCAGCGTACACACTTTGATTTTTATCCCGGGCGAAGTGGAGATGGCATGTGCATTGATGTGGAAGGGAACCTGTACGTTGCTGCAGGCTTACACAATGAGCGCGGTACTTCCGAAACGCTCGATACGCGCCCAGGAATCCATGTTATCTCACCCCAGGGTAAACTCCTTGCTTATCGGAAAACACCCGAGGATACCATTACAAATTGCAGTTTTGGAGGAAAAGATTTACGAACCTTATATATCACCTGTGGTACCTATCTCCTCAGCATCCGAACCCAAATTCCAGGAAAAAATTCCTACCGGCCGAATGCATAAATTTTCAGTTAAGTTCGCTAACGGCTCTTTCTTCATCTTCCGATACACTTTAGTATTTCCAAAAATTAAATAGTATTTTCAGTCTATATTAATGTCGGATAATATATTGAAATGTAAAACATTACTGTTGTTCATATTAATTGGTTCTGCCATATGGTCCTGTCAACCAAGGGAGCAAAAAGTAGAGACCAATTATGCTACAATAGATCAATATAAAGAGCCTTATCGACCTCAGTTTCACTTTTCACCCCAGGGTAATTGGATGAATGACCCTAATGGAATGGTGTATTATGAAGGTGAATATCATTTGTTTTACCAATATCATCCAGACAGTACAGTATGGGGCCCCATGCATTGGGGTCATGCAGTTAGTAGCGATCTCATAAATTGGGAGCATCTTCCAATTGCCTTGTATCCTGATGAACTTGGATATATATTTTCAGGTAGTACAGTGGTGGATTGGAATAATACTTCTGGCCTTGGAACAGGTGAAATTCCTCCAATGATAGCAATTTACACTTATCATCTTATGGAGAGAGAAAAAGCTGGAGCCGTTGATTATCAGACCCAGGCAATTGCATTTAGTACCGATAAAGGAAGGACATGGACGAAATATGAAGGAAACCCAGTCCTTCCAAATCCTGGTATCAAGGATTTTAGGGATCCAAAAGTTTCATGGGATGAAGATTCGGGAAAATGGATAATGGCCTTGGCCGTTCTGGATCACATCAGGTTTTATTCTTCTCAAAATCTAATCGATTGGGAATTGGAAAGTGAATTTGGCAAGGAGGTGGGTAGCCATGGAGGTGTCTGGGAATGTCCGGATCTAATTAAGTTACCTGTTGAAGGCACAGAGGAAGAAAAATGGGTTTTACTGGTAAGTATCAATCCGGGCGCACCTCATGGCGGATCGGGAACACAATATTTTGTTGGAGATTTTAATGGCAGTGAGTTTATTCTGGATGAGTCATTTACCCCTGTTCTGGATGCATCAATATGGATAGATTATGGAACCGATAATTATGCTGGAGTGACCTGGTCTGATATTCCCGAAACTGATGGTAGGAGAATCTTTATTGGCTGGATGAGCAACTGGCAGTATGCTAATATAGTGCCTACAGGTTCCTGGAGAAGTGCCATGACCATGCCCAGAGTACTTACCCTTCGATTTGATGGGGAGAAATATATTCTGGCCTCAAATCCAGTTGCAGAGATTTCTGAAATTCGAGGGAATTCATCAAATATTGAGATCGGAAAAATAGGGTCTTCTAAGGTTATGAAATCCAAATATGAGCTATATGAGTTGTCAATGGAACTGGATATTTCTCAATCACAGGGATTTGAGTTAGTATTTTCAAATGATCATGACCAACAGGTGATATTTGGTCTGGATAAGGCCGGTGAACAAGTCTATGTGGACCGAACTAAATCAGGGATTATTGATTTTGAGGATAATTTTGCAAAAGTTCATAAATCACCATACAAATCTGGAGATAGGATATCATTGCTATTTCATATCGATATGGCTTCAATTGAGATCTATATTGACAATGGAAACCTGGTTATTACGGAAATTTATTTCCCAGAATCAGGATTAAAGAATTTCGAATTGGTGCCAAAAATGGGTACAATAACTATAACATCGGGGAAGATCTCGGAATTGAAATCAATCTGGTAAGGTTGTCATTATAAAGCGATCTGAAAGCTTAAAAATGGATACTAGCGCTTATATATTTTGATACTATTTATAACACATTTGAAACCAAAAAAAAATTGAAAAAAATATGGGTTTGGTCTTTAACCGCAGCATTGGCTGGATTTCTCTTCGGATTTGATACCGTTGTAATTTCAGGGGCCGATAAAACACTTCAAGCCTTATGGGGTTCCTCTGATATGTTCCATGGAGCTGTTGTCATTGGCATGGCTCTTTGGGGCACTGTTATTGGCGCCTTATTTGGGAGGTATTCCAGCCAATAAACTCGGTCGAAAGAATACTCTTATATGGATTGGTGTATTTTATACTCTTTCTGCATTAGGATCTGCTCTAGCCAATGATCCCATAACCTTCGCCCTCTTGCGGTTTATCGGAGGATTGGGCGTGGGAGCATCCACCATTGCGGCACCTGCATATATATCAGAAATTGCCCCACCTAAAGATCGTGGAAAGCTAGTAGGGTTATACCAATTTAATATAGTATTTGGTATCCTGATTGCTTTTTTCTCTAATTACCTATTAAGTGGTATTGGGGAAAATGCCTGGCGCTGGATGTTGGGTGTGGAAGCTATTCCGGCGGCCATTTATACGGTGCTCGCATTAACAATTCCAAAAAGTCCAAGATGGTTGTTGACTAAATTACGGGTAGAAGAAGCTAAAGAGGTATTGAAAATAATCAACCCCGATTTGGATGCTGAGCATTTGATGTTGGAGCTTAAAACAGAAAACGAAGGTGCCATACAAGGTGAGAATATTTTCCTAAAAAAATACAGGTTTCCATTGATACTGGCTTTTTGCATAGCTTTTTTCAATCAATTATCCGGGATTAACGCCTTTCTTTATTACGCCCCAAGAATTTTGGAAGAGGCAGGTCTAGGCGCAAGCACAGCACTTTTGAGTAGTATTGGTATTGGAGTGACCAATATGGTTTTTACACTATTGGGAATATACCTGATAGACCGTATGGGAAGAAAACAATTGATGTATATTGGATCTATTGGATATATTATATCCCTTTCATTGGTAGCCAGCGCCTTTTTCTTCAATTGGGAAGGGATGGCTGTTGCCGGGTTCCTTTTTATCTTTATCGGAGCTCACGCGGTTGGTCAGGGTACTGTTATTTGGGTATTCATATCTGAAATTTTTCCCAATCATCTTAGAGGATACGGGCAGTCTTTCGGTAGTTCCGTACACTGGATATTAGCTGCAATGGTACCTTCTTTGATCCCCATACTGTTTGTTACAATAGGGCCCGGGATTGTATTCTCATTTTTTGCCTTTATGATGGTGTTGCAACTTCTATTCGTTATTTTCGTAATGCCAGAGACCAAAGGAGTATCTCTGGAGGCTTTAAGTAAGTCGCTTACAGGTCAAAAAAAGTAAAGCTAAAGATTGTGGAATAATTGATTTAAATAAAAAAGGGCTGTTTATGAAAAATAGAGGAATCAATATATTAACAATAATATTGACCTTCCTAGCAGTAATTTCATGCAACGACGATGACGCCAAAATAGATGATGATATTAAATTAGATGTAGTTGCCAAAGTGGAATTACCCCAGCGACCTGGTTCGCGCCCTGAAACAACAATGGATGTACCTCACGTCCAGATTGATGTCGAACCTGTACCCAACATTAACGACGAATTGTTTCGAAGAGTATACTCCATACCTGGAATAGAGAACCGCCGGTCGGTTGTTTCACCATGGCAGGGTTTGTGGTTAAATGAAGAATTGACCGTATTTGTGCCTGAAGCACTAATAGGCGGTCGAGAATTTGCCCACATACATGCCGATGGTAGTTTGCACATCTTTTTAGAGCATGACCGGGCCCTTGAAGCGGTGAAAACCGGTTGGGCTGTTTCTCATCCGTTTGCTGTACAACGCCTGGATGGATGGGATGGCTTTGTTATGCTTTATACTCCCACAGTCCTTTAGCGAACTTGATGTGACATTCCAACTCATTGTTGATGGGTACAACTATGTCACGGGACAAAGTATTTTAGCTACTGATTACTATAATTGACCATCTTAATTATAACCTTCGCCTAGTAGCACTGTTTTTATGAGCAGCAGCTGTGAAAAACTACGGCGAGCGTGGGAGCAAAGAATCAATTTCGTATATTGGGCATTTCTATGGCAAATTCGTTTTATATACTTAAAAGATCAACCAACAAAATGACAAAAAACACGCTTCTACTAATCGCCTTTCCAATGCTTGTTTGCTCCATTCTTTTGGAGTCTTGTACAACTTCTACAACTTCCAATATTGCTATAGTCGGTGAAATCCCTGAGACTTTTACAAAGTTATGTGCCTCCTGTCATGGCGCAGACCTCAAGGGTAATATTGCACAGAGCCTCCTCGATGGTTCTTGGCAGTTTGGCTCAGAGGAAGATGATATTATGAGGTCCATCAAATTTGGCTATCCCCATCATGGAATGCCTGCTTGGGGGGACGGCCCTGGCAGATGCAGAAATCGATTCCCTAGTCAGTTTTTTGATGCATGAGGAAGAACGTTTGGGCATCTCTAAGCCACCTATTCCAGCAATGCTGGAGACACAAGACTATTCGGTTAAAGTAGAGGTGATAGCCGAGGGACTGGATATACCTTGGAGCATTGCTTTTATCGGCCCAAACCGAATATTGATTACCGAGCGCTCAGGGCGCTTAAGAATAATGGAAAATGGGGTGCTGCTCGCAGACTCTGTGGTAGGCATTCCGCAAGTTCGAGCTTGGGGGCAAGGTGGCCTGCTTGATGTCGCAGTTGATCCCAATTATGATCTCGAGCCTTGGATATACCTGGCCTTTAGCCATGGCTATGGCAAAGTTATGGAAAAAGGAGAGGAACTGGTCCCTATGATGACCTCCATCGTGAGAGGAAAATTGGTTGGAAATACCTGGAGCAATCAAGAGATACTGTTTGAAGCACCACACGAAACCTATAAAACCGCCCGCTGGCATTTTGGTAGCCGTATTGTCTTTGATCCCGAAGGGTATCTCTACTTTAGCATTGGAGACCGTGGCACTTCCGAGGATGCCCAAGATATTAGCAAACCCAATGGTAAAATACATCGCATCCATAGGGATGGTCGCATTCCAAAAACGAACCCTTTTTATGACCGACCGGGTGCCATCAAATCCATCTATTCTTATGGGCATCGCAATCCACAAGGACTGGCGGTGCACCCCGAAACGGGTCAAGTTTGGGAAACAGAACATGGGCCTCTGGGAGGCGATGAACTCAACTTGATTCGCCCGGGCCTGAATTATGGCTGGCCGGTCATTAGCTATGGTATAAATTACGACGGCGCCATTATCACAGATCTGACTCATAAAGAAGGCATGGAGCAGCCCATCTCTTTTTGGAAGCCCTCTATAGCCACCTGCGGGTTGGACTTCTACAGCGGAAATGTTTTTCCCAAATGGAAAAACCGACTCCTGGTTGGGGCACTTAAAATGGAGGAACTTCAATTGCTTGATATTGAGAAAGACCGGATGATGTACCGACAAACGATTCTTAAGAATGCAGGTCGAGTACGCGATGTAACCACCGGACCAGACGGGGCAATCTACGTAGTCCTGAACCGACCGGGTAAGGTGCTTAGGTTAAGCCAACAGCCGGAGATGTGATAGACAGTTACCATACACTGATTTGATGTTACGAAGTTGATCCATCCGGATTATCATGGAAATGACCAGCTATGGTAATTCATAAATTCTTGAAAATTACATAGAACAAATGAAAAAAATAATTGTAATAGCCCTCGTCTTTATATTTAGTGCTGGAATTGTATTTTGCCAAGATCAGTTCATCTTTCCATTTGGGGGTGGGCAAAACAAATTGTTCATTAAGGAAATCATAAAACTAACAGGTAAGGATCGGCCAAAGATTTGTTACCTACCGACTGCCTCAGGAGATGGAGAACGCGGCATTATTCGGTGGTATGAACTTGTTCATGACCTTTCCGTGGAACCATCCATTCAGCGAGTGTGGATCAGTTCATATAATCAAAAAGTATCTTTTGAAGAAACTCTTCTTAGTATGGACGCCATTGTGGTAGGAGGAGGAAACACCCTCAACATGATGGCTATTTGGAAAGCTCAGGGCATTGATATTGTGCTTAAAAAGGCACTGGAAAATGGGATTGTTTTAGCAGGTGGAAGCGCCGGATCCCTCTGTTGGTTCGTCAACGGAACAACAGACTCCCGGCCAATAGAATTAAGTGTAGTGGAAGGGTTGGGATTTCTTCCGTTTAGTCATAGTCCGCATTATCATAGTGAGGAATATCGCAGGCCGCTGTTCCATAAGAATATTGAAAACGGAACTTTCAAGCCTGGGTATGCCATGGACGATTATTCGGGGATCATTTTTAAGAATGGAAAGCCATTTAAGGTAGTATCCCTTTCGGACGAGTATAATTCCTATTTCGTTTCATTGAAGGATGGAAAAGTAGTTGAAAAGAAACTCGAGTCAGTGATTATCAAATAAAGCCGTTCGTGTGCAGATCAAAAGAATACAAGATTTATATGGAAGAATGAATAAGCATACATTCAAATCCAAGCCACTTGTGCATCTCACCCAAACATCGGTTATTCCATACTAAAAATTTCGGGTTGAGGGTCTAAAGGGACCAGCTCTTTTCCAACCAATGCAGGGTGATCAATAGGAATGAATATTGACCTGAACTGCCAGTACCAGAAAGGGCCATCGTTGACTATATCGCCATTGGTTTGCCTAATATCACCCCGGTATGGGTTCCAGTAATCCCAAATGATTTCTCCATCACTTGTCACCTCAAAAAATCGGCCAGGGGCCCCACATAGGATAAATGTATTTCCGTTTTTCATTCTTTGAGCTCCTGAGGTAAAGGGGGAAAATAATGAAATTGTATCAGCTGCTACATAGCTCCAAACTGGCTCTTCAGGTCCATAGGTGCCATCTTCCAGCAAAACATATCGGCCGTTTTCATCCACAGGTATTGAAATTTCATAAATTGCTGAATATTCCAAGCTATCAGGTCCATTCGGAATAGCGTTATTATATATGGTCATGTTACCTTCTCCGGGCTTTCCCTTTTCTACCCATCTCACATCATGCTGGTAAAATAGATTCTGATCCGTCGAGTCTCCCCGACTATAATTCTTTGGGTTCCCCCATCGATATAGAAAATCACCACCCTTGCCCCATCTGCCACCAGAATGGCCTGCAGCCTCTTCAGTGGTGGTACTGTGATCAATAATGAATATCTCATTTAAGTGCGGTGAACTAAGGACTATTTGATCCAAATCAGAATTATAATTTATTGCGTTGCAATGATATACATCACTACTCTGGCCACTAACAGTGGCATTACGATGGGTCAATCCTTTCTTTTTCTGCTCCCGCAATGTATCCGGATGTATGAGTTCTGGTTTGTGAGCTGAAGCATTTATATCAAGCAATTCCGGGTGGTCTGCCGGGTTACCGTAATATTTCAGATTAGGGTTAAAATCTTGTATGAGGTGATCCCAGAAACGCCATTCCCACACTATTTTCCCGCCTCTTGGTTTAATGGGCTGAACCTCAATAATTTTATCCAACCAAAGGCCCTCTTCTGGAAGATAGTCGGGGTTTCTTCCCGCTGCTAGTAACTCTTTCGAGGATATGCGTTCCCATGCTATAGTCAAAATGTTTCCATTGGGTAAAATAGCTAGATCGTGATGGTTTTGATGTTCTTCGGTAGCATATTCAAACTCCCAAAGCGTCTCTCCATCCCAGCTAAGTTCCTCAAGTCGACCTGCCATTCCCCCCGCATGATATATAGGAGCATCCGGATCAACTGCAATTCGGATTACATTACCGTCGTCCGTGAGGTACGATAACCAGGAATTGTAGTATCCCTTCCATTCATGTACTACCTCGCCCCGGCGATTCATAAGATAGCTTGACGCTGAATTTGATGGATTAAAAAGAATATATCCCTGAACAGCTTCAACTGTATTTGTAATAAGCCCGCGGGGTAAACCCAAGCCAGCAATATTGCGGTCCTTTTTCTGTTCACTTTCAGTCCCTGATGTTTCTTTCTCCTCCGTTGAACAAGCTAGTAAAAGTGAAAAAGTCAGTATCATCAATAAATAACTAATGGTATTTTTCATAGACAAGTATTTTACATGAATGTCCAGTGAATCTAAGAAAATAATATCAGTTCTGAATTGGTTGGTAAAGAAGTGAGGCCGGCCTACAATCAATTATTTTCGTTCTGTTTGCATCCTTAATAGAAAACTGAGCTCCGCTTATGGCCGAATGTAGACGTTGAGCAAAGTCCACTAACGGACCCAAAGGGGCCGGTCACCAAATTACAATTAGTGCACCTTGAAGTATTTTTCGTAATTTGTGTTTTGTAATTCGTAATTGAATTGTCCATGTCCCAATCCCGTCAACTTGCTGCCATCATGTTCACCGACATTGTCGGATATACGGCGTTGATGGGGAAAGACTCCAATAAAGCACTGGAGATGGTACGCATCAGCAAGGAGATCCAGAAACCCCTCGTTGAGAAGCATCACGGTCAATGGCTGAAGGAGATGGGCGATGGCGCCTTGGCAAAGTTCAATACTGCTTTAGATGCCGTCAACTGTTCTATAGCGATTCAGGAAATTGCACGTGGAAAACTTGATGCTAAGTTGCGGATAGGCATTCACCTTGGAGATATTACCATCGAAAATGATGATGTCTATGGCGATGGCGTCAATGTAGCCTCACGTTTAGAATCCATAGCTGATCCAGGAGGAATTTATATATCAGATAATGTAGAGAAATCAATTAGAGGTCAGACCAATGTCCAGGCAAAATACCTAGGAGAGATCAAACTCAAGAATGTGAATTACGGAGTGCGCACCTATGCTCTGCAAGGAGTGGGTCTGCCAGTACCGCAAGTTAAAGACGATAAAGGATTATCAGGTCACTTCTCAGCAGAGGTACAAAGAAGGGGTGTTTTACAAGCTGGGGCAACCTATATAGTGCTATCACTACTGCTAATACTGTTATTACCGTATACAAGCTCCTTGGTTAACCTGCCAACATGGTCATCAATTGCCTTATTGGGCATTCTCATTGCTGGTTTTCCAGTGGCCCTGTACCTCGCATGGAACTACGAGCGAAGCCCTGAAGGATTTGTTAGGACTACCTCTCAACAGTCATGGCGAAACTCTTACACCGCAGCTCAACGAAAGCCGTTGACAAGCAGATTTCTCATGGTAGGGATGGCCCTAGTCATAATTATCATGTATTTGTTTCCTCGCTCAACTGCTGTTGACCCAAGCCAAAAAGTTGTTGAGTCTAATGTAGAACCCGCAGTCAAGGATAGATCCATTGCCGTATTACCATTTGTAAACATGAGCAATGATCCCGAGCAAGAGTACTTTAGCGATGGGATGATGGAGGAAATACTAAATCACCTGGTGCAAATTGAAGATTTGAAAGTAACCTCCAGAACAAGTGCAATGCGATACAAGGGGACTGACAAATCTCTTAATGAAATTGGTCAGGAACTCGGTGTAGCCAACATACTGGAAGGCAGTGTTCGGAAGCAAGGAAACCAGGTCAGGATTACTGTCCAGCTTATAGATGTTAGCACTGATCACCATTTGTGGTCACAAAGTTATGACCGTAATCTCGATGATGTCTTTGCTATTCAAAGTGAGGTTGCCCAATCAGTCGCGACGTCCTTACAGGCAGAAGTTCATCCTGAAGTCAGGATTAAAATTGAATCTCAGCCTACCGCAAGCGCAGAAGCTTACAATTTATATCTACAGGCGCTTTTTCAAGATAGAACTGCGACAAATGCTGGTTCCGCCAACGCTGTTGAGTTGCTTGAAAAGGCAATTCAGCTTGACCCGGAGTTTGCAGATGCTTATGCGTTTTTGGGACAAAGGAAATCCGCTTTTTCCTGGATGGGACTTACTGAAGTAAAAAGCTCTAAGGAAGCCATTGAAATAGGCAGGCCCTATTATGAGAAGGCGCTGGAATTTGATCCTGACAACATAGAGGCACATCTTTATTTGGGTTACAGCCACCTTTGGCATGAATGGGACTTTGAGGCAGCTGGCAGAGAGTTCCAAATTCTGATCGACCTGAACCCTAACTTTAGTTGGACGGATTTTCTGTTAACCTCAGGAAGGTTTAAGGAAGCACTGGAGCGTTCGAAGATTAGATTAGAATTAAATCCTCTCTCGCCAGGCACTTGGACCGATAATATCCTAAGCAATTATTTCAATGATCAGCCAAACGAAGCATTGGAAGCTATCAAAACAGCTCTGAGTGCTGATTTCGTCGATCATTTTCTTTTTACCGATGCAAGTAGGGTGTATTTGTACTTAGAAAAATATCACAAAGTTATTGAAACGATCGATCGATTTTTCAAGGAGTATAACGATTTGAGAAGCCCACGACCTTTGGGAACTTTGGCGATCGCCTACTACCATTTAGGTGATTTGGACAAGTTCAACCAGCTATTGCACGAAATAAAGGCGCAAAGTGAAGAATCCCCAGTCGGCAGCCCCTCTTTCTACCTGGCCATGATCTACGCCCAAATGGGAGAAATTGACACCGCTTTTGAATGGTTGGAGAATGCCTATCAGGAACATGAGGTGGAAATGTACTGGCTTAAGGTGGAACCACCCTTCGAACCCCTTTACAATTATCCCCGGTGGCAACAAATGCTGGATAAAGTAGGATTTCCTGAATGAGCCTTTTACGGGAACCTGAAAGTAGCAGAGTGATGGGTGGCTAAAAGTTTTGAAGTAACTAAACCCCGGGATTTGGAATCAGGCCATTGCAATTTATATCTCTAATTTTTGGGAATTTGTGACTTTTTTGCTAACTAATTGATAATTAAACATTAAAAACCAAAACTAACACTATGAAAAAGTTACTATTTCCACTTTGTCTGATTATCTCACTTCAATTGACTGCCCAGAATGATGACGGTTATACGATGTATCAGACCATCCAGCTAAAAGCTCATTCCGGACACCAGCAACAGCTAAGGGAAGGATTGAAGGCGCATAATGAAAAGTTTCATACCGGGGGAAGTGAAGCCGTAAGCGTTTGGGCGATTCGTTCAGGTCCTAATGCCGGCGGAGGAATAAGTTGGGTAAAGGGCCCTTTAACCTGGACATCATTCGATACGCCCCTGACAGAAGATCATCGGGATGACTGGCAAAAAAACGTTGCTGCCCATGCCGAAGTAGGTGAATTCGGCTATTGGAGGCTGGTCAATGGCATGACCTATGCACCGGAAGGCTTTAAGGCAGCGGTAATGCGTATTCGCTGGTTTGAATTAAAACCTGGAAAGCAAGACGATGCCCAAGAAATATTTGAAAAACTATTCGAACTGTATCGTCAGGAGAAATTCGACATGGCGCTTCATGTTTTCTCAAATCGGGCAGAATCGGGAGATGGCCGACAATGGGGTCTTTTGGTGCAACACGACAGTTGGGCTTCCATGGACCGGGACAGGGATTTCCAAGCTAAATACGAAGCCATTCATGGGGTCGGCTCATGGGGTGAGTTTTTTAGAGACATAGAGGAAGCTACTATTTGGAAAGGAACACAATTGAATTCCCTGATACCGGAACTCAGCACGCCTGACTCAGAATAACTAATAATTTATGATTGAGATTTAAGGCCCTATTCTAATAGAATGGGGCCTTATTTGTACTTAGATTACCACTTTACTACTATTTTCCCAGTGGATTTTCTTGATTCAAGAAAGCGGTGCGCTTCGGACAACTGATCCACCGGAAAAACACCTCCTACCTTAGGGTTAAGAATCCCTTGCTGGTTCATCTTTACTACCTGCTTCAATACTCGCTGAATCTTTTCCAGCCTTTGATCTGCGACCTGTAGTAAATTTACTCCGATAATACCTCTGGACTTAGTAAGTAAACCAACAGGGTGATACATTCCAAACCCTAATAATAATTTGATCTTCCCAAAGATGCCCTTAGACTGAGTCATAGAAGAAGCGCCAAAAGCGACTAATCTTCCACCAGCTCCCAGCAGTCTGAAACCCTTTTTGACCGAATCTCCTCCCACCGGATCAAAAATCACATCCAGGCCTTTTGGACCCACAACTTTTCGTACTTCATTTGTAAAATCAACTTTTCGGTAGTTTATTGGATAGTGTACTCCTGATTTCTTAAGGTAATCCAATTTTTTATCCGATCCAACGGTGCCAAATACCACAGCGCCCCTATGTATTGCTAGCTGTACCAGCGCTGTACCCACCCCTCCGGCTGCAGCGTGAATCAGCACATAGTCGTTGGGCTGTATAGGGGCCATTTCCTCGGCTAAATAATAAGCAGTACAGTACTGTGTTGATAGGGCTACCGCCACTCCAGCTTCCACTTGTTCAGATATCTTGGCAATGGCCCGGACATCGGCAACAGCATATTCTGCATAACCACCAAATCGGGTGAAAGCTGTTACTCTACTATTCACTAAAGCTTGATCAACACCAGCTCCAACAGCTTCGATCCTGCCCACTACATCATAACCTAATATGGCTGGTAAAGCAGGAGCGTCCCGGTACAAACCCAACCGCGCCATAACATCTGCAAAGTTAATCCCAAAACCCTCTACCTTAAGTAGTACCTGCCCCGGTTCAGGCATTGGCCTGTCAATTTCTCTGATTTCAAAAGCAATTTCCGGACTTCCGGTTCTAACAAGAAATGCTGCCTTCATGTAGCATAAGATTTTACTGGAAACTTCAATTCTGACATCCGCGCTATCTTTATCGCTCCTCGAAAATATCCAACGGAAGAATTGCGGTTACTCCCACATTGGGGGCATCCACCAGCTGGCCGATTCTCAAATCTACTGCAACAGATGCGATGATATAGGCCTGTTCCCTGGAGTATCCGTAGGTCTCTGAAATGTAATCGATCATTTCCAGTAAGGCATTACGCGCAGCCAACGAGATGTCTTTAGATAAATTCTCAAGATCAGCCACTTTTTCTGAGCCCAAATACTGCATATCGGGCGGTATTTCCCCCTTTTCCTTAATTGGGAAACCAGTAGTTGCATAGAATCTTCTGGAAGGAATATCCAAAAGTGTAGATGGTCCTTGGTAATGGGGGCCACGCTCCAGCCTGGGTCCGTCTTTTATTACCTCGGTAGTCAGCGTTACCGTGCCATCCATTTCAAGGGCCGTGCCAGATACTTCACCATCGCCTTGAGCAAAGTGCAAGTCTCCAATTGCCAGCCCACATCCCGGCAGGTAACAGGGCAGATAAATAGTAGCTCCTGCCTGCATGTACCTGATATCCATGTTACCCCCATGTTCTCGTGGCGGTATGGTGCGCAGACACTCTCCGCTATGGCTGCCTCCCTCACCGCACACTTCCTGAGGGGAAGCATACTTTGTATAAGGGGGCATCACTGCACCACCCGCCTCTAACAATTCCGCTTCCCGAGCCAGCATGCTGGCATGTTCTTCCGGACCGGGCAATACCGTCACTACCCCTGGGAAGCTGCGATTAGGAATTCGTATTCCAGGAAGATCGTTCGATATGGCATAATCCCGGTTTAGTTGCCACAATACCCGTAATGGCCCTTTTATCTTATCAGAAACAAAGCCTTTCGGAGAAATAACAGTCCATGCCCACTTACCGGGAGCAATATCAAGTATGCGAACTTTTAGTACATCGCCAGGCTCAGCTCCTTCAATGTGAACTGGTCCGGTGAGCGAATGGATAGTGCCAACCTCAGAGTCTCCTTCCCGAGGATCTGAAGGCGCTTTGGGATCGAGATCGAAGTCAAGTGCATTACGAACATGAAGAACAATGGTGGCACCCGGTTCAGCCCTGACCGTCATGGGAATTGCCGGATGGAGTCTATTGATACAGTGAGGGTCATCCAGACAGTTTTTGGAGTTATCTCCAAGCTCAACAATTTGCTGGGATATGCTTTCAAAACCACCTCCAGTAACCAGAATTAAAGTGAGGATTGAAAAAGACAAATATTTATTCATGCTTTTGCGATTAGTAGTTATTCTTAAAACCGGATTAAATCTATTATTTCATAATGGCTAATGCCTTTTCAATGTTTGTACTAAACAGCATTAAAACTTCTGCCAGAATCTCAATCTGCTCATTAACCTCTCCAAATTTTCGTTGCTCTATAGCTTCTCTTACTCCGGGCAGGGTTTTAACACCATAACCTGTCTAAAGTCCCGGGGCATAAACTGGATGTTTAAACCAAGGACGGCGAGGCAGACCATGGTCCCTGGTCAGAGAACGTTCCATATCTTTCAACAATGCATTGAGTTCTTTGGTGTTTTGGGGATTACCAGCGAAAATT
>PVMK01127332.1_pt1 | contig 15895 bp, 16 predicted proteins | sample 1853481 | NCBI WGS metagenome assembly PVMK01 (sample SAMN08533507, study PRJNA380276) | Marine sediment metagenome, whole genome shotgun sequencing project.
CTTTTCGTTTTGTTTTATTGATTTTGTTTTTTTAACTACTTACTTCTTTTTCTTTTTACTTTTTTTTTCAATAAACCGGTAAGTGACAGCCGTACATTTTGTTGCCAAGCTTAATCCTTTTTGTGTTTTCTTTTGTGCGGTTATGCTGATATTGTCAATGTTGACAATTCTGGGCAGTCTTGAGACTTTGTCAAAGAACATGGCAACATTGTGGTAACTTCCGGAGACATTAATCGATACAGGAATTTCAGCATAGAAATCTTTATGATTTTCAGGTTTGGGTTCAAAAAGGGTAAATTCCAGGCCGCTACGCTGGCCAGAGCTCGAAATGCTCTCCAGCAAATTGGGAATATCCTTTTTTTCGGGAAGCGCTTTCATGACGATTTTGAATTCATTTTCGGCATCTTTAAACCGTTTCCGAAGGGCCCGCAGTTTTCTGGCCTTTGCTTTAAACCTTGTAAGCTTTTGTTCAAGGTGTTCATATTCTGCCTTTAATTCTTTTTCCTTTTCCCATTTGGGAATATACAAAAAATATACAATCGGACCGGCAAACAAAAAGATGATGCCCAAACTTATCAGAAGCCGGTATAGCTTGGACAGTTTTCCGATCTTGTCCATTGCTTCGAAGAACGGTTCAGTTATTTTAGAAATTTTAGAAAAATCGATTTTTTTCATCTTTAGCCTTAAAGTTGCAGCTATTTATCTTTTTTATCCTTTTTCTCTGCCACTTTATTACAGGAGATTTCAAAGCTTTTTAGATTCAATTTTTTTACCTTCTGTTTTTTTGATCGCTGTAAATTTACGTTGGCAAACCTTTTTGACGACTCAAGACGGGTCATGAAATCGGCTATGGTTTTATTATCTATGGCAATACCTTTTATGCTAACTTGGTTTCCTGTCGCTTGAAAGCTGGTGAACCATAAGCGTTTGACGGGCTTGCCGCCTTTTCCTTCCAAATCGTCTGAAGTTGAACTTGCCGTCTCAGAGACCACCATTCGGGTCATATCGTCCAGCAGGCGGACAGCCACTTTACGTTTTGTTTCAAGATTCTTAATAACGGCTATCTTCTGTTTTAGCTTTTTGAGTTCGCCTTTAATTCTATCTACCTCTTTGGCGACCTTTTCAACCTTGGCAATCTCCGTATTTATCTGAGTTATTTTGGCGTTGAGCTTTTCGATCGTATTTTTCAAGGTGATGTTGTAGTAGAACATGGCCACAAGGACCAGGGTTAAAAAGAGCAAAAAAAAACAGTTATCTGCCGGCGTATATTTTCTACTTTGCGCTTCGTTCGATAAGGTAGTAAATTAATTTGTATCATTTTAAACCAACTTTTCTGATTGCCAGTCCCATACAAATAGCCGCCTGCGGCGCCATTTTTTCAAGATAGGAATGATCAAGGCTACTACTTTCTATAGAAAACTTGTCAAAAGGGTTTATAATTTCAACTTCCGTTGAAATTTCATCAGACAGAAGTTGTCGAAATTCCGTGATGTTGGCTCCGCCACCGCTTAGAATAATTTTTGAAATATTATCATCAGGGTATGTAGAATAAAAGAAGTCGATGGCCCGTCTTATTTCGGTAGTCCAGTCGGAGACAACCGATGATACAATGTTCGCCAAATCTTCAGCAGAGATTATTTCCGGCTGCGCGCTGTGTTTAGTCTTTTCGGCTTCCTCCATAGAGCAATCTGCCAGCGAAACGATTTGTTGATTGATTTGGCCGCACCCAAGTGAAACATCCCGCATGAATACAGAAGAATAACCTTTAAGGATATTTAATGAAGTTTTGCTGGCTCCGATATCAATCAAGGCAACGCTTTCTTCCTCAGTCGCATAATTAAACTCAAAGATATTTTGCAAGGCAAAAGCATCAATATCAAGTATCACGGTATGCAGTCCTGCCAATTCGACCAGATGGATGTAGTCGCTGACCATTTCCTTCTTGGCGGCAACAAGGAGCACATCCATTTGATTCGGGTTTTGTTCGTTTTCCCCCAGTATTTGGAAATCTAAATTTACATCACTGATGTCAAAGGGGATGTATTGTTCGGCTTCAAAATGAATCGTCTCTTGAAGTTCATCTTCTGTCATCGTTTGGACACTAATTTTTTTAACAATAACCGAGTAGCCGCCGATGGAAATGGCAACATTTTTATTTTTTAGGTTATTAGCGCTAAATAGTTCACGGATAGCCGCAGATACGGCATCATGATCTTTGATCGCACCTTCTTCTATTATGCCTGGTGCGATATTAAGCATCCCAAAATTGTGCAGAGCATTTCCCGTTTTGGTTTCTATAACTTCAGCGGCTTTAATGACGCTGGAGCCGATATCCAAGCCTACAAGATGGGTTTTTTTCTTGAAAAACATTCTATACCCTTAATCGCCTAATCGCTGAAAACTTTGTTTTTGTCAGAAAGGTTAAAGCCTAATGCTAATAAAATTTTCCGTTGAGTTTCCATGCGGCACGGCATACCTTTTTCTATCCGCGCGATAGTAATAGGTGATACATTAGCCTTGCGAGCCAGTTCGGTTTTGCTCATCAGAATAGATTCTCTAACCTTCTTTAAGGAGTTAGCGCTCATAAAAAAATCCTTAATATATTACGTTTTATATCAAAAGCCTACGTTAGCCGACGAAAGATTCAGCTAGAGTTGAATCTAATGATCTTAATCATCAGGAAAAATTATGGTCTTGTCAAGCACTTTTATGCGTAATTATATATAATTTATATATAATTACATTGTATTGTGTTGCTTTTAATTATAACACAATATATAGTGTTATAAAAATACAATAAAATTAAGTACAAACAAGCAAAATTGGCAAATTTAGGTATACTACACCCCTATAGGGCCGGATTCTTTAAGTAAAGACAAGTTGGAGTAATATTTTGGGCAGCACAACTCAGAATCTTGACTTTGACTTTTTGATTAAATATATAATTGAAGAGATGCTGGAGCCGGCATCATTTCGCCTTTGGCAAATGACGTCACCCACATCAACTCGTCGTTTTGCCCGTCCCGGGCCGGAGAGGCGAAGCTTCGCCAGGAGAAATTTGAGTTTTGCCTAAGAATTTCCAAAAATCAGAAGAAAGTATCAAGCCTTTCAGACTGGTCAAATACTTTACATTTACCAGCCTGGTTGTCATATTTGTCGGCACGCTGGTTCTTGCTCTGCTTAACACCCATTGGGCCAGGACCGTGCAGCAGCGGAAAAGTGAAGAATATGCCCGGCTATTGATAGAAAACCTGAACCATCAAGTGTTTTTGCAGTTCATCATCCCGGTCGCCTTGAAGTTCGGTAAGATTCAACTCAGTGATGAAAAACAGTTCGATTACATGGATAAGGTTGTTCGCAGTACCCTTTACAGTTTTAAAGTTGATATGGTCAATATTTTCGATATGAATAACACGATTTCTTACAGTTTTGATAAAACTGTAGTCGGCAAAAAAGACCTTGGCGGCAAAGCATATCAGGATGCAATTTCCGGTAAGTCGACTTCAAAACTGATTCAAAGAGGCAGTTGGTTAGAAATATTTTTTGGATTTCCCCAGAACAGCAAATTAATCACCTTTGCGCCCTTGCGTGCCGAAAAGCCACTTTCCAGGATATCGGGCCCGGTGCTTGGCGTTGTGGAAATCGTACAGGATTTATCGGAAGATTATAAAGCCATTTTCGATTTTCAGATACGCGTTATCAGCACCTGTACCTTAGTAATGGGCCTACTTTGTTTTGTGCTTTTCTTTGTGGTTAGAAGGGGTGAAAGAATCACTGCAAGACGGACCTTGGAGAGGCTTCGCCTTCAAGGGCAGTTGAGTCGAGCCCAACATTTGTCTTCTCTGGGCGAGATGGTTGCAGGAATTTCTCATGAGATCCGTAATCCATTAGGCATTATTAAAAGTTCATCAGAACTTTTGGAGAAAAAGATGGCCGGCTTTGATCCTTCAAACGGCATTCCAGCTATAATTACCGAAGAAGCCGATCGTTTAAATAATATCATTACAGACTTTTTAAACTTTGCTAAACCCAGAAGTCCGCATCTAACTGCCTGCAGTATTGCAGATGTTCTGGAAAAAAACATCACCTTCCTATCATCACAGATCAAAGAAGAAGGCTACATTATAAAAACGCATTATGATGATAATACTCCGGAAATAACCGCTGATTCCGACATGCTGTATCAAGCGTTTCTTAACATTATATTGAATGCCATGCAGGCCATGCCGGATGGTGGCGAAATTTACGTTGAAATCAGTTCAAACACAGATACTGTAACCATCAATTTTGAAGATGAAGGCCAGGGGATACCCGAGGATCTTATAGATAAGATATGGGACCCATTTTTTACCACCAAGGAAAAAGGAACAGGACTGGGTCTTGGTATCGTAAAAAACATTATCGAATCTCACGGGGGCAGGGTTCACATTGTCAACAGGACGGATTGCGGTGCCCGGGTTACGGTAGAAATACCAGTAGTGCAGGAGGTCTAATCATGGAAACAATCATGATTGTAGACGATGAAAAGAATTATCCGCTGATATTAAGTGCAATTCTGGAAGAAGAAGGATTTGAAAGCTTAACCGCCAACAGCGGCCGGGAGGCACTTGATATTTTGAAACATTCCGATGTTGACCTTGTGCTGACCGATATGAAGATGCCTTCCATGGACGGTATCGAATTGCTTGAGCATATCAAAACAGCAGACCCGGAGCTACCGGTCATCATGATGACGGCTCACGGGACTGTGGATAAGGCTGTGGAGGCGATGCAGAAAGGTGCTTACAGTTATGTGCTCAAACCTTTTGACAACGAACGTCTGGTTCTTTTTGTGAACAAGGCCATTGCCATGTATCGGGTGGTCAAAGAATACCGGCGCCTGCGCGATGCCGTCGAATCCCAGTACAGTTTCGGAAACATCATCGGTAAAAGCAAAGCCATGCAGGATGTTTTCGAAATCATTCGTAAAGTTGCACCGGCTAACGCAACGGTGCTGATCGAAGGTGAAAGCGGAACCGGAAAAGAACTTGTGGCCAAATCAATTCATTTTAACGGACCGCGGCGCGATAAGCCTTTTGTGGCGGTGAACTGTAGTGCGCTTGCGGAAAGTCTGCTCGAAAGCGAGCTTTTCGGTCATGAAAAGGGCGCTTTTACCGGTGCCATCGCCATGAAAAAGGGCCGATTCGAACTGGCTAATGGCGGAACACTGTTTTTGGATGAAATCGGTGAACTTTCACCCAACCTTCAGGTCAAGTTTCTGCGAGTTTTGGAGGAGAAGGTCTTTGAGCGGGTTGGCGGGGTGAAACCAGTAGCCGTAGATATTAGAATTGTTGTGGCAACCAATAAAACTTTGAAAGATGAAATGCAAAAAGGGCGCTTCCGTGAAGACCTTTTTTATCGGCTGAATGTGGTCCATATCGTTTTGCCGCCGTTAAAGCAGCGGTTGGAGGATATTCGCCTGCTGGTAGACCATTTTATAAAAAAATATGCAGGCGAAAATTTCTCGGAAAAGCCTTTAACGGGGATTAACCAGGAAGTTGAACGTCTTTTTCACGATTTTGATTGGCCCGGAAATGTGCGTGAACTGGAAAATGTGATTGAACGCGCCATGATCATGTGCACAGGCGAAACCATAACTATATCTGATCTTCCGAAAGATTTTAAAGATAATATCTACAATACGCTGCATCTTGAAGGAATACCCGCAGATGCAAAACTATACGACACTCTTGCTATGCTTGAGAAAACAATGATCGAAAGGGCTCTCAAAATCGCTAATAATGTGCAGTCCCATGCGGCGGATTTGCTCGGTATCGGGAAAAGCGGACTCAACCAAAAAATCAAAAAGTTCAAATTGGATGTCAGTTCAAAACAGTGAACCTTTTTTAAACGGCCTGCTCCTTGTCGCGAAACACTGCCGGATGGTAACCTAACATCTTTAGGACAGGCTCAAGGAAAGTTTCATTTATCCGCTAATGAGGTATGTGCCATATGTTCACAGCCTGGTTCAGAATCTTGAACCGAGCGTATTTAGTGATTAAACATTAAAAAACAAGGACTTATATTGATTTGCTTCAATGCGGGTTCAAAATCATGAACAAAACATCGGATTGCAAGCTATCAGAGCATTCATTGAATAAGGGTGCATTCCATTTTATTATAAATAAAAATCTAAGTAATGCAGTGGTTTAAATGATTTAAACATATATTCTTGTCTTTTTATAAGTTCTGGCAAGGAATTTGCATTATTAAAAATAAAACTGAGAATTTTCTTCATCAGTTTTCCTCCTTAATGGTCAATCGTGAGCGGCGCGGTTGGCCATTATTTATTTTTGTGGCAGGGTTAGCCGGGGATACTCTCCTTGGCAATCTGAAAGTACATTGAGTCCTTATAGTCCGATATAATTTTTTTAAGGGCATTTAAACGCCGATCATAGTTGCCCGTGCCGGCATAAATCTGTGCCAAATTAAAAAGTGCCTCGTCTTTCATACTGTAATCAGGAGCTGAAACCAGCATCTCAAAATACTTTGCCGCAGTCTTGTATTCTTTTTTGGCTTCATGGGAGTATCCCAGGCTGCTTAAAATGAGGTTTTTAATAAACGGATTATCGCCAAAATCGGAAAGTGATTGATTATAGAGTTCAATGGCCTGGTCATAATAACCTGCCTGGTAACATATATTGGCAAATATGAACTGTGCCAGTTTCCCCCCCATTTTTCCGGAATACTTTTGCATAATCAGCTTAAAATCGTTGGCCACATCCAAGTAGGCCTGGTCCGGGCTGCTGTTTTTAATAATCGTTTGGTATTTATTCTGGCTCTGTGCCAGCAGAGCAAGAGCCTTGTCTTCAGCTTTATTTGCAAAATATAGCCATCCGGCTATGGCAATGCTGAGGGTAATAATAAGCCCCAAAGCAGTTGATAAGTAAACTTTATGCTTTGTAGCAAATTGTAACAGACTGTGTGCAAAATTGGTTAAGCGGTCAGGCTGCTCCAGGTCTCTTTTGCGTGATCGTGACACTCTTTTTTGGGCCATTATTCCTCCAGTAACAGTTTGATTCTCTGCCAGCCTTCTTCCGGGATTTTTGTCCCTACAACCCGGCACACTTCCCAGCCACAGGCTGAACCGAGTTCGCCGCATTTTGCAAGGCTGTAACCGTTGACGAGGCCGAACAAAAAACCTGCCGCCCAGAGATCGCCGGCGCCGGTTGTGTCAAGTACCGCGCCGCTGCCTTTGGGTTCGATTGTTAAGATGTTGCCGGCATGGGCGACCAAACTTCCCCGTTTTCCGATCTTAAGAGCTGCAATCTGCGTGTTTTCTGCAAGCGCATTGATCGCTTTGGTTTCATTGGAATAGCCGGTAAAGGCTCGCGCTTCATCTTCATTGGCAATGAGAATATCTACAAAGTTATTAACAATTTTTTCAAGAATCTCTTTAGATTCTTCCACTACGGTGAAACTGGCAAGGTCCAGGGATACACGGGCTCCGGCCGCTTTGGCTGCATTTAAGGCCGCCAATATCAAATCCTGATTGAAAACCAGATAACCCTCGATGTGAACAATTGCTGCATTTTCGAAACATTCTTTTGTAATTTCATCGGGTTGTACTTCCGCAGCTGCACCTAAAAATGTCAACATGGAACGCTGTGCATCAGGAGTGATAATAGACAACACCCTACCGGTTGGTGACGATGATTTAAAAAGGGACGGCTCAACATTGTATTTTTTTAGATCCGTTTCGAAAATAACACCCATTTTATCCCTGCCGCTTTTACCGACAAAGCCGGCCGGCCCGCCGAGCTTGCCAATACCTACGGCTGTGTTGCATGCAGATCCCCCTGATACTACTTGCGGCTTGCCTGTTGTCATTGACAGAGTATGTTCAATGAAGTCGCTGTCAACATAGGTCATTCCGCCTTTGACAGCGCCGATTCTCTTCAGAAACTCATCGTCCTCACGTGCCAGAATATCGATAAGTGCCGATCCGACACCCACAACCAGTCTATTACCCTTAAAAGTCAGTGTTTCAACCATTTATTTATTCCTGAAAATTTCGGTCCGCTGGGCCGGGTCAGAAATATCTGACTCTGCCTTGGAGTTTTGTGTCTAAAATCACAAATTCCAAGCACCCCGCCAAAAAGACGGCGGGCAGGCAAATCACAAACAAGCTTCAAACTACAAGCACCCCGCCAAAAAGACGGCGGGCAGGCAAATCTCAAGGAAATTCCAAAGTTTGTTATTTTGAATTTCGGTTACCTGTCGAGAGCCTCTAGGTCGAACGATTGTGATTTGTTTGTAATTTGATGCTTGTTATTTGGAATTTCCACTTCCTAAAAACTATTTTCGGTAATTGTGATTTGCTTGATATTTGATATTTGTTATTTGGAATTTAACCTACTACCATACCAGCGACTTATGTATCCACCCCTTATCGCCGTCGGAATGCTCGATGCGAATCCAGTTACCCTTTCGTTTGAGAATTTTAAACGGTATTCCTTTATCAACCGTAAACAGTATTTTATAGCCGGTGCCGGGTCCGGATCGAATATTGCACTTATTGATCTTGGTAATAACTGCTGGTATTTTCTTGATTAGAGATCTGTGTATCCACCCTTTGTCGCCTTCAAAATCACTAAAATGATACCAGGAACCGGATTTTTTAAGGATATTCAAGGGGTGGTATTTGCCGATTTTCCATAAAGTATCGTACTTTGTCCCGGGTCCGCTGCGAATATTGGCCACATCGACGGCAACCGTCAAGCGTTTAGCCATAGCAGTGCTGCTGCATATGAAAATCAGTAAGATAATTATTATATATGAATAAGGTTTCATGATTGAGCTGTCATTAGTCATTTGTCATTAGTTACTGGTCATTAGTCATTAGTCCTTAGTCCTTTGTCATTGGTTGTTGGTAACGTTTTGCTAATCACTACTCACTGCTTAATGGTCACTAGAGCACTACGTTCGAGGAGTGTCTGGAGGCATTTTCTTGCAAATGACCAGTTACCAATGACTAAAGACGAATTCTACCATAATGCAAACCTGCGCCTGCGACTGTCCAGGCGTTCGATGCCCTCTTCTATGGCCGCCTCCAAAGCCGTTTCAAAATCATTTTGCGAAAGGTGATGCGAGAGTTCCTTTATTTCAGCGGCCTGCCCACAAGGCCGATACTGGGGCATTATATTGACGTAAGTGTTGGTTGAAATTTCTCGGGCAATAAATCTCATAACCGAGCGTGTCCCCGCAAGTCCTTGCGGCAAAACCAGATGTCGGAGCAAAATTCCCCGTTGGGCAATACCGGCTTCATCGGTTACAAGGTCACCTACCTGCCGGTGCATCTCTTTAAGCGCCTGCTGTGCAATTTGCGGGTAATCTTCTGCGTCGCAAGCATTTTTAGCAACTTCAGGGTCCCAGAATTTAAAATCCGGCATATATATATCAACCACACCTTCAAGCAGTTTGAGAGTGTCAATGCTGTCATAGCCGCCGAATTGTAAACCAGGGGCACTGCAAGTCCGGCGTCGACGGCGATTTGAACGGCTGATAGAATCTGGGGTACCACATGGGACGGGGTAACAAAATTAATGTTGTGGCACCTGACTTTTGCAGATGAATCATTATGCCGGCCAGCTGTTCGTCGGAAACCTCTTGGCCGTGACCCAGGTGGCTGATATCGTAATTCTGGCAGAAGATACATAAAAGATTGCAGTGTGTAAAAAAAATAGTACCGGATCCATTTTTGCCAACCAGGGGGGCCTCTTCTCCAAAGTGCGGATTGTAACTGGAAACATATGCCTGCAGGCCGGTTTTGCAGACACCGGTCTCGCCGGAAAGCCGGTCAACTTTACATCTTCTGGGGCACAGGACGCAGGCACCTAACATTTTATCAGCTTTTTTGATTTTTTCTTTCAGCAGCCCCTTTTGAGACGTTTCGATATATGCAGGTTCAAAAGATGACATGGTAAGGCTCTATACACTAACTATGATTGCAGATTTTAAGTTAAATTTACGTATGACACTTTGGTCACAGCAACACGCAGATGCTGGATCCGGTTACTGGATACTTGATAAAAAATTTGTTTTATTCATTAACCCGTATTTCATAGGTTTGATTCGTTCATTTCCCAGGCATTCAGGGGCGAAGCTGTAGTATGCTACCGCGAGCTCCTGATAACACAGGAAATGGACGAATCAACCTCATGAAATACGGGTTAACGGGTGTGGCCGGGTAAATCCCAGGTTGTACAAGAACCGCCTGAACACGTCTTGGTCTGGGTGCTTACCCCCTGGCCTTTTCCGGAACCGTTACCCACACTGTAGTTTGTGGTGCTCATAATTCGTTCAAGTTCCTGTGAACTGCATTCAGGACATTTAAGATCGACTTCTTCTTTTGAGTTCATTAAGAGCAACTCTATGTATTGCTCACATTTTAAGCATTTGAATTCGTATATCGGCATAGTAATACTCCTATAAAATTGACATGTTAAATCAAATCAATATTTTGTTTATGGTCATTTAGGATGAAACATATTTATATAACAGCCAATGTATATTAAAACAAGGATTAGTTACAGCGAAAATCTCTACCTAAAAACTGCATAAACTGTTCTGTTAATTTGAACGAAGCTCCCTGGCGATGAAATTACAATTTTGCCCACGAAATATTTCATCTAATAACATGGGATAGCTTCCCGCCAAGTTTAATAAAAAAGAAGCCGGATCTATGGGATATGCTGGAAAAAATCGCAAATGTGTTTGCACCATGCATTTTACTGCCCAGCGATGTTGTTACAGTTGAAGTTGAAAAGAATATAGACAAAGACAGTATCGCCTACATCGATTTGATCGGAATGGCCATAAAGATCGCGAAGGTTATGATGCTGAAGTGCGTGTTGCTTGATGCCAACATTATCATTGAATCTCAATTCTGTGCAAGTGACGGCCCTGCAATCCAGGCACTTGCCATGATCGGACATTCAAATGCCGGCATTTCCATGGAGACATTATTAAAAAAAAACTGGATATTCAGACTACTACTCGCATTCTGCATTGAAATGAGGATTGTTTAAACAAAACACTATGGCAAGCTGTACGACTGTGATATTTTAATGTGGTATCCCAACCAATACCGATACCGAGATACGGAAATGGATATCTGAAAAACAATCTTGGCTTGATATTTACAGTTGGAATTTGATATCTATTAATTTGAAACAATTCCGGTCATGGCAAGATAACACCACATTTGCCTTCATATTTTTAGTCAAATTCAAGGTTCATGCATGAATTGTTGATTCCAACTATTTTTCATTATAATAAACGCAATTACGGCAAAGATGATTCTGTGGTTGAGGTATAATATTTAACCGCTCTAACCGCCAGTCGCAGGCGACAGTGCTGTCGCCGCAATGAAACGAATGGGCCTCTTGCGAAAATTGTTGAAGGTCTACTTAGATTCGGTTTCTAATAAGAGTTTCGCCATTTGATCAAAGTAAAGGAGGGTATAATGACAGCTCCGGCCAACCATCTTCATGATAGGCTTTGCGCACTGGCTCAGAACCTTTGGTGGACGTGGCATCCAGAGGTTATTCGGATCTTCACCGACTTGGATCCACATCTTTGGCGACAGTTGAGCCACAACCCGATTGCTTTCCTGACTCAGATCACACCGGAGCAAGTCGAGGAACGAGCGGTTGAACTGGTGCTCCACAGCCGGATCAATTACGCCTTCCGGCGGCTGAATGAGTATATGGAGAAGCGTAAGACATGGGGGGCTGTGCATTGCAGCAATTTGCACAACCGGCAGGTCGTCTATTTTTCCGCCGAGTTTGGCTTACATGAATCGATACCGATCTACTCCGGCGGTTTAGGCATTTTGGCGGGAGATCATTTGAAAAGCGCCTCTGATTTGGGGATTCCCTTAATCGGGATCGGGCTTTTTTACCACCAAGGTTATTTCAGCCAAAGATTGAACAAGGACGGTTGGCAGGAAGAAGATTACGGTGATCTCGATATCAACACATTGCCCTTGCAAACCGTTGCGGAGCCAAACGGGCAGCCGTTAGTCGTAAGAGTTGATACCCGGAGCGGCTTCCTCCTGGCTCGGGTTTGGCAACTGCAGGTCGGACGGGTTCGTCTGCTGCTTCTAGATTCCAACGTAGAGGGAAATTCAGCCGGAGATCGCGAATTGACTTCACGACTTTACGGCGGGGACGATAAGTTTCGTATTCGACAAGAACTGCTACTGGGGATCGGTGGCGCTCGCATTCTGCAAGCGCTGAACACTTTGCCGGGGGTGTTGCATTTAAATGAGGGACACAGCGCCTTTGCCATCCTCGAAGAGATTCGTCGGGTTATGGAATACGACCAGATACCATTTGACCGTGCTCGCCGACGCGTATCGCTGTATACAGTGTTTACAACACATACCCCGGTTCCAGCCGGCCACGACCGATTCTCGCCGGAATTGGTTGAAGAGAATCTCGGCATATTCCGTGAAAAATTGGGACTTTCTCACGATGAATTTATGGCCTTAGGGCGCGTCAACCCAGGAGACTCGTCAGAATCTTTTTGCATGACGGTGTTGGCCTTGAAAAACTCACGCCGTACAAACGGAGTTTCGGCGATACACGCGGATGTCAGTCGCCGGATGTGGCATCCACTTTGGCCTGAGCGGCCTGAAATAGAAGTCCCCATCGGCCACATTACCAACGGAGTCCATGTATTGTCATGGCTGGCGCCTCCAATGCACAAGCTTTTAGAAACGCGTCTATCGCCAGATTGGCCAACCCGGATGGTGCATCCAGATGTTTGGGAAAATGTAGATAAAATTGATGACGGAGAGTTGTGGGAGACACACCAGAATCTCAAGATGCGTCTCATTCGGTTTGTCCGCCGCCGATTGCTTCTGCAAGCGAAACGTTTGGGCCATCCGAAGATAGTTCAAAAGATCGAGCAAATTCTTGATCCGGATGTTCTCACGATTGGTTGCGCACGCAGGTTTGCAACTTACAAAAGAGGAGATCTGATTTTGGCCCAGTTCGAGCGTCTGGAGAAACTGATTGGATCTGCTCGCCAACCGATACAGATAGTTTTTGCCGGCAAGGCCCACCCCCGGGACGACGAGGGCAAGCGGATTTTACAACGGATCGCACAATTAAGCTATAATCCCGAATATATGAGACGAATCGTTTTCATCGAGGACTACGATTACAACGTGACCCGTCATTTAGTGCAAGGTGTGGATGTGTGGCTGAACAATCCCAGGCGGCCGCTCGAAGCTTGTGGCACAAGCGGTCAGAAAGCAATTCTCAACGGGTGTCTGAACCTTTCAGTACTGGATGGTTGGTGGAATGAAGCATACGACGGCAAGAATGGTTTCGCCATCGGCGACGGCGGTATGCATAGCGACCCGAACATACAATATCAGCGGGACGCCGAGTATCTCTATAAAACTCTCGAAAAAGAAGTGATTCCATCCTATTACGACCGGGATACAAGCGGAATTCCATATCGCTGGGTTCAGAGGATGAAGAGAGCTATGCAAAGTCTCGGTTGGCGCTTCAACGCAGATCGAATGGTTAAGGATTATGCAAAGCGGTTTTATCTGCCAGCAGCAAGCGCTACCTCAGCTGAAATAAGGTAGCATTCTTTTCTACCTTTTATAATGTATTTATTTGGTCTTTGCATCAACGGGCAGTCGTACCACAAATTGGGCACCCTGTCCGCCGCTGCCTTCCAGTGTTAAGGAGCCGCCATGTTTGCGTATGATTTCATGGCAGAGGTACAATCCCAGACCGGTTCCCTTGCCCGGCGCTTTGGTTGTAAAAAACGGTTTAAAAATGTCCTGGCGGATCTTTGCAGGTATTCCCGGACCGCTGTCTGTGCATGCAAAAACAATCTGACGGGTATCTTTGTCAAAACTGGTTTCAAGTAGAATGGTTGACATTTTATCGTCGGCAGCCTGGATGGCGTTTTGAATAATATTGAGGGCAACCTGGCCCAAATTGGCAAAGTTGCCGTGGGTATCCGGCAGATTTTGATCGTATTTTTCGTTGATTTTCAGATCGTCATACTTATACTGATTGCAAAGTATCCTTAAGGCATCTTTGACAACCATGTTCATATTTACAGTTTCGGAATAAGTCTGTGTCTGTCGGGAAAGACCCAGCAGACTGGACACGATCGACCTGGCTCTGCCGAGTTCTTTATCTGCAAATTTTAGATCATCTATCAAGTCTTCATCCGGGGGATTGTGTTTGTCCCACTCGGTTAAATCCTCAATGGTTGACTGTATAAGGCTGGTGACGCCTGCCAGGGGATTATTGAGTTCATGGGCCGCACCTGCAACCAGCTGCCCGATGGCAGCCAGGCTTTCTGAGCGGATCAGCTGCTCCTGCGTTCGTTCCTTTTCAAAAAGGGCCGCTTTAAGATCTTGAGTCCTTTCTTCGACTTTTTTTTCAAGATCCCTGCTCAGGTCATGAATTTTTTTGTAAGATTGGGCGTTTTCAATGGCAAGCGCACTCTGGCTGGAAAGTGTTTCCATAAGATCCAAATCTTCTGCGGTAAAAAGATCTCCGGAAAGTTTCTCGCCCAGAATTACAAACCCTTTGAGCGCATCTTTAACCATCAGAGGCAGGGCAATCTCGGCATGCAGCACGTCCATATCAGCAAGCAATCCCTGTAATTTGTGAGAACCAATGTGTCGTTTCAGGTTCTTTTTAATGACCGGCCGGCGGTGGTGCTGCATAAATATTACCAGGGGTGATTGTATGGATATCGAAGCGGATAACCTGACCAAACTGTCGTTGCCGCGCGAAGTAAGCCTCACAAAACCCGAAGCGGATGCGTCCATTAAAAACAGGGTGCAGTGTTCAACCTGCAATGCAGTGTAAATCGTCTCTATCAGCTGTTTTGTAATTTCATCGTAATCTAATACAGAGACTATCATTTGGCTGACAGATTTAATGGTTTTTTGATAGTCGTATTTGCCCTTGTAAAAGAACCGGTCAACAATGGCTTGAATTTTTGATTTTAAGGGACCGAAGACAAATGCAATCAGAATAAAAAAGAGTATAGGAAAGTAAATCGAACCTGAAAAATCAAACCCCTTAAACACCTTGTCGGCTGCAATAATGATAAGGGCGTACATGCACGTCAGGCATGCCGTCAAAAGCGAGTAGATAAGACCCTTTTTAATCAGGACTCCCGTGTCGAGCAGATCGTGTTTATAAATGCCGACAGCAAAGACAATCAGAGGAATAAAGCTGGCATTACCGGGCGGGTAGACGGAATAACCATGCAGTGGAAAGACATCCAGAGCATTCATCAAACCCATGATTCCAAATCCGGCAAACACATACTTGAGGTTGTTTTTGCGGGTATTGCTTTTTTCAGTGGAAATCGCCTGAAAGATGAGTATCAGCACGTAAAGGTTAACAAATAGAGAGGCAGCGTCGAAAAGCGGAAAGAGTAGGCCTGCTTTTGCAAAATAACCAAAAAAATGCTGCTGCACGGATACAATATAAAGCGAGGTCGGTGTTAAGCACATTAAAATAAATGCATATGCATAGGCAGCGTAGATAAGCCATTTTCGCTTGGAAATGTTCAGATAAACATGAAAAAAATGGAGATATACCGCAAAAAGGTAAACAATAAAAAAATGATCGATGCGGCTGATTAAAAGAGCCGTTGCGGCTGATTTGACGTTAAAGGCGAGAAATATGTCGATATAAAGAAAAGTACCCAGAGTGCATATGATCAAAAAAAGGATGTTAATTTTTGTCCAGTGGCGGCGTAAAATTGTAATAGCGGCCAGGCCGACAAAGCAGCACAAGGTTAATAATGGCGGGATGCTGTATGGATTCATCATACCTCGTTACTGGTTACTGGATGC